>Ga0114922_10002626_pt1 | contig 16815 bp, 9 predicted proteins | sample AartaG_FD_100975 | JGI IMG/M metagenome (GOLD analysis project Ga0114922, IMG submission 100975) | Deep subsurface microbial communities from Aarhus Bay to uncover new lineages of life (NeLLi) - Aarhus_00045 metaG | ecosystem: Environmental > Aquatic > Marine > Oceanic > Sediment | place: Aarhus...
AAAAACAATAGACAAAATGGGAAATTAGTATTTAATGGAAAATATTCGGGGTAACTCTATTGCTTTTATGGTCCGACAAATCGGGCTCTCTGAATAATATGTCTGAGGGGCATGAAACAGCTTCCAAAATAACGAACAGAAGGAGATTTTATTTCATTAAAGAAAGGTGATTTAAAAACTGAGAACAGGGCAAAGATGAAGCTACCTACAAAAATCCTCTCTTTAAAGTTTTTTTTAATTTTTTTAGCAGTGATTGTTGCTGTCCTTATAGGTTTTTTCTGTGTGTCTAAATTCTTTCCAACAAGTGAGGGACAATACCTTAAGGATATAAATAAATTAATATCTCCATACAAAGCCTCTGATTTAAATATCCTAATTATTACATTGGATACGACTAGAGCTGACCATTTGGGATGCTATGGATACAGTGGAGTTAGAACGCCCAATATGGACCGTTTGGCTGAAGAAGGGATTCTGTTTATAAATGCAACCTGCCAGACTCCCCTAACACTTCCCTCGCATGCTTCAATATTTACAGGTACATATCCCTTTTTTCACGGCGTTAAAGATAACGGCTTTTATCTTGAAGATAGCAGAATTACTCTTGCAGAAGTAGTGAAAGAGCACGGCTGGACTACCAGCGCTTTTATTGGTGCCTTTGTCCTTGATTCCCGTTGGGGTTTAGATCAAGGGTTTGATTATTATTATGACAACTTTGATTTTACAAAATACAAAACCATTTCTCTTGATTCAGTACAGAGAGAAGGAGGGAAAGTAACAGAAGCATTTTTTGATTGGCTTGAAAAAAACCACCAACAAAAATTTCTTAGCTGGATTCATCTCTATGATCCTCATACGCCGTATGATCCGCCAGAGCCTTATAAAACCCAATATTCTAATAGCTATTGGACCTTGTATGATGGAGAGATCGCATATGTCGACTTTCTTATAGGAGAAATCCTGGAGAAGCTTAAAGAAAAAAACATATTGAAAAAAACTCTCATAGTGATAGTCGGGGATCATGGAGAAAGCTTGGGGCAACATGGTGAAAACAGCCATGGATTTTTTATTTACGATGTCTGCATTCAAGTTCCGTTAATCATCTACTTTCCCTCTTTAAAATTAGAAGAAAAGCAGGTCGCTTCCCAAGTGGAAACAGTTGACATTATGCCTACCCTCCTTCAAGTACTAAACCTTCCTGTTCCTCCTGATGTTCAAGGAAAAATGCTCACTCAGATGATTATAGGGGAAAAAGTGAGAGAAGAATATTTCGCTTACAGTGAAAGTTACTACCCACTTTATCATTATGGCTGGAGTGAGTTGAAGAGCCTGCGCAGCAACCGATATAAATATATTAAGGCTCCCAGACCTGAATTATACGACATTATCAATGATCCTAATGAGCAAAACAACATATACAAACAAAAACTAACAATAGCAAAAGACTTCCAGGAAAAGCTATTAAGTCTAGAAAAAGCAGGTTCTGCTGAGGGGATTGAAGAAAAAAGGCCAAAAAAACTGGATGATGAAACACAAGAAAGACTGATGGCTCTTGGATATATAGGGGGCTTCACTTCCAACTCAAAACTAAAGAAAGGGTATAAGCGGGCAGATCCAAAGGATAAGATTCAACTCTATAACAAAATAAAAATAGCCCAGGAAAAATTTGCACAAAAAAAACTTGATGAGTCATTGGAGAAAATAAACCAAGTTATAAAAGAGGATCCAGAAGTCATAGAGGCTCTTCAGGTAAGATCCCGTATTTATTTAGAACTGAATAAGTATGAAAAAGCTATTGCAGACTGCAAATCTGCCCTTGAGCTAGATCCCGAATATGAAGCCGTTATATTTAATATGGCCCTTGCTTACTCTAAGCAAAAAAAATATGACGAAGCCATTGCTGGCTACGAAAGGCTGATGGGATTGGATCCAAGGGACCATAAACCTCCATTTAACCTCGGAAAAATCTATCTTGAAATAAAGGATCTAGATAAGGCCATATCATTTCTTAAGCAAGCCATAAATCTTCAACCAGAAGTCTCTACTATGGCACATCTTAACCTTGGCAAAGCTTATTTTGAGAAAAAGAAACTGGAACTTGCAGAACAGGAGTTTCGAAAAGCGCTTGAAATAAGCCCGGAAATTTCGCGAGCCCATTTTAATCTAGCTCTAGTCTATGAAGAGAAGAAAGAGTTTCGAAAAGCCATGGAGGAATATAAAAAAGAAATCGAATTACACAAAGAAGCGTATAATGCTCATTTCAACTTGGCCAAGCTCTACGGAAAAACCGGCTCGATCGACCTGCAGATAGAACATTTTAAACAATCCATACAACATAAACCGGACTTTGCTAATGGATACTTTTTTTTGGCAAAGACGTATTTGGATTCAAATAAAAAATTGGACGATGCAATAAACCTTATTAAAAAAGGATTGAACCTAGCTCCAAAATCAGAATATGCACCCCTGGGACATTACCTATTAGCAGATATCTATAATCGCCTCGGGCAAAAAGACAAATATATTGAAGAATTGAAAAAAGGCCAAGAACTTCAGAAAAAGTTGAAAAAAAGCGGCCTCAGGTGACTACATGCTTATTAACTGGTCTTCAGGGCACTCTTAATTTTTCTATATTTTATTTGTCAAAGCACTCCCAAACTTCGGTTATTGCGGTGATATTTCATCTTTTAGACAAGATGAAATATCACCGCCTTTTCATTCACAAACCAGCGAACCCACAAGAAATTTCTCTTCGGATTATTATTAGAAGTAGAATCGAACGCCCACTTTAAACGATCTTCCCAGATTTGCGTCTGTGGCCAGTCCATAATTTTCACTGTCAACTCGTTCATACATTTCTGTAGGCACTCCTCTATTCAATACGTTGTAGATATCGAGAAATACCGCTGCTCGCATGTCATTTTTAATCGTGTAACCTGATTCAATCCTTAAATCAAGTAGAATAACAGCAGGGAGTAAGTTGATCCCGTTCTGTTCAATGTTTCTGCTGGGGCTACCTATAACAGGAGCTCTAGCGTAACTTGTCCATCTGTTCCCATCTCTGTACTCGAAAGTCGGGCTAATACTAATAAACGGAAGAGTATATGTCCCATAAATTTTAATATTCGGGTACCAGTAAGAAACAGGATCTCCATTCCAATGCGAATTTGCCTGCGAGTTTGGATTTCTGGAGGTAGACGTTGCGGTTGTTTTGCTATAAGCAAAGGAACCAGCAAACATCCAATTATTAGATAATCTCTTCTGGCATTCGAATATAAATCCCGTGTAATTTCTGATAGGATCAAAAGCAATAGAGCTGAATTGGCCTTTGTAGGGATTTGTGTATAAATAGTGATCTTCTGAAGGAGAGGAAATTTGATCCCACGCATCAACGACAACTGGATTTCCAACATTATCTTGAAGCGTAACTTGGACTTTTTCATAAGTTGCACCAGCGTTTACCCTGTAAAGATGATTACCCCACTTTTTATAAACAATGACAAACGATGCGGACACATTTTTCATCAACTCTCGCTCAATCCCGATTGTAAATTGGTCCATGTAAGGATACTTGATATTCGGATCAATATCAGCTGGGTTGGAGAAATTCTCTCCGAAAATTCTAATTTTTTCTCCGTCTATGACTTCATACATAATCCAATCTTCTATTCCTCCTCCTGCTCGGCTGAATTTATTGGTAGCAAATTTATCGAGGTATCTTCCGTAATGAGCTTTAATAGCCGTTCTGTGGTCTCCGAAAACATCCCAGGTAATACCAAACCTTGGTGCAATACCCTGTGTTTTCAAAAGAGTCTCCCCAATCGATGTCAAATGTCCCCTATAAATACTGAACCGGAGGCCAGGATTAATTGTTAGACGGTCACCTACCTGCCATGAATCCTGGACAAAGGCAGATACTCTCCTTCCACGGGGGCCAATAACAAGACCGTAGGAATATGCATAATCGTGGTACTGTTGGTCGTCAAAGTCGTAAACATTGTCTTCATACCAGTAACCGCCATTGTAGCCATATTCCTCGTCTTCAGCTAATCTTTCAAATTCAATCCCGCATTTGAAATCATGGGAACTGCCGAGAAATTCATCTGCATGGTGCGATAGGCTTGCGTTTGCCTGAAACCGGCTGTTCGTATATTCATCAAAATATTTGAAATTAGTGTTGTACATGCCCGTGATATTATCCCGGTGTCCGCTTGTATTTATTGAATCGTCCGCATAGCCTCCATAGGCATTCCAATTTCTCGAAAAGGCAGTATTGAATTCCAAGATTGTATTTCCAGAGAAAGTATGGAATATGCTGATATTCCCAATATAAGTATCCGCATATTCAAAACTTGATGCTTCCTGAGGCCTAAAAACCGTCTGATATCTGTAGTCATAGACAAAATCATCATATTCTAAGAACGCAGATAATCTTGTGGTTGATGATGCCTGGAGTGTCAGTTTCAAAAAATACTTCGGCTCGTTTTTTTGCCAAGTTCTTTCTATGTCTCCTTCTTGTCTCTTGTACCGATTACTCGAATACCTTGCTGAACCATAAAACCATAATTTGTCCTTGAGAATGGGGCCTCCCAGACCAATACGCGGATCAAAGAAGCCATGCTTGTCCGGTGCATCATACAAGGCCCAAACCGGGTCATTGACATCGAGATTATCATTCACCCAGTTGTAGTCCTCATAAGCAAATTGAAACATCCCATGAAATTCGTTTCCTCCGCTTTTTGTGACTGCACTAAGAAGCACTCCCGAAAAACCGTCGTATTCAGCTGGAGCTCCAAGACCCATAACTCTTGCCTCTTCAAAAATAAAAGCGTCCGGTATTGCCCAAGAATATCCTCCCGAGGCTTCGGAAAATTCGACGCCATCCATCTGATAAGCATTACCACTTCTCGGCACACCGCCAAAGGCACCGCTGCCATGGTAAACCGGAGTTGTTCCCGCTGCAAGGTCAACAACACTGTAAATATAAAATTCCCGCGAGTAGACAACATCTTGTAAGACTTGCTTGGTAATCTCGCGCGTACCAATTTGTGTATCTTTGATATCAATGAGAGGAGCCTCCCCAATAACTGTTATCTCTTCTTCAATTCCTCCTGGCCTTAGGACAAAATCGACATCAAGAGTGCTTGAGACAAAAAGCCTGATACCTACTTTATTTTGAGTAACAAATCCTGAAATAGAAGCTTGTACCGTATAGGTGCCTGGGCTGAGCAGCGTGAACCTGAATTCACCATACGCATCAGTAATTTTGCTCTGAGCGCCGCCAATTAAATTTGGTGATGAGATTGTAATTTCAACTCCTGGAAGAGCGGTGTTTTCCTCATCAGTTACTTTACCCTCAAGAGAACTTGTAGTTTTTGATTGGGCAAAAGTCAGATTAGATAAAAACACAAACGCTAAAACATAAATCCAAATAATTGATTTAATTTTTTTCATCTTACCTCCTTTCAATTAAAGGTATTTTCCACTTCCTTCAAACATAACAAAGTAACTGTTGCTTACATTTCTTATTCTCCTTTAATTAATTTTATTCTCCTTTAATTAATTTAAAGTATATTTATTTAGTAGATCTAATCATTTATTTCTACTATTCCATACCAATCCTTGAAATTGATAGCCGTTTTATAGCGTTTTGAAAGATTTTTCATCAGTTCGATTATCTCTTGAGCACGCACGTTATCTGCCAGTTTGGGACATCCAGTACGCGGTCCAGTCATCTCGAGAGTGCATGGTATTAGTTCTATCTTTAAGATTTTTTTATCCCGAATGACCAATCGCGCAACTACAGTTTCAAACTCCTCGCGAATATCCTGCTGCTGGTCACGTGTCCAGATGACGGCTGGGATCTCTGAAGTTTTGTACTGGTAAATAAAGTTACCCAGGCTGTAAAATATTGGTTTTCCTTTATAAATTTCAATACCACGCAATACGTGCGGCCCATTTCCAATAATAATATCGGCTCCGGCATTGATTGCTCTATAGATAACGGGATGCTGATGGGGGGGGACGGTATTCGGGATAGGATAGGCTCGGGAATGATTGACCCAATGAAAATGATAATGGACTAGAACAAGATCTGAGTGAATCTTTGCCAATGTGATTGCATCTTCCATTGCCTTCACATCTTCTTCCAGCGGAGCCAAGACAGGTTCGGCATTGCCATGTTCTTTTTCGATGAGGACAGATTTCGCCCTGATTGTCGCAATAGTAGGAGAGTTTTTACTCGTTGAGGCATGAGAAGAAGAGTAAAAGGATAGAAAAGAAAAACGTGTGCGGCCAAAGGTCTTGGACGTATGACGGCGCGCATCACTGAAAGTTAAACCGCCTCCCGCATAATTGATCCCACTCCGTCTCAATATGTTAAGGGTTTCCTTGAAACCCTCGGTTCCATAATCCAACGCATGATTATTAGCAAGACTTACCAGGTTAATACCTAGTTTTGCGATCTCCCAGCCAAATTCTCTTCCGCGTCGGTAATTATATAAACCCCGCTGCAAGTCAGGGCGTTCATTCAGAGACATCTCCAGATTTCCGTACGATATTTCAGCCTCTTGGAGAATGCGATATAAATTAAAGTATTCGGGTTCTGGGAAATGAGTTAATTCCCGATTCCAAATCATATCTCCGACCGCAGTGATGACAATATCTCCACTCTTTTCTTCCAAGAGCAATTCACCGACCCGTTCATTCCAGCCCAAATCTAGAGAATTTGGGGAGCTTACATGTGCGAGACTAACCAGAGATGTATTATTGGCAATTAGCAATGCAGCCGCACCGAGAGCAGCTCTTCTAAATTTTTCCAAGAATTTTCTTCTGGTTATACTCATAGAATAGGGTTCCTACTTATTGCTTCAGTAATACTTTTCCGTTGAGCGCGCCGTTAAATTTCCCCTTATCCACACTGACTTTTCCATTGACAATCACATATTCAACACCTGTGGCATATTGACGGGCATCGTCCCAAGAAGCATTATCCCGAACAGTTTCAGGGTTAAATATTGTGATATCGGCTTTATACCCCTCAAGGAGTAGCCCCCGATCATCCATTTTAATATACTGTGCGGGAAGCGATGTCATCTTCCTGATGGCGGCTTCTAAGGTTAAAAGATTTTCTTCTCGGACATACTTTCGCAGTATTATAGCCTGACTGCTGAATTGGCGGGGATGACCAAGTACCGGTTTGTCCGTTTCTTTGACGGGAGGTAGAGCGCTTCCGTCACTGCTGACCATGACAAATTCTTGCTGCATGGCATGTCGCATGTCATCATCAGACTGGGAGCCGGCTGCAAAAAGTATGTCCGGTTCGTCGATAATTAAATCTGCGATCACGTCGAAGCCGTCCCTCTTTTGTTCCTCAATCACGTCGACAAAGGGTTTGTTAACCAAATGGGCATTTTTTTCGGACACTTTAAATCTGAAGTCCTGCCATCCCCATCGGGCTACGGCACTTGGATTATCAGGGCGCTTTTCGTATGTCGATTGTTTAAGAAGTTCGCGTTTAGTGCTGTCTGCCAAAGCTTTCTGCAGCTCTTTAACATACTGCTCTTGGGCTTGTTTCCGCTCACCGGCCGATAATTGGCGATTCCGCATCGTTTGTCTGAGCTCTGCAAACGGTTCCATATCAGCCGGCACATCAACAAGACTAGTAATTGATCCAATCGGCGCTCCCTGTACAAAGGGATACTGGTCGGCGGTAACCATGAAACCGCGGGCCCGTGCGTCTTTTATGAGTTGAATGGCATCTTTCATCAGTCCCCAGTTATATTTCCCGGTGGCTTTTATATGAGTGACGTTAACCGGGACTCCTGTTTCTTCACCTATTCGGATGGTTTCTTTTATGGCGTCCAGTATCCGTGAGGCTTCATCACGTATATGGGAAGTATATACTCCACCGAATTCGGCAACAGCCTTAGTTACCTCGATAACTTCTTCGGTTGTAACGAATTTATCATTTCCACCGTATTCCAGTCCGGTGCTTATGCCCCAGGCGCCTTCCCGCATGGCTTGTCGGACAAGCTCCTGCATGTGTTCGACTTCCTCCGGTGCAGGATTCCTCAGTTGCTCCTCTCCCATAGCTGCCCTCCGAACTGGATTATGACCGACCAGCAAAACGGCGTTTGTTCCGATGCCCTGCCTCTCCCATGCTTTTTTTGTCTCGGCAATTTTATATGTGCCCGATCCACAGCTTCCTGTTCTGACCGTTGTTGTTCCTTGCATCAGATAATTGAGATTCGCATTGGAACCGGGTTCGCCTAATCCGCGATCGCAGTGCGTGTGCATGTCGATAAATCCGGGCGAAACAACAAGTCCTTCAGCATCAATAACCGTGACGGCTTCTTTGTCCGAGAGATTCCCGACCTCTACGATTTTATCGTCGATAATACCGATATCACCATAGTACCAGGGATTACCCGTTCCATTGATAATCTTCCCGTTCTTTATCAAAATGTCAAAGCCGCCTTCCTGAACAGTTTTACCAGCGGCAAAGCAAAAAATCGCAGCTAGCACAATAACAAATACTCCGAGTCCTTTTTTACGCATTGTTTCCTCCTTAATTCGGATATTTTTTAGAATCATTTGCTCTCCATTATAATTTCATGGCGTTACTATTCTCTATTGATAAGTCTGTCTGAACCATTGTTGAGTACATACCTTAATGTATCCACGCTGATTCTCTTTCCGCTGATAATTAATACCACATTCCTATTTTCATATCTTTTCCGGGTTTTAATGAATGCGGCTATGGAAAGAGCCGCCGCTCCTTCCACGAGGATGGAATGTTTTTCCAGCATCAGTAAGATAGCATCCTTAATTTCATCTTCCGAAACCAGTACAAAATCATCCACATATTGCCTACAGCATTCAAATGTAAGGGAGTCTGATTCGATGCCACCTGCAGTACCATCAGCGATAGTCGATTTCGATTCCATCTCAACAATTCTACCGGCCTTCACCGATTCGTGCATCACAGCGGAATTTTCTGGCTGGCAACCTATGATTTCGATACTTTTATCCGATAATTTTAAATATCCTGCGACGCCGGATGCTAATCCGCCGCCGCCAATGGGTACGAAGACGACGTCGATAGATGAAAGCTGTTTTTGAAGTTCAAGCCCGACCGTTGCTTGCCCAGCAATGATTTTAGGATGATTGTATGGCGGGATAAAAACTCGATCTTTTTTCCGTGCAGTTTCTCGCGCATACATTTCAGTTTCACACACATCGGTTCCAAAGGATTCTAATCTCACACCATAGGCCCTCAATGCCGAGATTTTTGCTCCATTAGCGTTATTAGGCAAGAATATAGCCCCCTTTATACTCATTTTGTGTAACAAATGCGCAACAGCCGCCCCGTGGTTGCCGCTTGATGCCGCGATAACGCCTTTTTCTTTTTCTGCCCCTGAAAGAGAAAGCAACATATTGGCAGCTCCCCGTAGTTTAAAAGAACCAGTGATTTGATAATTTTCCAATTTAAGGTAAACATGACAGTTGCCAACTTGGCTCAGTGAATAGGATAATTCAACAGGTGTCATGCGGATATATCCTCGGATTCGTTTTTCAGCGTCTTCAGCTTTTTTAACCCAATTCATTTTCATTGCATAAAGATCCTCTTCTGCAACATTTAATCAATTAATTCTGTTTCGAACCGATATCGATGCGTACTCTATGATCCATCCCAAAACAGTCACCGGTGAAGGTTTTATTTATTGCGACGAAATGATATAAAAAAGAACTGACCTGGAGTATTCGTATTAATCCAAAAGACAATAGAAGAGGATTTCTTTGTTGTAATAAAGTGAAATAATCAAAGAGAGAATTGAAGCGGATATTTAAAATTGACATCCTCTAATCAACCTTAGGAAAAATTATTGATTAGAGTATGCACATAAGTGCAAGAAGCGATTGTATTTCCCCAGTTGCCTTCCCTAATGTCAGGAAATACAATGGATAACTAGTGCTATCAACCTTCCTCTAGTTCAAATATAAAAGTTGTTGTTTGGAATGTCAAGCTTTTTTTAAGGAGTCTTCCAACAGAGAATTTAGCCTGAAATAGTATGCAGACACTTGTTGTTTTTCTAAGTCATTTAAGGCAAAAAAAATGAGGAGATTTAGTCTCTATTTCTTCCCAGGGCCATGAAGGACTCTTCCCGCCATTTCTCCTGTATGTTTGCCGTGATCAACAACGATTTTACCGTTTACGATAACGTAGTCAATTCCTTTGGGGTATTGCTTTGGTTTAAGATAAGTCGCTTGGTCTGAAATTTCTGATGGATCAAATATTACTATATCGGCATAGTTTCTTTCCTTTATTGCTCCACGATTTTTAAGTCCCATTTTTGTTGCAGGTAATGACGTCATCTTCTTAATTGCTTCAGGAAGAGTAAGCAGCTTTTTCTCTCGGACGTACACAGACAGGAAGCGTGGAAAAGCGCCGTAGTTGCGCGGATGAATAGCGCCTCTATCGGTGGGGCCGTAAGGCGCTATTGCGCTTCCATCAGAACAGAGTGCCACAAGGGGATGCTTCAAAACTAAGTCAGTGTTTTCCTCTCCCATACCAAAACCAATAATGCTTACACTTCCTCCTTCAGAAATGAGTAAATCACAGGCAAATTCATATGCATCTTGTTTTTTCTCATCTGCAGCATCCTGAATATATTTACCCACAAGATGATGATTCTTTTCATTTCTCGCAGAGCGGATCAACATTGCTTCCCAGGAATTGTTTCCCTCAGCTTTTTCTATTGCTTCTTCCTTCATTTTGAGGCGAAGATCCTTGTCTTTCAGCCGTTCCACGAATCTTTCAGGGCCTCCGTCAAGAGCCCACATCGGAAACATAATGTTTAAAGTTGTTGAGTAGGCTCTGTAGGGATAACGATCCGCAGTTACTTCAAGTCCTCGTTCTTTTGCTCTTTCAATAAGATCAATCACCAAGGGAATTTTATAATAATTGCCTTTGCCGCAAGCTTTAAGGTGGGAAATATGAAGAGGGAGCTCTGCGCTTTCTGCTATATGAATAGCTTCTGCAACGGCTTCCATAAGTTTTGTATCCTCACTGCGCGTATGTGTGGCATAGAATCCTCCATGTTTTGCAGCAAGCCCACACAGTTCGATTAATTCAGGTGTTTTAGCAAAACGTGAAGGGATATACTCCAGCCCTGTAGAGATCCCGAATGCACCTTGAGTCATAGCTGTCTCTACATGCTTTTTCATGGCATCCATTTCCTGCGTTGTAGGTGTTCTTCGAGCATGATCCATTACTAATGCACGAATTGTCCCTTGGCCCACCAGCGTAGCATGGTTTACAGCAATGCCTTTTTTTTCCATCTTGGCATGGTAGCCGTCAAGGTCTATCCAGTCCACGTCCAGATTATTATTTTTTTTACGGATTGGTTTTAGAGGAAAAGGGGAATGGCCACAGTTTCCGCCGAGCTCTGTAGTCACTCCTTGCCTTATTTTGCTTTCTGCCTTGGGATTAAGTAGAAGTACTGTATCAGTATGAGAATGTATGTCAATAAAACCTGGAGAGACGACTTTCCCTTTTGCATCGATAACTAATTTGGCACTTTCTGAATTCAGTTTACCTAATGTCTCAATTCGATCAGCAACGATTCCTAAATCAGAGGTGAAAGCTTCAGTATTTAATCCATCAATGATTTTTCCGTTCTTTATAATGAGATCAAAACGATTAGGAACAGTGAATATTCTTTTTCTTCCCCACCCTCCCGACAGACTAACAAACAAACCAGCTTTTGCGGTTTTTTTGATAAATTGACGTCTCGAAATTCCATTTTTCATAAATTACCTCCTTTAAAAAACTTTATGATGAACTGATCAAAAAATCAATATTTAATCTAAATCCTAATATTTGGATAAACTCCGAAGGGAGAAGAATTAAAGAAGGTTTTAAGAAGACACAATTTTTCCAAGGTTGTACTCAATCTTTTTTCAATTTTGTTGCTCGCTCCTTATATGCTTTTGCCTTTTCATCATCACCTAGTAAATAATATATTTCCCCTAGAACCATATTAATTTTAGCTGTATCCCCGTATTTTCTTAGAATTTCAAAATATTCTGCTGATTTTTCTAATCTCTTAAGAACGAGCAGAGAGTTTGCAAGAAGTGAAAGCACAGAATAATTCTTCTCTTGAATTGGATCAAGAAGCTCAATTACTTTCTCATAATTTCCCTTAATGTAATAAGCCTGTGCAATAATTGGAAGGGTTGTTGAATTCCACAAATCTTCAGGGAGTTTTTCAAAAAACTCAATTGATCTATCCACTTCACCTTTATTCAAGTATTGCTGAGCTAAAAGGAAAACATAATTAAATTGGGATGATGCAGGCTCTGTTGTTTCAAATGCAACAGGCTTTTCCACATGAAAAGGCAAGATAGAGACGATCTTTTTATAGACCTCTTCTGAATTGTTTTCAATGCTTAATAAATAATTTTGTGATTCCAGATCTTTTAATGCTTGGCTGAAACGAAAATAATTTCCTTCTCTCTTGGGAATTATTTCAATATAATTATCCTTTTCATCATAAAGTGACAGAAAGATTTTGGGTGCTGTGTTTGAACAAACGATCCCTTCAAGAAAATCGTCTTTATTGAAAATAAACTGTGGATCCGAAATAACTCTATATTTTCCAGTGCTAAAAGGTACAAAATTCTCAGAAACAGTCTTCTTTATTTTGAATCCCACTAATATCGGCACAGTTTCATCATTGATGGTGATATATTCTTTATAAATATAAAACTCATCTGTAGTCCTATTAGTAAAAATTATACTTACATTGAATTCCCCTTCAACAATGGGTATAAAATCTTTAAAAACGATCTTCCTTTCTTCGATCATTACTTTCTCTGTGTCGGTAAGCCTTAAATCCATTGCTCTCTCTTTTTGATAGATGGTTTTTCCTTCTAGATTTTCAATTTTTAAATTTAGTGTTAATTCTGCCGTGTTCAGATCCCCAGAATTCATTTTTGTGTGTACGACATCAGGGAGAATGGAATAATTTAGAAATTTAATTCCGCTGTTCTGACTTATCGATATACCGCCTTTCCCCCCAATTGCTTTGGTTGAATAGGATATATCAACAACACCATTAAGCGAGGTGAAATTTCTAAGGTAATTATTGTTCACTTCTTTTTCAGGTAATTGGAATATCTGAGTAAGAACATAACCTGAAGAACTCAGCGAAGTGCCGCGCATTGAATCTCCTTCTTCAGGTATAATAGACAATGTTGCACGGGCAAGTTCCGGAAAATAGGATCTTAAAAGTCTGTATGATTGGGAAATTGAAGTAATGTTTGACTGATACCCAGGAGAGAGAATATCCCACGATGTTTGAGGACCAGGATGAAAGAGCTTATAAGTGCCGATGTTTCTAATTTTAAAAAATATTATGTACATATGGTGAGGAAGCCCTGGTCTTCCTCCACCTTTATAAGACCATAGTTCGCAATCTACAATTTGTTCATTTCCCACATATTTTTTTTCTTCAAAAGGTTCGCCGAGAAGAATGTAAATACGTGCTCTGTCTGAATTAGTTCCTCCCAAATTGAGATCTGCATGCTTCAGACGTTTGTAGAATTCAATTTTATAATCATTTTCAGGGGAATTAGGATTGTTATCTCTAATTTCCCAAAATGATGCTTGGAATCTCGTTCTGTCTTCCTCTGTTTTCAAAGTTTTAAAAACAGCTCTTTCAGCTTTTGTAATAATGAGATCAACTTCATCCAACCATTTCTGCCAGTTATTTGATTTTTCGTCTGTAGGACTCACAAAAAACAGAAATAATACTAAATAACTCGATAAAAATACGATGCGTTCTTTTTTTCTCACTTTAAGATGATATCACGAACAAATCAGAAACAATACTAGCACGCTTCCCCAGTGAGAGTCAATTTCCTGCATTGGATCACGTAAAATGTAACCGAGAGGAGGTTGGTTAAATCATATAAAATGTAACCGAACTTCAAGATGAAGGGAGGTTACAAGGAGAAGATGGAATCAGAAAATGGCCTTGATTGAAGGGATAAATTAAGGTTAAGATTAAATGCGAAACTGTAGCTTAGGGAAGCAGCAGGTTTGTCCAAATCCATTAGACGACACACACTTAGCCAGTTTGTCTTATTGCTATGGTTTTCCCGGTTATGGCATTGGCTAGTTATTCTTAAAGGATAATGAACTTATGATTAACAGTAATATGGGAAAAAATGAGCATATCGGTCTGGTGAGGCAACTTGGATTATTCGACTCTATTATGTTGATTGTCGGAATGGTTATCGGCTCCGGTATCTTTCTTACAACAGGAATTATTGCTCAATATATTCCTTCTGCCGGTTTAATACTGATTGTATGGTTAGGAGGCGGACTGCTTGCTCTTGCCGGAGCACTTACCCTTGCAGAACTTGGTGTGAGTATGCCAAAAGCAGGAGGCCTTTATCTATACATACGGGAAGCTTATGGTCCTCTTGCCGGATTTCTTTTTGGCTGGGTTCTGTTTATAGCTTATCAAACTGCAGCAATCGCAGCGTTAGGAGTTGCTTTTGCAGAATATTTTGGCCACTTTTTTCCATCACTATCGACAAAATCAATGCTATTTTCCACTAGTATTACTGTATTAAATATTGATATTCCATTATTTGTATCAATGGGCCAATTAGTTGGGGTAATTCTTATTATTTCACTATCAGCAGTCAATTACTGTGGTGTAGTATATGGCAAACTTATTCAGAATATTTTTACGGTAATAAAGATCGGCGCCTTAGTGTCAATTATTTTCTTTGGCCTTACAATAGGAAATAAAATTTCAATCGACTTTACTTTGAATCCGACGGGACTTGGTTTCGGACAATTGCTGACCGGAATTGGCCTGGCTCTTATGGCGGCATCATGGGCCTACAATGGATGGAACTATTTTACCTTTGTGGCCGAAGAAGTAAAAAATCCCAATCGTAATATACCGCGGTCACTACTTTATGCGATAGCGAGCATAATAATTCTCTATCTTTTTGCCAATTATATTTATCTGCTCGCCCTTCCTATCCCTGAAATGTCCGGAGTGGTTGCCATCGCCAAAGTAGCTACTGTTTCTCTCTTTGGAGCAACAGCAGCGAGTCTACTATCAGTTGCTGTTATTATTTCTACTTTTGGAGCTATGAATGGGACCATATTATCCGGCGCCCGGGTGTTTTTTGCTATGGCTAAGGATAAGCTTTTTTTTAAAAAAGCAGGTGAAGTTCACCCCCGTTTCCTAACACCTGGGTTTGCTATTGTAATTCAAGGCATTTGGGCTTGCATTTATACTTTAATAGGCTCATTTGAGCAGTTATTTACATTTGCTATGTTTGTCACCATTATTTTCTGGATTGTTGCTACGGCTTCAGTCTTTACATTAAGGAAAAAATTCCCTGAACTTCCCAGGCCCTATAAGACCTGGGGATATCCTGTCGTTCCGATTGTCTTCATCCTGGCATCTTCAGGGATTCTTCTCAATACGCTATTTGAAAAACCTGTGGAATCTTTAGCAGGAGTGGGACTAACGATTCTCGGAATTCCGGTTTATTATTTTTGGAAGAGGAAAAAATGAATATCAAAAAAGAAATATTAGATGCAGAAAAAAGAATTAGAAAGTATATTAGAGAAACCCCGTCTGATTTTTCCCCCTATCTTAGTCAATTAGGGGGATGTGTGGTTTATCTCAAGCTGGAAAATTTCCAGGCAACCGGGTCGTTTAAATTGAGAGGAGCCACAAATAAACTTCTTTCGCTGAGTAGAGAGGATTTATTAAGAGGCATAGTGACCCGGTCAACCGGAAATCATGGTGCAGCGGTTGCTTATTTATGTAAAAAATTCCGGTGTAAAGGAATAATTTACATGGCAGAAAATGCATCACAATCTAAAATTGATGCTCTGAGATTGTATGGGGTAGATATAAAAATTCAAGGAACAGATTGTAATGAAAGTCATGATTTTGCCTTGAAAAGTGCTGAAAAAAATAGTCAGGTTTTTATTCATCCTTATGATGACGTGAAAATCATTGGCGGCCAGGGAACCATTGGGATTGAATTAACCAGGCAGATTGATAGGATAGATACCGTTCTTGCACCCGTAGGCGGCGGTGGATTAATCTCTGGAATTGCAGCCTATTTAAAATCTATCAATAAAAACATCGAAATAATTGGGTGCCAGCCTAAAAATGCCCCTGCCATGTATGAAGCTATTAAAGCCGGAAGAGTTATAATGATAAAAACCAAACCATCAATTTCTGATGCAACAGGCGATAATATCATACAAGGTAGCACATTTGATATTTGTAAGAGATACGTTGATGATTTTATCCTTGTCACTGAAGAAGAAATAAAAGAGGCAATTAAACTGGTTTTAGAAAAACATTACATGTTAATCGAAGGAGCTGCAGCTCTTTCTGTTGCTTCATTTATCAAAGAAAAAGAGAGATTCAAAAATAAAACCGTTGTTTTGGTTCTTAGCGGATCAAAAATTGGCATACAGACTTTAAGAGGACTTTTATTAAAGGAGAGTGAGATATGACACAAACATTCAATCTAGACCAGATAAATAAAGCCTTGGAAGGTATAGACATTACTAATGCTATAGAGGATGGTTTTGTCGCCTATTCTGAAGGAAAAGTGGTTGTTCCACCTGTAGGAGAGATGCTTTTTGAAAATCCACCCGGCGAGGCTCATATAAAATATGGATTCATTAAAAATGATGATTATTATGTTATCAAAATTGCCAGTGGCTTTTATGAAAATTTTAAAATTAATCTCCCA
>Ga0114922_10002627_pt1 | contig 16815 bp, 10 predicted proteins | sample AartaG_FD_100975 | JGI IMG/M metagenome (GOLD analysis project Ga0114922, IMG submission 100975) | Deep subsurface microbial communities from Aarhus Bay to uncover new lineages of life (NeLLi) - Aarhus_00045 metaG | ecosystem: Environmental > Aquatic > Marine > Oceanic > Sediment | place...
TGTCGCCGACAAAGATTACATGGATGTGGGATATACGAGCTGGTATGGGTACTGTAATGGTGCTATCGACGAGATCCGGTTCTTCACCTACGCTTTGTCTGATGATGAGGTGCGCGGTGAATATCTCTGCTCGCCTTACAGGAAACCGGTGAGCACAGGAGTCGTCAAGGTAGTCGGGAAGGAGCTTTTCGTGAACGGAGAGCTCTTTTCTGTGAAGGGTGTCGGATACCAGCCTGTTCCCATCGGGTTCCCAAACAATGAACAGACCCGGGCTTACGTTTTTACGGATCCGGATATAAGAGCAAGAGATGTAGCAGCAATCAGACGCATGGGCGCTAACACCGTTCGTCTGTGGGCACGGCTTCCTGATTGCTCTCTGCTTGACGCCCTTTGGAACGAAGGGCAGGATCCTATCTACGCTATACTGGGTTATGAGATCGATCTCACCAAGATTGGAACAGACAACGCTGCCATTGAACAAGGATTCAGAGAGTATGTCGAGATGTTCATGCATCATCCGGCGATTCTTGGATGGGGGCTCGGAAACGAAGTGAACTTTCACTACACTGGCAACATGAATGATTGGTTTTCTCTTGCCAACAGGCTGGCGGAGGTTGCTTTCGAAGCGGAGGGCTTGGACTATCACCCGACCATAATTGTAAACTCCGGCATGAAGTACTTCGGGAACCCACACTACAGCTCAGACGACGTGTCATTGCTCTTCGTCGACATGTGGGGTCACAATGCGTATGCCTCCTATGATTACGGTTGCTATTTTGATTACTACCACGCGATTTCGGCTAAGCCCCTCGTCGTAACGGAGTACGGCGTGGACGCTTGGGATGCACGCGTAGGCGCAGAGAATGAGTGTGAACAGGCGCGATGGGTTCTTCATGAATGGGATCAGATTCGCCAGAACTCATGCGGCGGCACCCTTATGTCGTACAGTGACGAGTACTGGAAAGCCGACCCGGAGGACGCGAGCGTGGATCTGCTTAGAGAACAAGCTACGGAGGACTGCGAATCTGGAGAGAAAGCCACAGTCAATACTCAGCCAGACGCGTGTGTGAACGAAGAATGGTGGGGGGCAATGAGGCCCGTTGAAGTTTCGGACAGCATAGATGAAATGCAGCCCAGAAAGGTCTACCACTGCCTAAGATTGGCCTGGACCGGTTCCCTTACCTCTGATGTGACCGGCGACTGCAAAGTAGACATCTTGGACCTGATGTGTGTCGCGGATCATCTTTATGAGGAGGTCATCAGCGGCGATAACGACATATATGACCTGACCGGCGACGGCAGGATCAACATCCTCGACCTGATCCACGTGCGAAATCATTTGGACACGTCAAATTGTCAATGAGCGGGCCGCGCTCCGGAGGACAAACAGCCCAGCCGTTGACCTCTGCAGGCTGGCCCGCTTCTCTGATTCTTTTAGAAGCCCATCTTCAGACCGGTCATGAAGTAAGACAGAACTTTGTCCAGATTGTAATAGTGGCGGCGGCTGCATTCCGCAAACAACAGAACCGAGGTGCGAAAGAGCTTAGGGTGTGCTATCCTTGCTTCTGCCTTGATTCCATAGCCGAAGTTCTCATAATCTGACGGTCCCTTCTGTTTGAATTGATAGTCCAAGGGTGCGACTATATTGACGAAGCGGACACGTGAATTGCGCGCTTTTTCCTCCTTTGCGTTCTCGTTGTCCACAAGGCGCCATAGCGGTGTAAGAGAAACGCGGCCCTGCTGGTGACTTCTCTCCGGCGCTGAGTTCCTTTTGTCCTCATCGAAGACGGTGTACCGTGCCCCCAGGTCCAGTTTGGGACTGAAGGCCTCTCTCAGCGTTACGCCAACAAAAAGGTCGTGCTGGTAGACGTCCACGGCGCCGTACTCCTGGAGGTACCTCACAACGCCTGCTTCCACGTCTGCCGATCTCGGTCTGAACCTGCCCCGCCCCTTCTTGGGGTAGATGCTGTAGCCGGCAGTTGCAGAACTTATTGTTCCCCTTCGTAGCCAGGCTCCGCCGTGGTGTATGTGGCTGCGTTCGTGTGTGAGGGCGATGCTCACTCTATTAGGCCCCGAGTAGCCCGGAAACACGCGGGACAACACAACTTCAGCAAAAGGGGTGTGGGAGCTTTCCACAGCGTCGGCCTGCGGGTCTTTAACGGTTCGCCATCTCGAGTGCTTGTACCCGACCCTCACTGAAAGGTCGAAGGGGTAGAGGTCGAATGCCCGCTCCGCAGCAATCCCATGCTGAACCTGGTGCAGGTCGAAGAAACGGCCAGGGTTCCAATCGTTAGGGATGGCATCTCCGGCCTCAACCCGGCGCCACCAGATATCTATCCAGGGAAGATCCCCCGGTCGAATGCGAATTCTATTTGTCCAATCGCATAGCTGCTTGGAACGCACCATTGCCCTGAGTTCCCCGTTCGTGAGGCTTCGGCCAATGGTGTCTGATGTGAAAAGGGCACCCGAGGTTAAGTCTCTGATCGGAAGCTCGGACGGCCCGAACTCGTACTGCGTGCTGAAAAAGACCGTGGGACGGTGAGAGCTCCGCCTTGGGCGCAGCACGGCAGGGGGCCAGTACAACAGCGGCACGCCGTCTCTCTGGTAGAGGTCGGTGAGACCCCAGTCAATGAGTTGCCTCAGCCTTTCATCGTCGCCGGCCTCTGCGTCTTTCTCTCCTTCAGCCTTCTCGCTTTCCCTTCTGGCGTCCAGTATTCGGAGGGCTTTGAAATACTCATTCGCGGCCGCGGGGAGAAGAGGCTGCCCCGGCCCTCTGTACTTGCGGAGGTACTCCGCATAGGCGAACCGGTAGTATGGTTCTTCAGGAGCCGCACTAATGGCCTTCCTGTAGTATTCTGCCGCTTTTGCGGATCCGAGTTCTTTCAACTCTTCCGCTGCGTCCCAATAGACGCTGGCTGCCCTGTTACCCTCGGCGGTGGCCGCATTGCTTTGGGCTTTCTGCTCAATTTGTTTCACCCTATTCAAAGCGCAACCTGCCAGAAGGCATGTACTCACAAATAGAAAGGCCAAGGAATTGTTGCGCATGTGAAGAGCCTCCTTGTCAACATCCAGCAATTCTGAACACCTTCTCTTGCAGGTCCGTTTGCTGCCACTTGAGGAACAGCATAAACAATATGGCAAATGATGTCAAGAAAAAGAACTGTCGCCAGGCGGCCTCATCAGCTTCTTGGCTCGGCAGTGACGCACTTTTCCCCTCCTAGTAGAAGCGAAAGGCAGACGCTAGTCCGATGAAGGGAACGAATGCCTTGACATCCGACGCACAGCGAGTTATGATCTTGGGTAGTGGCGCTTGGGCCGTCGGGCGTGCGAGGCGCGGTGTGACATCCGTTATCCGGGCGGCCGAACGGCTACGCTCGACAACTCAACACGGACGAGAACTCGGTTATGAGTAAGAATCGAAGAAGATTGAGCCACACTCTATCTCGCATACTTCGATACAAGCCTCGGCTTTATGAACTGGAAATGGACAGCAAAGGCCGGGTCTCCGCAGAAAATCTCATCGCTGGTCTGCGTCGAAAGAACGATCAGGCGCACCGCAACGGAGTGACCTTTTACGAAGGCAACGAGAAGGTGTGGCTGGCCGACTTCGTGCCCCCTGAGTTCATCGAGATCGCAATTGGCTCTTGAGCCTGCAGGATGGTAACATGCGTCTTGGAGAAGATCGACTTCAGCGGCAACAATGTGTGTGCAACTTGGGCCTAACGTACGGAGGTCCGACCGCCGCGCAAAGGAGGGCATCTGACGAGGCACCAAACAATACGTTTCAGTTCGTTTTTATCGTTGATCTCCCCGGCGCTTGATTATATACTTCGTACAAGTAGGGTTATGCGAACTAGAGCCCCAAAATCGAGGAAGACGGAGCAAAGCATGCCGCGAAGGGGAAAGAAGCTTCCCCTGGTGCTGGAACGCCACGAAGTCGAAGCCCTGAAGAAAGGGCCGAACACGCGCTGCCCCACCGGGTTGCGGAACCGGGCCGTCATCGAACTGCTGCACGGCGCTGGTCTGCGAATATCCGAGGTGGTGAGCCTGGAGCCCGCCTACATCAACTGGCAAGCTTCCGCCATCGAGATTCACGAAGGGAAGGGCAGGAGAGATCGCAACGTTCCCGTGGGAGGGGATACCCTGGGCTGGCTGCGGGGGTGGACATTGCTGATTTTGAGCCGTTCTTGCTGCGGCAGAAAACGCTCACGGAGCTTCGCGACGAGGGAGTGGATACGCGTCTCGTGAAGAAGGCACACAGGACGGTCGAGAGGGATGGGAGCGAGCACTTCACCTTGGAGATCATCGATCCGATGCCGGCCCTGAAGGAGCTCGTGAGGATCCTTGGCCTGATCACCGAGAAGCACGGGCGTACTGTGAAGGGTGGTCTCGATTTGACAAGCATGAGCCACGAGGAGTTGGACCGGCTTGAGCATGCCTTGTCGTCCTGAGGTCGGCTTCGGCGACCTCCCCGATGCGGCCCTCGCCCACGCACGCGTCCTTCCAACAGTCGGACAAGAAGGGAAAGCCGCAGGGAGGCCCAAAAGCGGTCAGTGATCCCATGGGCGGGCAGCTAGGTGGCCAGTTGGGGTCTCACCCGGCGTCCATCTCCTGGCGTTGATGATTGCGGTTCGACCGGACCAGCCACGTGCCCGGACCAACATCCCCCAAATAGCCGCGATGGAACGGGACTCCCTGACGCACCGCCCCAGTGCCCCCGGTCTCAAAGAGGAGAAGCCTTTATCGCCAAAGCGCTATTGGGTTCCCGCTCGCAACCCTCTTCGTGACCATCGCACAATTCGCCCTGCCGCTTCGGAGCATCTCAGCTAGTCCGCTTCGACGGTGAAGTCAAGGCTGCGCTTCTCGCTTCACCCTGTCCGTGTGTCGCCGCCCCATGGGCCAGCCGAACACTACCGAAAACGAAAGTATAGCGTCTAACGGCAACGGGATCAACACCTTTTTTGTTCTGCGCGAATCCGCACGTGCATCGGAGATGCCCCAGATCAGGCGGTTGCGGCGGTCGTAGATGGACTCGTGGTCCGGCGAGCCGTTGGTGGTGGGCATGTCCGTCAGGTTGCCAGCCTGTCCAAAGCCGTGATAGCGAGCTCCAGAAGGTTCAGTCCCGTTTGCGGAGCTTGGGACGCTTGACCGATCGTTGCAGGACGGTTAACTGGTGCCTGAGCGCCATGTTCTCCGCGGCCAGGGATGTCCGGTCGACGAGGAATGCCTTGAAAAATGCCATGGTCGCCTGTAAAATGTTCATCATGCGGTCTCCGTTGGCCTGCTGACAGCCCCGATCTTACAGGAGACGGCCTGATTCTGCAAGGGTCGCAAGTTCTTTTGTGCCAACGCGGACGGAGTTTTCGGTAGGGACAGGCCTGTCCCCATTTAGTTTAACTTCCTATTGGACGCCAGTTGTCCTGTAGGCGAATACTCAACGGAAAACTAATACCGGAACCGATTCAACTATGAACGAACTACTCGACTCGGGCGATCCGTCGCTCTACGAAGTAACCACCAACGCGCCGGGTCCACGGGGCGAGTTGCCGCTCTCGGCCGAGATGCTCCGCAACCAGTCCAGCGGCGACGCGTTCGGCATGACCCTTAACGCCGGTATGGGGTGGCGGCCGGAGACCCTCGACGGGCCGCAATACCTGATGCTCAGTAACCTTGGCGGGATCCGCGCCGAGGACGGCTCGCCGATTGCGTTGGGATTTCACACGGGCCACTTCGAACTGGGCGTGGCGATGACCGCCGCGGCCGACGAAATGAAACGCTCGGGCGCGGTTGTCTTCGCGGCACATTGCACCGACCCGTGCGACGGCCGAACGCAGGGAACGCCCGGCATGTTCGACAGCCTGGCCTACCGCAACGACGCGGCGTCGATCTTCCGCCGGCTGCGGCGTTCGATACCGACCATCCGCGGCGTGCTCGGCGTGGCCACTTGCGATAAGGGGTTGCCGGCCATGATGATGGCCTTGGGCAGCTTCCGCGACCTGCCGTGCGTGCTGATGCCCGGCGGGGTCACCTTGCCGCCGACTGAGGGCGAAGACACGGCCAAGATCCAGTCGATCGGCGCCCGGTTTTCGCGGGGAGAGTTGAGCCTGGCCGACGCGCGCGTGCTCGGCTGTCGCGTGTGTGGTTCGCAGGGCGGCGGATGTCACTTTCTGGGCACGGCCGCCACGTCGCAGGTCGTTTGCGAGGCGATCGGTTTCGCGCTGCCTCATTCGGCCCTGGCGCCCTCGGGACAACCTATCTGGCGCGACAATGCCCGACGCAGCGCCAAAGCATTGATGGAACTCGACCGCCGTGGCGTGAAGACGCGCGATTGGCTCACCGACGCGTCGATCCGTAATGCCATGACCGTGTTCGCGGCCTTCGGTGGATCGACCAATCTGTTGATCCACCTGCCGGCCATTGCCTACGCCGCCGGGCTCGGGCGGCCTGGTATTGATGATTGGACGCAACTCAACCGTCGCGTGCCGCGCCTGGTCGACGTTCTACCCAACGGACCGGTCAATCATCCGACATTACGCGCATATCTGGCAGGCGGCGTGCCCGAGGTGATGTTGCGGCTGCGAGATATGGACCTGCTCGAGTTGGACGCCGTGACAGTGAGCGGGATGAGCATCGGAGAGATCTTGCAATGGTGGGAGACCTCCCCGCGTCGAACGGCGCTGCGCAGCCGCCTGAGCGAGTGCGACGGCGTTGACCCGGACGACGTTATCATGACGCCGGCGCGGGCCGAGCAATTGGGTGTGACCAGCACGATCTGCTTTCCCCACGGCAACCTGGCCCCGGAAGGGTCGATCATCAAGAGCACGGCAATCGATCCCCGCGTGGTCGATCCGGACGGCGTCTACCGCAAGACGGGGCCGGCACGCGTATTCGTCCGCGAGACCGACGCGATCGCGGCCGTCAAAGGGCAGACCGACCGGCCGTTGAAGCCTGGCGACGTGCTCGTGCTGATGGGCCGCGGTCCGCTGGGTTCCGGCATGGAAGAGATCTTTCAGATTACTTCGGCACTGCGACACCTCTCCTGGGGCCACGAGGTGGCCGTGGTTACCGATGCCCGATTTTCCGGCGTCAGCACGGGAGCATGCATCGGGCTGGTCGTCCCGGAGGCGTTGGCCGGCGGTCCGCTCTCGGGCGTGCGCGACGACGACCGCATCCGTATCATCATCGACCGCAACAACCTCGAAGGCGCCGTCGATCTGGTAGGCGACGCCCAAACCGAATTCGGCCCCGAGCAAGGCGCCCGCGTGTTGGCCGAGCGCGGCCCGCACCCGGACCTCACGCCCGACCCCGACCTGCCGCCGGAAACCCGCCTCTGGGCCGCCCTGCAACGCGTGGGCGGTGGCATCTGGGGTGGATGTGTGTTTGACGTGGATAAGATCGTAGAGCGGTTGGAGGCGAAGTAAGGACCGAAGCATCGAACTCTTGACCCGGTTCACACCAAGTGTGGCGAGGCGAGAATCTTGATGTGATGCCGGCTGTTCTGCATGAACTCCTCGATGCCTTCGGGGATCACGTTGTCCATAGCGATTCGCCCCGTGATGAGCGACTCAACGTTCACCATCCCGCGGCCGATCAGTTCGGTCGCGATTCTGTAGTCCAGATCGTAGATATGCGAGAACGATCCGATGACTTGGATCTCATCCCAAACGATCGGAAAATAGTTGATGTCGATCGGTTGGTTCAGGAGACCGGTCATGACTACCTTCCCCCGCCTGGAGCAGAGCTCGACGGCCATCTTCATGGTGATTTCATTTCCACCGCATTCAATGACCCTGTCGACCATGACCCCGCCCGTCAATTCACGCAGCGCGTCAACCGGGTTGGTATTGCGCGAGTCGATGATTTCATCGGCGCCCAATTCCAGAGCCCGCTGTCTCTTGATATCCTGTGACCGCTGAACCACGTAGATTGGATAGGCGCCGGAGAGCTTGGCCAGTTGAAGGGCGAGCAACCCGATGGTTCCCGCGCCAACAATTGCCACGGAATGGCCAATGTCTATGTCGGCCATGCGAATGGTCCGGACACAGACGGCGGTTGGTTCGGACAGAGCTCCGAATTCGGACGGAATGGAATCCGGCAGCTTGAAGCACACCTCTTCGATGGTGTTGACGTATTCGGCGAACCCGCCGTGCGAGGTCAGCCCCAGGTGGGCCATGTTGTCGCAGTGGTGTTGGTTGTGCGTCAGGCAACTCGGGCAGGTCTTACAGAAGATGATGGGATCGGGTGAGACGCGGTCGCCGGGTTTCAGCCGGGTAACGCCCTTTCCCACGGCGTGGATTGTCCCCACCATTTCGTGGCCGAGGATCAGGGGCGCCTTGGCGCCGGTAAGCGGGTTCGGCTCGTCGACAGGGATGTAGAGGGGGCCATTCTGGTATTCCTCGATGTCCGTTCCGCAAACGCCGCACCAGTCTATTTTGATCGTGACTTCCCCTTCCCTGGGCGGCGGCGGGTCGGGGAATTCCTCCAGACGAATGTCGTTTCTTGCGTGCCACACCAATGCCTTCATGTTTGTTCTCCTAACCTGCGAACTCGAATGCCGGCACGCCGGCCACGTCCAACTCCGCCCTGAACAGCGAGCCGGCCAGGGGTTGTTCTTCCTTGTCCTGCTCGGCCAGGCCGTTGCTTGCGGAAGTGATGTAAAGCTCGTTCAAGTTGGGCCCGCCAAATGCGCAGGACGTTATCAGTTTTGCGCCGGGCGCCTCTACGGTGTCCAGCAGGTCGCCGGTTGCCGGGTCCCAGCAGCGCACCTGGCCGGCCCGGTAGATCGCAACCCACAGGTTTCCGTTTGCATCGATGGACATGCCGTCGAGAAAGCCGACGTCTTCGGGGAGTTCCACAACGGCGCGGCGATTGGCAATCTCGCCGGTCGTCACGTCGTAGTCGAACGCGGCGATCTGAAATGCCAGGGAGTCGATGTAGTAAAAAGTGGCCTGATCCGCCGTCCACACCAGACCGTTGGAGATGGAGACATTGGACAGTACTTTCCTGACTGACAGATCGCGGTCCATGCAGTAAAGACTTCCGGCGCCTTTGGCGAAGTCATAAGCCATGGACCCGGCCCAGAATCGCCCGGCCGGATCGCACTTGCCGTCGTTGAAACGGTTGTTGGGCAGGTCGATCTCCACCATGGCGATTTCCTCAATCGCTTCGGTCTCAAGGTCAAGGCTGGCGAACCCGCCTTTCACGCCCAGCATCACCCCGCCGGACTTGCGGGACACGATGGTCCCCACGTCTGTGCCCACGTTGATGCCGCGGTTCTCGCCCGATTTCGGATCGAAGATGAAGACCGTTTGCCCAATGATGTCGACCCAGAACAGGCGCTCTGTTTGCGGATGCCAGAGCGAACCTTCACCCAGGCGGGCGCCCTGTTGGACAATAGGATCTGCCTTCCTGGCCATGTGGTTCTCCCGTCTTGCCGTGTTTTCCGTCTTGTTATTGGACGCTATCCCTGGTCATGCCGCCGTTGACCAACCGCCACAGTCCGTCCGGATTCCCGTTTTGCAGTGCGCTCGGCAGGAAGGCGTCTGGCACGTTCTGGAAGCATATCGGTCGAGAAAAGCGAAGAATCGCTCCCGTGCCCACTGATGTGTAGTGCGAGTCGGTGCAGGCAGGGTAGGGGCCGCCGTGATTCATGGCGCTGCACACCTCGACACCCGTGGGATAACCGCCCACGAGCAGCCTGCCAACGCGAGCGGCCATGAGCGGCAGCAGGTCGGCGTATGCTTTCAGGTCCGCTTGGGATCCGTGCAGCGTTGCGGTTAACTCACCGCGGAACTTTCTTGCCACGCTGAACATCTCGGCGCGACTCGAACAGACAACTGCCAGCGTTGTCGGGCCGAAGAGCTCATCGCTCAGCTCATTGTCGGCAAGGAACGTGGCCGCGTCGGTTCGAAACAGCGCCGGAACGGCGCGATTGCCCGTCGCTTCGAACTGCACCGCGTCGTGACCCAACAGGTCCACAGCCTCCTTGTTGTCGAGTTTCTCGAAACCGGCGCGATAGGCGTCGAAGATCCCGGCCGTGAGCATGGTATCGTGCGAGGACTCGAGCAGTAATGTGGCCGTCTGGGCGAGAAACACGTCGGTTTCCGGACCGGACAGCATGACCAGGACTCCGGGACACGTGCAGAACTGCCCGACTCCCAACGTGACCGACTGCCTGAGGCCCGCTGCGATTTGCCCGGCATCTTCTTTCAGGGCCTCCGGCAGGATGAAGACGGGATTGATACTGCTCATTTCAGCGTAGACCGGAATGGGCGCGGGCCGTGCGGCTGCGGCGTCGAATAGTGCGCGTCCGCCTTGCTGAGACCCGGTAAACCCGGCGGCCTTCACGATGGGGTGCTTCACCAGGTCCATTCCGGTGCTGCGGCCCGGTCCATAGAGAAGGGAGAAGATCCCTTCGGGCATGTTCGTCGCGGCGGCCGCCTTTTGAATCGCAAGGCCCACAAGCTCGGCCGTGCCTGGATGGGCGTGGTGGGCCTTGACGATCACCGGGCATCCGGCCGCCCAGGCAGAGGCGGTGTCTCCGCCGGCGACTGAAAACGCCAGAGGGAAGTTGCTTGCACAGAACACGGCAACCGGGCCCAGCGGCCGGCGCATCAAGCGGACATCCGGTTTAGGGAAGGGAGTGCGATCCGGCAGCGCCGTTTCGATGCGCGCGTCGACCCAGCTTCCTTCACGAATCAGCGACGCAAACAACCCGAGCTGATTGCAGGTCCGCCCGCGCTCCCCCTGGAATCGCGCTTCCGGCAACCCGGTCTCGTCATGGGCGCGCACGATGAGCGCGTCGCCGAGATTCATTATTTCTTCGGCAACCTTGTCCAGGAAAGCGGCCCGCTCTTCCGGCGTCTTCTTTTCCAGTGCCACGTAGGCGGCGTCCGCAAGGGCGCATGCCCTGTCCAGTTCACTGGAGGTCGCATGATAGAACGCGGCCGGCAGCGCGTCGCCCGTGGCGGGGTTCGTCGCCGTGAAGGTCTCGGGTCCCTCTGCCGATCTGCCCTGTCCGATAATCTGCTGTCCCGTCAAATCCATCGTCTGCTCTCCCATGCCTTATGATCGGCGGTTGTGAAGTTCCTGTTGCCTCTAGAGCGCCGTTTTGAAGAGCGCCAGGCAATCGGCCTCCGTGGCGTCTCTGGGGTTTGGCGGCGTCGAGTGGTCTTTGAATGCCGCCTCAGCCAGCGGCGTCACGTCGTCCTCTGTCAGATCCAGTTCACCCAGGCGCAGCGGTAGTCCAAGTTCACTGATGAGTTGCCGGCAGGCGTCTGGAAGGCTGTCGCGCGTCTGGGCCCCCATCATGCGGGCCATGGCGTCCATCTTTTCCGGGCAGACGTCCATGTTGAACTCCAGGACGTGTGGAAGGAAGATGGCGTTGAGCGTTCCGTGGTGAAGGAGTTTTTCCTCAAGCGCGCCGAGCGGATGGCTCAGGCTGTGAATCAGGCCCAGCCCCTTTTGGAAGCCGAGCCCTCCTTCCAGGGCGCACATGAGCATTTCCGATCGCGCGCGGATGTCGGACCCGTTCTGCGTTGCGGTTCGGATGGCCTTGGTTCCGCGGTTCAGTCCGTCCAATGCGATGGCGTCGGCCACCGGGTTGATCTTTCGGCTGCAGTAGACTTCCACGCAATGGGTAATGGCATCCATCCCCGATGCAGCCGTCAGGAGCGGGGGCATACCCACGGTCAGGTCGGGGTCGCTGATCACCGCCGAGGGAATCATGTGCCCGCTGATGATGGCCAACTTCCGACCACTGCTCATCGTGAGCAGCGCCGCACGCCCCACCTCGCTCCCGCTGCCGGCCGTTGTCGGCACGGCGATCAGTGGAGGCTTGTCGCCGGTGACTTTTGTCAGGCCACCTTCAAGAAACGCGTATTGCTCGAGGGGCTCGGGGTGTGTTGCCAGAAGCGCAATGCCTTTGGCGCAGTCGATCGGCGATCCGCCGCCAACGGCCACCAGGCCGTCACATTGGCCTTCCCGATAGGCCTTCAGTCCCGCCAGCACGTTCGCTTCGGTGGGGTTGGTTTGTACCTGAGAGAATACGGCTGCGCCCGTGATCGGCAGCCGATCGAGAATGCCCAGCGATACCAGGCCCTCGTCGGTAACGATCAGGGGCCTTGCGATTGCATGCTGCGCCAGGACGTCGGCGAGAAGGCCCGCGGCGCCGGTTTCAAAATAAATGTTCGTGAGGTAGCTGATCGTGGGGGGTTGCATCCGATGTTTTCTCCTTGCCACGGCAATCAGGTCTTTGCGCGGGCTGCGTCACCCGCTCGAGTGTGTTGGAGCGGTCAGCAAAGGCAACCGTCCCCGGCTGTTAGAGCCCAATTCTACCCGCATCCGGCCGACAAATCAATTCACTTCCCGGCGTGACAACATCGGGGGCAGGGTCAGGCTGAGGCGCCACGCGCAAGGAGCCGGCAGGAAGGTGGGTCGACAAGGCCGGCACACCACGTGGCCGCCGTAACAGCCTGTAAGTTTCTCAAGGGGGGTGTGGGGGGAAACTCTTTTCAAAGAGCTTCCCTCCCACTGCTACGCTTGCTGATATTGTATCACCGCGCCCGGCTCGATGGCAACGGGCTCGGGCAGGGGCACGCGCCTGTAGGAGGCGGCGCCGGCGTCGTCGGTTTCGAGAAGCTCGACGCTGCTTACGCTCAGTGGCTTCGGAGAGAATACGCGTTCGATGGTTAGGGTGATCTGCCCGTCGGCGGAATCGGCGATGCCCCACCACAGCGGATGGATGACCGCAACCTTGCCTTCGAGTTGCGGGTCGAGCCTGAGGGTGCCGTCTTCGGGGGTGTAGAAGAAATCGAGCAGTGCGTTGTAGACCAGCCAGCTCGCGGGCGCTGTCATGTAGTATGAACCCCAGGAGATGTCGCCGCTGATCGGGCGGTACATGAGGCGCATGTCGCAGAGGCGGTGTCCGTTTTGTGCAACGGCGGCCATGGCGCGCTCCCAGGTGGGCATCACTCGGCTATCGCGCACGGTTGCGGCGGCGGTAAGGCCGAAGGCTTCGACGTACGGCAGCCAGCCGTACATGACGGCGCATTCGCCGTCGGGGGTGACTTCGTCCGGCGGGGCGCCGAACTTGTCGCTGCCGTTGAGGCGCATCAGCGCGTCGGCGCAGGGCAGGAGGCGATCGGGCGGGAGAACGTCCTTCCCGGCGAGCATCCGGCAGAAGAATTGCCCCGCGAGGAGGCCCGCAAAGCAGGTTTCGCGGGTGGGCCCGCCGGGGCTTCCGTAGGTGCGGTAGAAGCTGCCGTTCCAGAGGTCGGCTTCCATTCGGTTTATGGCTGCTTCGCGCCAGGCTTCTATTTTGGGGGGGAGGTCAGTGTCGCCGGCGCGGCTTGCCCATTTTTCGACTACGGCCAGTGCGGCGAGCCACAGGGTGCCGAGGTAGGGCGTGGTGCCTTCGTAGTGGTAGCCGTCGTAGCTGCACCCCAGGCCGTGTCCGGACTGTGCCACGCCGTTTCCTTCTTCGGCCCAGGTCGCGCCGCGAAGGAGCGCCTTACGGGCGTGGGGCCACATCTCTGTTTCGAAGGCGGCGTCGCCAAGGCTCCACGCGTGGCACGCGAGCTGGATGATGAACGAGCAGGGGATGTCGGGCCACGGCATTTCGTTGGGCTCGGCCTCGAGGTGCCCCCGGCCGAGGTCGTGGTTGATGCCACCGTTGGGCGATTGAATGGCGGCAAAAGCAGACAGCTCGCGGGCGTCGACCTCGGGGAAGAAGAACTGCGTGGCCGGGTACGATCCGATCCGCTGATCAATGGTGCCGTAGCATCCGGCCATTTCGGTGGGGCCTTCGTTTATGCTGAAGCGGCCGTCGCGGTAAAGCACGCTGTTCGTTACGAGCGGATAGTTGCAGTTTGCCAGCCGGGCCTTGAGCCACTCGGGCAGGTCGGTTTTCTCGAGCAGGGCGGTCAGCGATCCGCTCTGCTGGAGGATATCGTCGGCGTTGACGAGTATCTCGGCGGCGATCTGTTCGGCGTCGGCGAAGTAGTTCTGCCACAGGTGGCCGCGGTCTACTCCCCTGGTGTCGATCCAGTGTGGCATGGCCCAGACGAGGGCCATGTCGACGGCTGCTTCCCCGCCGGGCTGGAGAATCACCTCTTGCCAGACGCGCCCGCTGCCGCCGCCGGCGCCGGCTACGGCGGACGTTGAGCGGCTGACGGCGAGGAGGTGCTCGCCGGAGGAGCTGGGCTGCCTGGGGTCGTCGGTGCCGGTAAAGCTTACGCCGGTCAGGATATCGGTTTCGATTTCGGATTCGCGTCTGTCGGTGGCTTCTTCCCAGTACGAGTAGACGGCGTCGCCGGTTCCGACGCCGGATTCTTCCTGCCCGATGCCTCCGCCGAAGCCGATGAGGTTGGGCCAGTTGAAGATGCACCGGAGCTGCTGCTCGGTGGAACCGGTATTGGCCAGGTGCCAGCGAACGAGCATACCGGGGATTGAGGATCGCCGCAGGTCGTGAGGGCAGAACATGCCCGCCGCAGTCACGTGTGCGTCAACGCCGGGAAAACAGCCGGGGGCGGATAGCTGTACCTGTGGGAATCGGCCGTCGAAGGTGAGGTCTTTGCACGGGCGGGCGCCGGCGACGGGGGCGGACGTGATGCTCACGAGGTCGTCGCCCCGTGCCACCGCGAGGTAGGCGCCGTCAATGCCGGCGGGCTGCTCGAAGGGCATGTCCTGGTTGTTGTTGGCGGAGAAATTTCGGAAGCGTCCGTCGCGGCAGAGGTCTACCTTTCCGCAGCCGATACCGCCGAGGGGTATGCCGGTGGGCGCCCAGAGAGGGTCGGCCTGGCAGGCGAGGAAGTCGTCGGCCTGTCCGCTGGTGATGTATCTGGGCCAGGTGCAGAGGAGCAGGTCGGTGAGTGCGATTTCCTTGGGCCAGTTGAGGGTTTCGACGACGCCGTCGCCTCGCGACATGTATGCCCTGAAGAGCAGCCGCCACACGTAGCCGTCGGTTGTCGAGGGGATGGTGGCGGGATCGTCGTCGTTGATGATGTCTCCGGCGTTGAGGTGCACGTCGTCTGGTCGGAGCCCGCCGATTTGTGCCTTGAATTCGACGAAGCCGAGCTTGTCGGCCCAGGCCTCGGGCACGCGCACACATACGTAGTAGCCGAGCACGCCGAGTGCGCTGGGGATATGGACGTCTACCGGGTCCGTGAGGTCAGCGTGTGGGTGCCAGAGTTCCTGATGTTCGCGTTCGCCGCAGATGGTGTAGTTTTCCGTGTTGTTTTCTGCCATTGTGTTTCCTGTAATTCGATAACGTGCCGGCAATCAGCGCCGATTGTAGGGGTATGCCGTCGCCAGTTTTTTATCAGCCGCAGTATTCGTCTCGGTGTCGAAGCTGTCTGGGATTTCCACGTCAGCGCCTTCGTCGCCAGTTGATAAATAGGAGAAAGACAATCGCGCCGGCTGTGGCGGTGGCGAGGTGGCCGATGCTGCTGGTGGGGAGGCCTGCCCCCGTCTTTTATACCACTTCGAATGTCAGACTTCAAACCTTAATCTCCTCTGCCACCCAGCCGTGGGGCTCAGCGCTCGGCCGGGGATGAGGCTTTTCCACAGGTTTTCAATGGCGAGCAGTTCGCGAAGCCTGTCGAACAGCTTCGGCCTACTCCATGCATCTGGCGTCGCCCTACGCATGTGATGTGCCTCCACATAAACGCTCAGCCTGAAGAATAGCGCTGTTCGTGGAACGGGTTTCCTTGCGGCCTAGTTCCCTTGCCTGCTCGTCCCAGGCGCTATTATAACGCTGTTTGGGAGGATGTCAATCTCTTTTTCTGCGGCAGATATGTCGAGAAAGCACGTGCCGTCCTGTGCCACCCGCGCGACGGGGTGTTGCCGCCAGGAATGGGGAAGTTGCGGCCCTTACCGTTTCAGACAGCATGGAGGCGCAGGCGGCGCGGAGATGGTGATCGGCTGGAGTTGAGTAGACATTGTGATGCCTCCGTTTCTGCGAGCTACGGAACGGCCCCCCACCCTCAAACGGGCCGATGGAACGTGACTCCCTGACGCACCGCTCCAGTGCCCCCCTGTCTCGAAGAGGAGAAGCCTTCATCGCCAAGGGGCTATTGGGCCCCCGTTCCCAACCCTCTTCGTAACCATCGCACATTGTTGCTGAGTCCCAGGACCTTCTGGAACGGCTTTATGCCTGAACCATGAGTTGAAGGCTGCGCCCTGAGATTGACGGAAGAGCTGTTGGTGCGGAACAGACACCGCGAACGGTGTGCGGACCAGTCGTTCCGAGAGGATGAGGATGGTAACGCTCCGACGTGCTGCGGAGTGTCTGGCTGGAGGGGATCGGGAGACCCGCCCTTCAGAAAAGGCGCCGTCGGCGATGAGAACGGGCGCCGTGGCGATGATAAAGGCAACGAAGGTGAAGGAATGAGCGGAGTCCGCCCGGGTGGCCTCGGCGCGGTCCTACCCCGCATTTCTCACAGCTCTTCGCATTCCGCGTGGAAACGCCACATCGCGGCAAGCTCGCGCGTTATGCGCGGTTATGGTGCGCTCAGCAGTCGGCCGACAGGCATCACCCCCTTTCCCCCATTCGCGGGGGCAGTTGGAAGGCCCGAGTTGCCGGCAGCTCAACACCGCAACGGCAGGCTCTCCAACCGACGCAAAACGTTCACGAACAGGTCCTGAAGCGGGAAGCTGCTTGCCATCGAAATCCAAATCCGACGAACCGAAACCCGGATGGCCGCGCCGATCTTGAGCAGCTTGAGACGGATTGTGTCGCAGCGGGCACGGGCGAGTTTCGTGCCGGCCAGGCCCACCCGGCGCAATGCGGCAACTACTGTGTAGGCCATCGATGAA
>Ga0114922_10002628_pt1 | contig 16807 bp, 16 predicted proteins | sample AartaG_FD_100975 | JGI IMG/M metagenome (GOLD analysis project Ga0114922, IMG submission 100975) | Deep subsurface microbial communities from Aarhus Bay to uncover new lineages of life (NeLLi) - Aarhus_00045 metaG | ecosystem: Environmental > Aquatic > Marine > Oceanic > Sediment | place...
GCCACTGGAATGACACCGAATCGCTCCGCATCCCAGCGAGCGGTTATCACTGGTGGAATTTCAATTATCCCACACCCGGTACAAAAGTAAATCGCATGCAATGAATATTTATTTGACATTTTGGCAGGAGCCTTAAGCCATTTTATTATCTGGTTCCTATCCAATTTTTATCTCCTTGCTATCACACTCATAATTAGTCCCAGAAAAGCCAGTAATGTAGGCCACTTCCACAAGTACTTGATTGCCTGTTCAATTCTAAATCTTGGAAAAACTGCATTCACGAATAAACCAAGCACAAATACCACCAGCATTTTCACAAAAAAGATAATTAGATTAGATGCTCCTCCCAGGAATAAATTTACGAAAAGAGAAATACTGATAAACAGAACAAAAGCGTGTTCAATGGTGGCCAGCGCCAAATATTTACCGCCATATTCTACCATGAGACCGGAAGAGATCTCCTGAGGCGCCGAGCTTACATCGAACGGTCTGATTCCGAGTATCGCAGGCAAGATAAGAAAATAAGAAAGGCCTGACAAAAATAGCGGAAAAGAAATAAAAGCCCAAGTTGTGCTCTGCTGAGCGCTTACAATCTCCACGATAGAAATTGTTTTATAATGAGTCATTACCGTAAGCACCACAAGCAGCAAAGGCACCTCGTATCCCAAGCTGAGGATAAGCTTCCGCGAGATACCGATACTGATATTCGGATTAGCTCCTTGTCCTCCCGACAATGCAAGAGATAAAGGTGCGATCAGCATAACATAAAGAATCACCAGCAACCCGCCGGAGTTGCTTAAAGGACATATTTTACCAAAAGGCAGAAACAAGACCACTAAAATAGATCCGGCTAAAGAAAATATAACGCCCAAATCAAACATAGTACCGTGTGACACGCCTTTTTGATAAAATAATCTAATAATATCGATAACCGGCTGAACAAGGGGAGGACCGTACCGCCGGTGGATTCTGGCCATAATCTTCCTGGCAAGACCCAAAAAGAACACTCCCACCACAAGTGCCAAAAGGGGAGATATGATTAGCTGGATAATTTTTACTACCATGGTTTCCACTTTAGCTGAATAAAAATAAACATCGCCAGGAATAAAATAATATAGGTTACGTAATAACCTATGTCTCCATGATAAATACGCCTCACTCTATCACTCACTCTTCTTAGTGAAGCTGCAATTTCATAATAAAACTCATCGATAACGTCCCTTAAATATGGTCTTATCATTCTTACCAGGGGATTATAGAATTCAACTGTATAATGGTACTTTTCTTTTGGTACATGTGCTCCGGCCGCATAGCTGTCTTCCTGAGGAACGGATACCGATCTTGCGCCTAAACGGAAGAGTAACCATACGATAATACCAGCCACCAACAAGCCGAAAAGTATGTTTATTGTATTCAATGTGCCTGTTTCTGAAGTGATTCCCCAGAGGGATACATTTAAGGATTCAAAACCAAGAGAAGTATTAATCGTATTGATAACTTTCAAAGGAATACCGGGTAATATCCCGAACAAGACAATAAACAGGCTGAGTATTATCAAGGGAACTTGCATACTGAGTGGTGATTTCTGTATATCTTTATATTTTTCAGGAAGCTGTCCTAAAAACACATTGTGAATCAACTTGTAAGAGTAAAGTATTGTACCCCAGGTGCCGGCCAATGCGAAAAAAGCCAGAAATGGAGAACCCTCCAGAATTAATGTCTTATAGATTAGCCACTTGGATACAAATCCACTGGTTAACGGCACTCCTATCAATGCAAAAATACCCACAAATGTAGTCGTGAACACTATCGGCATTTTCTCAGCGAGACCACCCAAGGAATTTAAATCTCTCGTTCGGGTCCTGAATTCTACCGCACCTATAGCAAAAAACAGAAGTGCTTTAAACAACGCGTGGTTGAAGAAGTGGAATATTCCCCCGGCCAAAGCTAAACTGGTGCCAAAGGAAATCCCTAAAATTATATATCCTGCCTGTCCCACGGTGGACCAGGCTAATAGTCTTTTGGCATCGTCCTGGAGTATTGCGATAAATGTAGGAATAATAATGGTAACCACACCCAGGAAACAAAGTATGGTATGAAAGCTAAGCAAGCCGCTACCCAAGCCGAGAAAAAGCTTAAAGCCAACTATAACGTAAAAAACCAAGAGAAAACCATATGTCCCCATCTTTATAAGTATCCCGGAAAGTACTGCAGAAAATGGGGCCGGCGCTTCAGAATGGGCGTCGGGCAACCAGGTATGAAACGGAAGGACAGCATTCTTGATCCCGAAAGCAATACCAAAAACGATCAAAATAAATAAAACGTATGCAGATGAGGCAGAGGTAATTTCGGGAGCAATCCGGGCTATATTCAAAGTATCGAAAGAGACGGAGAGGGATAACATTCCAAAAAGAAAACACATGGAGCCCAGTATGGACATTATGATATATTTCATTCCGGCAGCCAGGGCAGGCCCTTTGTTATAGCTTATAAGCAGAAAGGCACCCCAGGACATCATCTCCCAGAAGATATAAAAAGTAACCAAATCACCTGCCAGCACTATCCCAAGCATTGCCGCATTAACAAGAAGCATCATAAAAAAATAAAAATCGGTTTTTTCTTTACCTCTTATATAGCTTAAGGAAAAAATAACAGAAAGCGCCCCTATGACAGCTATAGTAATAGCAAAAAGCCATGAGAGCATGTTCAATCTTAGGATAAGGTCCAGGCCTAAAAATCCGAGATAAAAGGTTTTTTCCACCGGTTTACCATAGAAATAGGCAACGAAGGCCGCCAGGGCTAAAGAAACGACCACAGCAAAAGAATCTCTCACCCTGGAGGAGAGCTTTCCCAGAAGATAAGTCAGCAGGGCACCACCAAAGGCAATTATTAGTAAAATCTCCAGGCTCATCCTAAAACGCTCCTGATATAATCGTATCTATGTAAAAGCTCTGTAGCAGCCGAGTTTAAAACATCGGTTACAAGTTTGGGATATATACCGAAAACTACGATTAATACTACGAAGACAAAAATAGGGATCAAGGCAACAGCAGGAGCTTCTCCGCTTGTCTTATCGGGCCGGCGCTCATTAAATGCTGGATTCTGGCCTTGCGGTTTCCCCTCTTCTCCTTGGAAAAAGAGAACCTGAATAACACGGAAAAAATATGCTCCCTCAATGATCGTTCCCAACAGTGCAAGCCCGATAAGTACGGCGAAAACAGTCTCTTTAGTAGCCAGGGCAGCTCGAACAATCAAGAACTTGCTGGGAAAACCTATAAAGGGCGGCAGCCCTACGAGTGAGAACGCTCCGATAGTAAAGGCCAAGCAGGTAAGAGGCATCTTCTTACCCATTCCTTCAAACGCCGTAATCTGCAAAGAACCGGTTCGGTAGATGATATACCCTGCCGCCAGAAACAGCAGAGCCTTGGCTAAAGTGTGACTTAACAATTGGAACAAACCACCGGTGACTCCACCGGAAGTAGCTATGGATAAAGCAAACAAGATCAAGCCTATTTGACCTATGCTGGAATAGGCCAGCATTCTTTTGATGTTATTTTGGCTGAAAGCGCACAACTCACCTATTAAAAGGGTTAAAATTCCCAGAAAGGCTAAAAAGAGCAAGATGCTCGAGGCCCCAAATATGGTGAATACTACCCTGACCACTGCATAAAGGCCTACTTCGATGGCTATGCCAGATAAAATTGCGCTTATAGATGACGGAGCAGATGAATGTGCATCAGGCAGCCAGGCGTTCAGGGGAAATATGGCGGCCTCCACTCCCAATCCGGTAATAAGTAAAACCATGGGGACAAACAAGGATATCGGGCTCACTGAATCAATCTTTGCAGCGATATCAGCCATATTAAGCGTACCAAAGAGGCCGTAAAGAAGCCCAATCCCTATAAGCAAAAGACTCGAGCCAACAGCACCTTGAATCAGGTATTTCACCGCCGACTCGACCCCGGCCTTATCTCTCAGGTAAGCTACCAGGGCATAAGAGGAAATACAGAGGATCTCGAAAAAAACAAAAAGATTGAATATATCCCCGGTAAGAACAACACCGGTTGCGCCGGTAAGCAGCAACAGGGAAAGCGTATGGTAGTTTTCAGTATCGTCTCCCTTTATATACTCTATCGCATAGATGGAAACTAAAAGACCCACCAGAGCAATGACCACAGAAAATAAAACTCCCAACGGCCCGGCCACCAGATTAATACAGAAAGGCGGTTGCCAGCCCCCAATGGAGACAATTATTGGGTTTTCACAAACTTCAGTTAGTAGCAACAGGGAAGCAACAAGGTTAAAGGCAAGCGCCAACGGGGGTAAATATTTTATCGCAGGTTTCCAGAAAAGAGCAAATAAAGGAATAACAAAAGCAAATCCCAGAGGCACGGCAATAAGAAGCACAGGATTTACCATCTTTGCTCCTTTATTTCACGAAGATCAAGGGTCCGGTAGTGTTGATACAGTCTGATAGCCAATGAAAGAGCCAGTGCCAGAACTGCCACACCAATCACGATAGCTGTTAGAACCAAGGCTTGAGGCACCGGATCCACCATTTGTTGAGAATCTATCCCGGGCTTTGAAAAGATGGGGGCGGTCCCCTTGGTAATATAACCCACAGAAATCAGAAACAGATTCACCCCGGTATCCAGAATGCCGAGACCAACGATAACTTTAATCAGGTTATGTTTAACCAGCATGATATAAAGCCCGATCAGTATAAGGCCGAAAGCTCCTATATAGTATATGTAGCTGTTTAAAAAACTCATCGGGTGGTCAACTTTCCTCGATTAAATTGTCTAGAATACCGGCTAATTCTGAACCTACCTTAAATCCAATGGCTATATAAATAATGGGAATAACTCCAGCACTGAACAGTGTATTCGCTGTGCCCATAGGCAAAAAGTTAAAAAGGAAATAACTGCCAAAAACCAAGCCTAAGAGTCCTATACCCAAAAACACCAAACCTCCTAAAGACTCAGCAATATGAGATGCGACACGGCTTATCCTTCTTTCTTTACAGCCCAGGTAAATCAAAAGAAAGCCGGAGGCAATGATCGCTCCACCCTGAAAACCCCCTCCGGGCGTAAGGTGTCCGTGAATAAAAATATAGATGCCTAAAATTAGAATAAACGGAAACAAAAACCTGCATCCTGTAAAAAGAATCAGACTGGCAGGCTGTACATCTCTGGTTTTCTTTTCTCTGCCGGTTCTTAATACCGCCCCCAAACCGATTGCAGCGATGAATAAAACCACAATCTCACCTAAAGTGTCAAAAGCCCGGTAATTCACCACTACCGAGGTGACTATATTGACAGCTCCCGTCTCTTCTACCCCCTTTTCGATATAATACCTGCCCACTTCTGTCTTAAGCGTACCGAAAGGTATCTCTACCAGCGCCCGGATAATTCCAAAGGCCACTATTATCAATAAAAGGATGCTGACTATCTTTCTCATTTTTCATATCTCTCTGTTCTTCTGATGGCGATAATAAAAATGGCCGCAGTCAATGCAGCGCCGACAGCCGCCTCTGCCATCGCCACATCGGGAGCCTGGAGCAGGTAAAACAGTATCGCAGCGATTATACTAACCAAGGTTGCGGCAATTACCGCACCAATCAAGTCTTTCAAGATAGAAGCCATCACCGCCCCAATAAGCATCAAAAACACTAAAATCGAAACAAGGTAAATCATTTCTTCTCCTTATATTCCTCATATTCTTCAGCCCTATCCACAACGCTTCTATCACATAAAGCAACCCCGCTCTTTCGAGATGCCCGGCCCAGGGCATGGTTTGATATTGGATTAGTTATAAGTATAAAAAAAGCGATAACCAATGCTTTCGGCAGCCAGGCAGGCTGGGCTATTCCTACACCTACGATGGTCAAGAAAGCACCCAAGGTCGTACACTTTGTTCCCGCCTGCAAACGGTTATACACGTCAGGGAATCTAAAAACACCCAGACTTCCCAAAAAAAGGAATATTGCCCCGACACCCGTAATGATAGTCACTATAACCTGCATTTAAATTCCCTTTTCTATATATCTTGCGATAGTCACAGAGCCGATAAAGGTTAGAACCGCATAAACCAGAGCTACATCCAAATAAATATGTCTGCCGAAAACAAGGCCCAAAAGAACAAGCAATGCGGTGGTAATCGTAGCGAAAGTATCTACTGCCACAGCCCGATCCATAACAGTTGGGCCTTTAAGCATCCGTAAAATACACAGGACTAAGCCTGCAGCTATGATTGCAAATAGAATAATGTAGCACATTTGAGAATTCATAATCTACTGTTAAATTAGTATATACAGATATTACGATTAATACTTCAAAAAAAATTATTCTCTTCCAATTATTTCCATTAGCTCTCTTGCTTTAATATCAATCACGCTATAGCATGTCTTGGTTCCTTCTTTTCTGCCTTTAATTATGCCTGCATTTCTTAGTATTCTTAGATGTTGAGAAACTGTAGACTGGGGTATTCTCAATTCCTTCTGAATCTGGGTAACATTACATTCGTCCTTAAGCAAACCAAACACGATTTTCAACCTTGCCGGATGAGCCAGAGCTTTTAATGTTTCGCTGACCTTTTCGTATTTTATTCTCATTGCCGGGTCTCAATATTGATCCTCACCAGATTTTCGATCGAGCGCTCTGTTTATGGGAATATCACTCTTAAATATTTCTCAAATCTATGGCCTATCAAGCTCGTTGCCTCGTCAATATCTTCGGACTTCACATTTATCCAGTGAACAAGCAGCTTTTCTTCTATAACATCCACTGTAAGCGTGCCGGGAGTCAGGGTAATAGAATTGGCTAAAATCATCTTTGCAAGATCAGATTTGAGAGAAGTCTTAATGACAACTATCCCCGGATTTATGGGCATCTTGGGATGAATGACTCGATAAGCAATATCAAAATTTGCCTTTATTATCTCCCAGAAAAGCACACACATATATATGAGGGAAAATAAAACCATCTTTAAACTAAACGGTGGGAAACCCAACTTGCAGTAACTGGGAGCAGCAAAGAGTGATATAATTACACAAACCAAAAATCCACAAACAAGTTCCGGAGGGTCTAATGTTGAACTCAAAGCTAACCACAAAACAAAACTGAACACCAAAAACCAAATAAATCCTTTTAGCTTGTTTCTTGACGAATAAGCTGAGCGTATCATTTATAAGCCCTTGTCTTGCAGTATATCTCTTGTTTCCACAAAACTTTGTTAAACTATTTTATTCTACTGGCTTGAATATAGATATAGATTTTGATATTAGTCAATAGGAAATTTTTAGGTAGTAGTTAGTAGTCGGAGGTTTATCTCATCTACATAAGAGCCTCGGTTTTGGTAAATTACTTCATACCACTTCTTGAAAAATGCATAAGCAGCCCTATACCCACCTAAATTTGTTTTATGTATTAGTACTGTTCTTTCCTTCAAAAATACCTTTTCTTTTTTTAAGTTAAAAACCGAGATTTCCATATCAAGGGGAGATGCTGTCGGACCATGTAGAAATAGCTACTTACAAAACTTGTGATAAGCTGCAAAATGTGGGCCAATTAGAAGACAGACGATGGGAAGGGTTATAAGTATAATATTATCAGGTAGTTTTGAATATATTACTGGCTAAGGAATAGCAAGACTGAATTGCATTATGCAATTGTAGTAATAAGACTATTATTGCATAATGCACTACTATTAGCTTTGGCCATCACCATCAGATAGTTTGATCCCTAGAACCTATATCTTCTATCCTATGCCTGTTTGTACTTTTCTGTTTCTTTCTCAAGCTCCTCATATGTATCTCTTCAGAACATGTTGGACAACTTTAGCCCATTAACCAAAAGAGAGTTTATCCGGATGGAGGTGGTCTGATTACCGGAGTATAGGCGTAGCCGGAAAAAAGGTATCTAGACTGAGCTTGCCCTCCACGGCAGGAGCTAGTACTATGGTATCATCTGGATAAACCAGGGAGAAAGGAAGCCAGATATTATGGGAGAAAGTGTTACATTCTGGACTCATCATTAAAGGAGGAGGCAGGTCAATTACAATAATTGCAAAATACTCTTTTCCTGCTTAGCATGCAAGAGGTCACTGGTTCGAATCTAGGTTTGCTCACAATTGATAAAAAAGGATCTGGGAGCAATTCCAGATCCTTTTTTCTTTATGTACGCCAGGCATGGCGCGCAGCGCCGTGACTGGCGCTATCCGATTCGCTGTGGTGGCGAATTGGACGACTTGGAGGTAAAAGTCCTCTACCGGCCCGGCAAGGGGAACGGTTAGCCGGACGGCAAGGGTGCCCACCGCGAGGTGGGATCTGAAGGAAGCCGCAGGCAAATCACTGGCCCGACGAACAGGAATCGCATAAAAGGCGGTCGTACTGGGTAAGAAGGCGTATATCTTCGAAGCCCGATACTTGCACGGAAAGTACGGTCGTATATGCGGCGGGTATAAGTGTGAAGGTCGCGTGTCTTACCCTGGGAGGTCTGCTTACCTGCCATGTGCTACCAGTGTCGAGAGGCGCTGGGATGGGTAGGCAGAAGTCAGCCGAGGGCATAGTAGTTGACCTGACCAGCCAACGAAGGCCTGAACCTGTCATGTGAAGCTGGACTGATATTCTGATCACCATAAGCAGATGCCTCGAAAGAGGGCCTAAAGCTGGAAGTGGCGGACGGAATCCGCGAGGTAAGGCTGGGCGCTTATAAGGTGACGGGCATTGATGACCAAATAGCTGAGCGTGTCAGGAACCGCCGTGGTAGGGAACCGTACGCCCGGTGGTGTGGGAGGACGGCGGGGGCGACCCCGCCTCCTACCCGCTTAAGATGTGCTGAAAGACCATAATCGAGAACTTTTATTGACTTTATCTCTAATTGATGTTAATCTATAAATAATGACATATAAAGCATTTTATATAATGTATGTCCAAGTTAGTTTTGTACCGGAACAATCCACTTCGATTTCATGTTTAATTGATACCTGAGTGGAAAAATCCAGGAGGTCTTTCCATGGACAGGATCACTCTTCAGGGAATGAAATTTTACTCCCATTCCGGCTTGCACTCCTTTGAAAAGGATGTAGGCCAGTTATTCGAGATAGATGTGGAATGCTACCTGGATTTAGAGAAAGCTTCGCGCTCAGATCATCTGGTGGACACGATTAACTACCCGGGGCTGTTTGGTCTGGTAAAGAAGGTGATGGAAAACAGCAGCTTTAACCTGATGGAGCGTCTGGCCGGGGAGATCGCCAGGAAGATTTTAAACGAGCTGCCCGTTGATCAGGTCACCGTGCGCTGTCGAAAGCCGCGTGTTCCGGTAAAAGGTTTTATTAACCATGCGGAGGTGGAGATTACGCGCAAGCACTAAGGCGCAGCCGAATATTGACCGGGAGCCGCACCGGTGGAGCGGAATGTTTATATCAGTCTGGGCACCAACCTGGGTGAGCTGGAGGGAAACCTGCGGCGGGCATCTGATACAATCGTTGCGCTGCCCGGTGTCCGGGTTACGGGTCGTTCCGAGCCTCTGTTGACCCGGCCGGTCGGCCTGAAAGATCAGCCGGATTTTCTCAATCAGGTTCAGCGGATGGCTACCTCTTTTTCGCCGGGGGAGTTGCTGAAGCTCCTGCTGGGGATCGAGGATGAGATGGGTCGGGTGAGAGAGCAACGCTGGGGGCCCAGGATCATCGATCTGGATCTGCTGTTTTACGGTGACAGGGTTTGCAACACCAGGCGCCTGGTCCTGCCGCACCCGCAAATCTGGAAGCGCCGTTTTTTTCTCGAGATGATCGATGAAATCGACGATACATTTTTGCGAAAATGGGCCCGGAAGCACTCAAAGACGACCCTGAATGAAAAGGTAAAGCCCCCTCGAGCATGAAAGTTTTTCGGAAAAAGAACGAGGTGCGTAGCGCTGTGGCCCGTGCCCGGAAAACGGGCCGCAAAATCGGGCTGGTTCCCACCATGGGTTTCTTCCATGAAGGTCACCTCAGCCTGATGCGTCTCTGCCGGTCGAGATGCGATTTATGCGTGGTCAGTATCTTTGTCAACCCGACCCAGTTCGGGCCCGAAGAGGATTTTGACAGATATCCCCGTGATATCAAGCGTGATAAAGCCCTGGCCGAGGCCGAGGCGGTGGATTTGATCTTCGCTCCCTCGGTGGAAGAAATGTACGATCGGGAGATTTCGACTGTTATCCTGGAGAACTCTGTCAGCAGGGGTTTGTGCGGGCGAAGCCGGCCGGGACATTTCCAGGGAGTGACCACGGTGGTGGCCAAGCTTTTTAACGTGGTTCAGCCGGACGTGGCCTTTTTCGGGCAAAAGGACCTGCAGCAGTTGACTGTCATCCGCCGCATGGTAAGCGACCTGGATATGCCTGTTCGTATTGAGGCGGGGCCCACCGTACGCGAGCCGAATGGATTGGCGCTCAGTTCTCGCAATGCCTATCTGAAGCCGGACCAGAGAAAGCGGGCCCCGGCTCTGTACCGGACTTTAAGCAAAGGGGCCGAGTTATTGGCCGGCATGGCAGGAGACCCGTCACCCCTGCTGGAAAAAATTGGTCGGGAGATAGAAAACGCCACCGGCGGCAAGATGGATTATTTGAGCGCAGTGGACGAAGACATGGAAGAAGTGGCCGATGCCTCGGATTGCCGGTATCTGGCTGCGGCACTTTATCTCGGTTCAACCCGTCTGATCGATAACGTTGAACTTGCTTGAAATCAAATCTTCCAGATTGCCGCCGGTTGAATCACCGCTGCCGAACTTCGGTGGCAGAATCGTTCTTTTTACATCAATATTTTTTTGGCGATGGGAAAATCGGCTGAATAAGCATCGTCGGCCTCAAAAAGCCAACGGCCGATTCACCGAATATCACGGGAGAGTCGCCATGGAAGAGATTAAACCAGGAGCCGGCCGGTCGGACAGCCAGCCTGGAAAAGGTTCCGGCCGGGATGAAAACCCGGACGAACAAATTCCTATTTTCAGCCGAAATCTCGAAGTAAACTCTTCCTCTGTCCCACGGCGGCCAACCGGCCCCCGACCGGAGAAAATCATCCCGCCGATGAAACCGGCCGATAGAATCCTGTACTTCAAGGTCGAGGCCGGGAAGGTCCTGGAGATTCTTCACCGACGAATATCCGGGCTGAACCGCGAGCCCATATCCCTCGACCTGGTCAAGGACATCTACCAAAGCTGGTGTACTCTCTGGGACAGTGATGATAAGTTCCCGGTAGGTCCGTTTACCGAGATGTTCGATATCGCCTTTTCCGTTCTATCCTCGATGAGCCGCCTTTCGCGTAAATTTGACGAGGAGGAAAGGTCTGTTTTGGTCAGCCTGGTACAGGCCATGAGCGAGCTGGCTGAGGGTAAGGCCGAGGTGGGCTATCTCGATTCCTGCCGCATGCTGGTGGAAAAATCGCAACGACTCGGCACCCGGCTCGAGTTGGAAAGCGGTGTGAAACACAAGGCCGCCGGGTTCGCTTCGCCCGAAGGATCGCCTGGCTTGACCCCGGAAAAAAACCTCGCACAAGTCCCGAAATTGGATATTTCTTCCTCGGTGGATGAATGGTTCGACCAGGTATCAAGTCTCATGGAGGACCCCGGGACAAAAAAGAAAGCGGTGGAAACCCCACCCGCGCATGCCGATTTGTCCGCCGGGGATAGCTCTCCGGCTGAGGGGCAACAGGACACGGGGATAGAGACTGAGGATGAAACCTCTTACGCAGGAATACGCCCGGAAGAACCGTTCAGGCAAGCCGAGGAATGCAGACCGCCGGCTGCTGAGCCGACCATGACCCCTCAGGCACAAAACTCTCCAGCGGAGGGGATAGAGCCCCCCGCTCCCGATTCTGCCGATGATACCGAGCCGGTGGCGGCTCAGGATGTAGTTTTTGCCTATTTCAGGGAATGCTGCGATCGATCGGTGGTTATTATTAACCGCTATCTGGAGCGCCTGGAGGATTCTTCCCCCAAAAGAACATCTCGCGTGCTTTCAGACTGCCTGGAAGAATTGATCAACTTGTCGAAAAATCTGGGAATAGAAGATCTGGTTGACGACTTGTTCGCCATGCGTGAATCGCTTGGAGAATTATCCAGAGCTCCGAAAGTGGAAGTCGACAGAGAAAAAGCCAGGGTCCGTGCGGGCTTATGTCGCCTGGTTGACAAACTGAATGAAGCCGTCCTCTCCGTAACCTGAGACCTGTATAATTGTCCGGCGGGGAGAGTGAAGATCGAGATTCAATGCGGTTGGAACAGCCGATTGCGCGTCATTATCAAGCGGATCGATCCGCCGGTGGTGGAAAACCGCCGAAAGCCGCACCAATTGTATGTTCTGCTCGGGCCATGGTTGATTCTCCTCCAAAAAAATTCTCCGGCTCAAGGCTGACCGTATTACTGCTGCTGGTCTTGGTCCTGTATATCCCAAGCCTTAAAAACGGTTACGTGGGCTGGGATGACGATTTGATCCTGAACAATCCGCAGATCAGTTCACTGTCACTGCAGAATCTGTCCGACATTTTCCTGCCCGCCCCCTTCCAGAGCGGTTCCTTTCAGCCGTTGCGCACATTGTCCCATGCCCTGGTCTATGCTGTAAGCGGCACCTCTCCGGTGGGATACCTCGCACTTAATATTCTGCTTTACCTGATAAACGTTTGGCTTTTCTATCTACTTGTCCGGGAGCTTTTACGGATTCACCAAACCGGGTGGTTAGGGGAGCGCTCGGCTACAGTATCGTTAATGGCGGCAGCCGCCTTTGCTTTCCATCCGGTGCACGTGGAGGTTGTCTCCTGGCTGCAAGGTGGAAAGCAGACCCTGATGGCCGCATTTATCATGGGATCGTTTATCCTCTATTGCCGTTACCGCCGGTCCCGGAAGCCGATAACCTACTGGACCGGTGTTTTTCTTTTCTGGGCGGGTCTTGTTACCCAGCCCGGGGCGGTGTTCCTGCCTTTGATTTTGATTTGTTATGAGGGATTATTTGCTCAGACAGAGGACCGCCGAAAACTCAAATGGTGGATGTGGCTGGGTGTAAGGATGCTCCCTTTCGTTTTACCTGTGGTTTTGCTGAGCACCCACCTGTTATTCATCTCCTCGGTACGCTGGCTGGCCGGTCCCGATCCGTCTTTTCTGTCCCGGGTTTTTACAGTGCCGGTATTGTGGGGCAAGTACCTGATCAAGCTGTTTCTGCCGGTCAATCTTTGTTGCCGCTATCCTATGTCCGTAGCGTTGGAGGCACCGGTAGCGGTGGGCCTGGGCGCAGCACTCCTGCTCGGGGTTGTGGCTTACACCGCCTGGCGCGCAGCCGGTTCTTCCCGGATCGGCCTGCTGGCGCTGATCTGGTTTGTCGCCGGCGCTTTACCCACTTCCGGGCTGGTTCGCCTGAGTACCATGATGGCCGACCGCTATCTCTTCCTGCCGAGCCTGGGCTTTTTTCTCTTGCTTGCCCTGGTTCTCGATAGAGTCATGATGGGTTTTCGGCCGACAGCCGGCAGGATAAGCCGCGCGCTGCGGCCGGCGGTTTTTTTGCTGCTGGTAACCACAGCCGCAAGCTGGGCCGCGATCTCGGTGCAAAGGCAGACTGATTGGCGCAGTGCTCTGGCATTATGGAGCAGGGTGATTAGGGTATACCCGAGACACGACATGGGGCATTACAATCTGGCCTACGCTTACCAGGGACTGAACCGACTCGATAAGGCAATCGAGCACTACCGGTGGGCCATCGAGGTGAACCCGCACTACGCTCATGCATATAATAATTTAGGAGTTTGTTTACGCTCCAGGGGCCGGGAGAAAGATGCGCTGGCCATGTTCGCCCGCGCCCGCGAGCTCGAGCCCGAACGAAGCGAAGTGTGGGTTAATCTGGGAATCAGTTACGCACACCTGGGGCGTGATTCTCTGGCCCTGGCGGCTTTCGACAGTTCGCTGGCTTTAGGGCGCAAGGCAACCCGGACCGCCTATTACAACAGGGCCCAGTTGTTGTTTGCCCTTGGCCGGCCGGAGCGTGCAACGGCCGATCTGGAGACAGCCGTGCGTTTATATCCGCAATGGATGAGCACCGATGCCTGGCTTTCCATCGGTCGCTGGCTCGAGCCCTTAGGAAGGGTGGAACCGGCGGTTGAGCTGATGAGCCGGGGCGTGGAGCAAGCGGCATTCAACGCCGATTGCTGGCGTATGTTGGGCAACCTGCAGATCATGGCCGACAGGCCCGAGGAAGCCTTGCTCTCGCTGGAGACCGCCGCCGAAATGAAGCCGGACGACCCGAAGACCATTGTCCTGACAGGTGTTGCCAACCAGCGAGCAGGCAGAGCCCATGAGGCGGTTGCCGCCTACCGCAGGGCCTTGAAATTGATAAAGACCGACCGGGCGCAGTTGCTGAACAACCTCGGCCGGGCGCTGGTCGAGACCGGGTCCTGGGATGAGGCCGAAGGCGCGTTTAAAGCTGCGCTGAAGGAGAACCCGGATTATCTCGAAGCCCGAATGAACCTCGGATTTCTCTATATGAAGATGGACCAATCGCAGGAGGCCGCTGAACAGCTCCGACTGGTATTGGATTTATGCGGAGAAAACCCGGAATACCAATCGATAGCCCGTCAAGTCAGGCAGGCGCTCGATTCCCTGGGGGTGCGCTGAAACGCGCGCACCAGGCGGACGGTCCACAGGTCGGTAACCAAAGGATGAATCAGCGTGTTAGGTAGCGTGAAGCATAAGAATGTTTATCGAGTATCTCTGGTTTTGATACTTGCCGTGACCGTGTTCATTTACGGCCGCTCGCTGGATTACGGCACTGTGAACTGGGATGATGCCCTTTCGCGCAAAGCGGAACAGAGATACATACGCTTCGGCTGGCGAGAGCTGGTTGGTATTATGACTCCCCGAATTTCAGCGACCTACCAGCCGGTGCGTGAATTGACTTCGGTTCTGCTGGCCAGGGTTTCCGGTCCGGATTCCTGGTGGCCCTACCACCTGGTCTCACTGGCACTATATCTGGGAACGATTCTGCTTTTTTATTTCACGGTCCGGCTGCTGCTTGGCAGAGTGCGGCTGCCCGGGGGACCGGAAGCCGGGGAATGGGGGGCGCTGCTGGCCACCGCTTTTTTCGCCTTTCATCCCGGCCATGTGGAGGTCACCGCCTGGGTACTGGGGCAAAAGGACACCCTGGTGGGATTGTTTTACCTGGGCTCGGTTTATTTTTACATTCGTTCGACAGTAACTACCAGGCGTGAATTTGTTTTTTCGCTCCTGCTGTACTTCCTGGCTCTGGGATCCAAGCCGACGGCGGTCAGCCTGGTGCTGGTGATCCCTCTTTACGACAGGATTTTCAGGCCCGGTCTTTTTAAAGCTCCCTACCTTTCGAAACTGATCGGTGTGTACTCGATTTATTTTCTGCCGGCTCTGGCATGGGTTTTTTATTTCGTTTTTTCCTCCGCCAGGGTTGGGGCGGTGGGGGGCCTGGAGGATCCGCTCACCCAGATGGGCAAGATAGCGGGGGCCGTGAGCTTTTCCGCGGCCAAACTCGTTCTGCCGGTGAACCTTTGCCTGCGTTATCCTGCCTTCAATTACGGTGGATTCACTGATTTTAGTCTTTTTCTTTACCCGGCGGCCGCCCTGGTGATTCTGTTCTGGATAGTCCTCAGTTACCGGGAAAGGAAGCCCTATGCCTTTTTTGCCTGCTGGGCGCTGATCGCTTTGCTGCCGAATCTGAACCTGGTTCCGATCCGGATAGAGCGGGCCGATCGTTACTATTGGCTGGCCTCGATAGGTTTCAGCGGCCTGGCGGGCTATGCCGGGATCTACCTTTACAGTGTGGCCGGACGAAGTATGAGGACTGTGCTCAAGCCGCTGCTGTTGATCGCTCTGGCTTGCCTGGCGGCTATCAGCTTTCGGCAGGTGGGGTTCTGGAGTGACGGTCCCGCCGCCTGGAGCCGGGCGCTTTCAATTTACCCCGATTTGATCCTGGCCCGCGTATCTCTGGGGCATAGCTATCTCCGGCTCGGGGAAAACAATAAGGCTCTCGAGGTTTACCGGCCTCTGCTGGAAGGCGGCCCGCCGAACATCGAAGCGCTGAAAGGGATGGCCACCTTGCTGGCGGATAAAGGAGACGAGCAGGAGGCTGTCAGTTTGCTCAAACTGGGGCGACAACTTGCTCCCGGGGACTACGAATTGGTGGAGATGTATGCCCGGCTGCTCATCCGGCAGAACCAGCTTGAACCGGCCAGGGAGCTGGTTGACGCCTGGGCCGGGGCAGAGCCGGGAAACAGGATGGCCCAGCTCATGTTAGCGGAGCTTTGCCTGCACCTGGGAAGCTACCCTGAGGCGGCCGGGATCCTGAACGGCCTGCTCCGGAGACATCCGGGTGATGTGGAGATTATGAATAAATTGGCGCTGCTGCATCTGAGCCGGCAAGAAATAGATGAGGCCGAGCGGCTGCTCGATCGAGCTGTCAAGGGAAGTCCCGATTACATCGAGGCGTGGATGAATCTGGCACGGCTGTACGGTTCAACCGGCAGGCGGCAGCAGGCAGTCGAGATTTACTCGCGCTATGATATCTCTCAACTGGACTTGAACGGGCTCGAGTTCATGGGATCGCTCTACCATGAGCAGGGGGCCCTGGAGCAGGCGCTCGAATGTTTCCTGAAAATGACACGGCTTCGGCCGCGCCTGGCCAAAGCCTATAATAACGCCGGTGTGGTCTGTGAAATGATGGGACGTTATCCGGCAGCCGATTCGCTATACCTCAAGGCTGCAGAACTGGATTCGGCATACATCGATGCGTTTTTCAACCGGGGCAACCTCTTGCGCCGCAACGGTAAC
>Ga0114922_10002629_pt1 | contig 16803 bp, 14 predicted proteins | sample AartaG_FD_100975 | JGI IMG/M metagenome (GOLD analysis project Ga0114922, IMG submission 100975) | Deep subsurface microbial communities from Aarhus Bay to uncover new lineages of life (NeLLi) - Aarhus_00045 metaG | ecosystem: Environmental > Aquatic > Marine > Oceanic > Sediment | place...
AACCTCTATTTTAACATTTCTATTACTTTTATTCAGTTGATTTTTATGCCAATCTCCATGTATTATGACACAGCCTGAGATGTGGTAAGATCGTCTCGCTCGTAGAGTAAAAAATGTCGATTACAAATATAAATTACAACAAAAACAAAATGGTCAATTGTTATGTCTTAGGAATCAGGGTAAAATGTGGATTGGAAAAGATGTATCATACATATCGACATTTTTTATGAATAGTTCAGTTTAGAATTATTTGTCGAATATATAATGATTAAAAAAATATTTATTGAAGACAGCCAAAATATACTTTTTGTATGTTATGGCAATACCTGCAGAAGCCCCATGGCCGAAGGTCTGGCTAAGAAAAAAGCAGTTAAAAAAGTTGGCATAGAAAGCGCCGGGATGGTTTCTGTATTTGAAGGAGCCCAGGATGAGGCTATAGCTGTAATGCAGGAATTTTATAAGGTTGATATTTCTTCCCATCGGACCAGGAATGTTATTGATCTAGATATAAACCGGTTCGACTGGATTATCCCTCTGGATTCATATGTATTTGAATTCCTTAAAATTAACTTTTCGCAGCTTGGGGACAGGATGGTTTTATGGGACATTAAGGATCCTTTCACTCAAGGTTTGGAAATGTATAAAAAGTGTGCGAAAAGTATTCAAGAACACATCGATCAGTATCTTCTCCTGGATTAACACGATCAACCAAGGTTAATTCCAAGATTACAAAAAGGAATGATCTTTTTCTTGTTTTTTACTCTTGGCATAATTGATCTGTATTTTATTCCATCACCTATAGCCTGCTTTCATCAAGGCATCAATGGATTCGATCGGATTTTCCGGATTCAGGTATTTCGCAAGGAACTTGTAGACCTTGATCCGAATTTTTTTTGCCAGCATCAGGTCCATCCGATCGAAGCTGTGTCCTCCGGGAACATCCTGGAAAATCTCGTATTCGAATTTTTTACCTTCTGCTTTGAGGGCTTTGATGAGATGCTCCACTTCAAGGACATTCACATCCTCGTCATTGGTGTTGGTGTGGATGAGCAAAGGGGTGTTCTGGAATTTGTGAACATTGTAGGCAGGGGAGCGGCGGCGGTATTCCTGTACATCTTGGCGGGCGGTCTTGCCAATATGATAATCAGCCGAATACAGGTCCCTGTAGCTATCTGAGGCATATCCCATACGTGAGATGATGTCACTGACCGGAACTCCTGCAAAGGCCACCTGGTAATCCTTGGGATGGTCGAAAATGTTCATCAGAGCGATCAAACCACCGTGACTCCAGCCGATTATCCCGACATGGTTCTTATCCACAAAAACATAGTTTTCGATCATGTAATTGCGCGCCCAATGGTTGTCTTCGACCTCCAATCCGCCATAATCGATGATTTCATAAATGGAACGGCCGTAGCCCGTACTCCCCCGGTATTCTGGGGCAATCACGATGTAGTGTTGGGCCATGAGTTCCCGGATTATGTGCGTGTAGTAGGTTGTGAAATCCCCATGCACACCTCCATGAGGAAAAACCAGGAGGGGATACTTTTTGCTGCGGTCGATGTTTTTAGGGATGAAGATGTAGCTGTAAAACTTGATCGGATTTTTTGCGCCCATGGCCGTGGGATTTTTTACATGAGGATTGGGGGGGCCGACGATGCGCACCTTGTCCACATAGCAGACATCCCCAACCTTATGAAACCAAAGTACATCGTCGATGAGTTTTTCCACGACATCCAAACGGTGCTGAAGATTTTCGAAACCCCTCTTTAACAGTTTCAATTCCTCGCTGTCCTGATTCTGCCCGGGTTGCCGCCCGAATGATAAGCACGGCGTCAAAACAAATGACAAGAAAATAACTCCAATGAGAATCCAATAAAACCGGCGATAACTAATAAAATTCATGATTTCCTCCTGATCTTTGATTTATTCTTGTTTTTATTATTTCCGACATTTTTTATGAATAGTTCAGATTAAGCCGAGTAAGGGAGCCAGGAAGGTAATACTAAGCCAGATAATCAGAATCCCGGCAATATTTAACCAGAAACCGGCTTTCATCATCTGGGGGAGCTTGATGAGGCCGGATCCGTAAATAATAGCATTAGGAGGGGTCGCCACCGGCAGCATAAAGGCAAAGCTGCAGCCTATGGCACTGCCAAGTACAGGCGGCAGCGGATTAATACCTGCAGCATGAGTAATAGCAATTATGATAGGGATGATCATGTTGGCGGAAGCTGTGTTGGAAGTCAATTCTGTTAGATATACACTGAGGGCTACAGACAAGAAAGTAACCAAAGCTAAGCTTGCTGAGCTTCCTCCCAGGGAAATAAAAAATCTGCCTATAATATCAGCCAGCCCGGTTTCAAACATCTGGAATCCCAAAGACAATCCTCCTCCGAACAGCAAAAGGGTACCCCAATCTACTTGCATGGCGTCTTTAAGGGAGATAGTAAATTTTCCTTTTGACCTATCAATGGGCAAAAAGAACAGGAGGCAGGCTCCTATAACAGCTGCTATTGCCTCCGGAAAACGGTCATGGAGCCAGAGGTAGAGGGGGGCTTCTCTTCCCCATATTAGAGCGATTACTCCCGGAAATATCCAGAGAAAAACAGTGATAGAAAAAGCGATAATGACATTTTTCTGTCCCTGACTGAGTTTTTTTGAAGGAGAAGTTTTAATAACCGGATTTGACTTGATAGGCTTAGGTGTGATTTTTGAATTTTTAAGGTTGTTTTTCATAAAGAAGAAAAGCACAAAGTACATAGGGATCAGGACCAGGAATCCCATAACCATCCATTGAAAAAAATCTATCCGGATGTCTGCCAGCTTTTCCAGCATGCCGATGGCGATCAGATTAGGGGGACTGCCGATAGGAGTGCCAATTCCGCCGATGGAGGCTGCATAAGCAAGGGTTAGGAGCAGTGCTACTCCAAAAGAGAGTGTCCTTTTTTTCTCCTTGTCCTGGTGAAATGTTGATAGTACTCCCAGGGCCATAGGATACATCATGGCAGTGGTGGCTGTGTTACTTATCCACATTGACAGAAACATTGATGTTAGCCCTAAGGCAAATAAAATCCTTATGGGTTTATTTCTAATGGATTTTAATGTGAGGACTGCATAAGCAAGTTTAAGGTCGATTCCATGGACACACATGGCCCTGGCCAAGATAAAGCTACCCAGAAAGAGCAGTATTATAGGATTGGCAAATGGGCTTAATGCCTCTTTTACAGTTGAAATTTTAAGTATTGTTAAAAAAACGGGGATTAAGAGGGCTGTTACAGGAATCGGAATACATTCAGTCACCCACCAGATAACCACCAGGAGAAATACGGCCAAAAGGTCATGGGCTCTGGGATTTTCAGAAAGTATGGGAGCGAAATAGACTAGGATAAAAAGCAGAGGGCCGAGGATTAATCCGACTTTTTTTCTTATTTCCATCTATATTTCTGTAAATAGATTTAAATTTCTGGTTTCTTAGCCCAGATTATCAAGCCGTATCCTCTTTGAAAAAAGAACAGTTTGTCAAGGCGGGTGAAAAGCCACACAAAAGGATAAATGAAGGCATAAAATTTAAATGCCTTTTTTCTCGATAAAAATTCTTTCGCGGTAGAAGGCCGTATATGTCCATCTCTTAATCCGTAGGAGCCTTCTGAAGAAAAAAATCTGACATATAACGAGTTAAGCATAAGTTCTATAAATTCAGCAAAAAAGCGGGAAAATGTTTTATGTTTTATAAATTGCATTTGTGCTTTTTCCAGCTTTGCCTTTAGATCTTTAAAACTATAACCTTCCCTTTTATGGCCGTAAAATTCCAGTTTCATTCCCAGAAGAGGGCGCAGGCGGTGAAGTAAATAGATTCTTCCTGTACGCGGAGTTGCTATTATCAGGTGCCCTCCTTTTTTAAGCACCCGGTGGATCTCTTCCAGGCAAAGTTGGTCATCTTCCAGGTGTTCCAGGTAGTCTAAACTGACCACCAGGTCAAAAGATACGTTTTTAAACGGCAGCACTCCAGCTCCTGTCTGGATAAGGTTTTTTTTCAGGATGGCCTGGCTCGTTTTGAGGTTAACAAAGTCCTGGTCAGCACTGATCCATGAGCCCCCTTTTTTTCTGAGAAAATAACTAAGGATTCCCTGAGCACATCCCAGGTCAAGTATGACTGAATCTGGTTTGACCTCTAGGTGTTTCTTCAGCAGCTTGAGTTTTTCCTTTTTTTTCAGGGATTTATTGACCAGTTGGAGCTGCCAGTGTTTTTCTGTCATATTGTTTTGATTATAATTTTTTTTATATCTTAAGACAAGAACAATCCAGGCTAAGTAATTTAGTTCTCCACTTTTTTCTTAGCTTCATAATTAATTTAATTTATAGTAAAATATCTTTAAATATAGATAAGGGAATTTAAAATGAAAGCATTGATTATTATTTTAATCTTGGCAGTTGTCGGCTATTTTGCTTACACGAATTTATATACCCCGATGAGCGATGAAGAAAAAGCAATAAAGAATTTAAAAGCTGAATTTGACAGTGCTACCGGCGAGATTATAAGAGCTGAGCGCATGGCCGGAACAACTGGCATAGCCGCAACTTTTGATGTTAACGACTCCGTTAATAAGATTAAACAAGTAGAAAAAGAACTGAAAAAATTAAAATCCAGCTTGAAAGAGGAATCGAGCCTCCAAAAGGCAAAAGAACTGGAAGATAGGATCAAAGAGTTTTACAAAAAATCAGGATTGGACTGATTGTTGCTTATTCCGGGAAAAATAAATTTCTTACTCCTCAAAATTTTTAATGCTTTCCAGGCTTCCAGCTACCATAAGAGTATCTCCCTTCTTAATCTTAAAATTTCCATAGGGTAAGGTAATAGTTACAAGAGGACTTTTTTGTTTTACGTTTAGGAGCTCGACACCATATTCAGTGCGCAAATTTAGCTCTTTTAAGGTCTTCCCCCAGCAAAAGGAGGGCGCAGAGAGATCTTTTAAAAAATATTCATCTGAAATCTTTTTAACTTCCGTATTTTCAGAAAATTTTATTTTAGCAAGAAATGAACTTTTTGCCTCGATTCTCTTAATTTCTTGGTTGTAGGTTTCGATTAAATCTGTCCTTTTCACTATGCCGATTAGCTCTCCATTTTTCAGTACTGGCAGCTCATTTACATCATTCCGGCCAAAAACAGTCATAGCGTTTTCCAGAGAATCTTGTTCTGAAATTGCCTCAATAGGCTCATAAATGTCCTCGACTAATAAAAATCCTTCAAAAATATCCTTCTCTCCTATAGCAATTTTCAAATTGGAAAGAGTAATAATGCCTATATGTTTATCTGCTTCATCAACGACGTGAAAAATATTTATATTTTTTTCCATAACCTTTCCTATTAGTTTTTTTAAGGGGGTGTTTTTATTAACTACGGCAAAATCTGACTTTATTATTTCTGAAACCTTAATCCTTTTTAATATATTTACTTCTACTCCGTGTTTAAAAAGAATCCCTTTTAATTTTAACTTCGATGTGTATATTGAGTATTCATTAAATACTTCAGAAAGAAGCGAAGCGATTATACAGGTGATCATAAGCGGTAGTATGATGTTATAATCCCCGGTAAGTTCAAAAATTATTATTATGGCGGTTAAAGGACCGTGGATTGCAGAAGAAACTACTCCCCCCATACCCACAAGAGCATATGCTCCTGGGGTGATTCCTATTGATGGGAATAAGTAATTAAACAGGCTCCCTACTATGAAGCCGGCATAAGCACCCATAAATAAAGAAGGGGCAAAAATTCCCCCTGAGCCCCCAGAAGAAAGCGAAGTCGAAGTAGCAAATATTTTAATCAGAATCAGTAGCAGGGCAGTCCATAATACTAAGTTCCCTTTTAAAGCTAAGTCAATGGCTGTATAACCTGAACCCATTATGTGGGGGTAGAAGATTGCGATTGCCCCAATAATTATTCCTCCGAAAAAAGGTTTTATCATTTCATTAAGTTTCAGGTCCAGCCATTTTTTTTCACAATAGTAGAGGATTTTGATGAATAAGATACCCACAATTCCACAAACTATTCCGAGGATCAAATAAAAAATTAGCTCCCAACCTGAATTCAAAGAATAAACTGGAACGGAAAAAATTGGCTTGGACCCTTCAATGCTGATGAAAACTAAATTTCCCATAACTGAAGCCACGATTATGGGGGCAAAGGAAGTGATGGCGAAATTTCCCAGGATTATTTCAGTTGCAAAGAGGGCTCCGGCAATGGGTGCATTAAAAGCAGCAGAAATCCCAGCAGCAGCTCCAGCACCGACAAGCACCTTTAATTCGTTTTCTTTTATTTTAAAAATTTGACCTATACTTGATGCAATGGAAGATCCTATTTGTACAATCGGTCCTTCCCGGCCAACTGGCCCTCCAGTTCCAATGGTAATAGACGAGGCAAGTGCCTTAATAAACGCAACTCTTTTCCTAATAACTCCTCCCTTTAAAAACACCGATTCCATAACTTCCGGCACACCGTGTCCTTTTGCTTCCCTAGCTCCTTTGAAAATAATGGGTCCTACTAATAGACCTCCAATAGCGGGGATCAGCAATATATAAAGAGAAGAAACATATTGCTTTATTTCCAGGAAATCTGTTACTCCTTTCCAGGAGATACTTTGAATTAAGCCGATAAGTTTACTGACTCCATAGGCGCCGAGTCCGGCAAGAGCACCGATGGCTATGGAAAGTATAATTATAAAAAAATGATGTCTTATAGTTATTAGCTTTTGCTTTTTAACAAGGGTTGCCATTAATTAGAATCCTTTTTCCGAGAAATGAACATTTTATCATACCATCTTGGGCCATTTCAGTCTACAGAGCAAGACTCTGGAGTCCCCCCCATTTTTTCTAAACTTCTGAGCCATAAGTAAGAATCAGGTCAGTTGATACGAAAACACGCAGATTTTCCCCAGCGTGGAAAATCTGCTCGGATACAGTCTTCGCTCTCTTCTCCTCAAAGGAGAAGAACCATGCCCGCTCATCCTTGCTAACAGCTTTCTTAATCATCCTGAACTATTCATAAAAATTGCCGATGTCATATTCAAAAAAATAACATCTAATTTTATCATCGGCACTTTTTACCCTTCGGGCGAGACGATCTTACCCCATATGCTTTGTTGCAGCGGATTCGCAGTGAAATACCACAGCTTCATCCCCTGCGCCTCGTATCTGCGGCAACCTCGACTCGTGAATAGTTCAGGCAAGTTAACCTGATTCTTTTTACCGCTCCTCTGTCAAACAATAGCTTTTCTCTTATTATTTCTCGCTTTTAGAGAAAAAAAATTGGGGGAACTCCTTTCGTCTCAACCTTGACTCAGGGATATGTTAATAATAAAATTAAATGTTATGAAATATGAAAATATTGTTGTGGGTGCGTTAGAGACAAATTGTTACCTGGCATTTTGTGAAAACTCCCGAAAATGTGCGGTAATAGACCCGGGTGCTGATCCTGAAAAAATTATCCGGATTATTGATGATAAAGACCTGAAGCCAGTTGTGTTGTTAAATACTCATGGGCATATAGACCACATCGGGGCCAACAAAGCGATAAAAGATAAGTTTGGAATCCCGCTTTATATTCATAAAGCCGACGAAAAGATGTTAAAAAGCGCTTTGCAGTCAGGATTGGCTTTGCTTTTGGGTTCTAAGGCTTCTCCAGCGCCGGATAAGTTTTTTAATGAAGGAGACATAATAGATATCGGAGAGTCAAAGTTGGAGGTTATTCATACTCCCGGTCATTCTCCTGGCAGTGTAAGCTTTTTAACCGATACAGTGCTTTTTTCCGGGGATACGCTTTTTTGCGGCGGTGTGGGCCGTACCGATCTTCCCGGTGGCTCATGGGAAAAGTTAGTAAATTCAATTAAAAAAAAGATCTTGACCCTGTCCGATGAAACGCTGGTATTACCCGGGCATGGTCCTGCTACTACAGTGGGACAAGAAAAAGAATCTAATCCTTATATCAGATGAGTAACCTTCCCTCATCTCCCGAGGGCATTCTGCGAGTTTTTCTTGAGTTTCTTTCCGTGGAAAAGGGGCTTTCTTCCAATACTATTCGGGCCTATTCCCATGACTTAAATAAATTCTTTCTGTTTTTTCAAAAAGAAAAGATCACCTGGAATAAAGCCGGCGAAAATGATCTGATCAAATTCATTCATCAACAGAGAAGGGCAGGACTTTCTTCCCGTTCTTTGGCCCGGCTGATTTCTTCTTTAAAAGCATTCTTCAGATTTTTAATCCTGGACGGAGGAATTAAAAAGAATCCTGCGGCTAATCTCAGTTCACCAAAAATATGGTTCACACTGCCAAAGTTTTTAAAAGTAAAGGAAGTGGAGCGTCTTTTAAACCAGCCCGGAGATGATGATATCCGTGGTATCAGGGATAAAGCGATGCTTGAATTACTCTATGCCGCCGGTTTACGTGTATCTGAGCTGGTAAAATTGAAATTAAAGGACATTAACCTTGATGATAGTTTCCTTATCTGCCGCGGGAAAGGGGGCAAAGAGAGAGTTGTCCCCATGGGAAACTTGGCTTCTTCAGCGATAAAAAAATACCTTAAAGAAGCACGCTGGCAGTATGTCAAAAAGCACAATGATTTTGTGTTTTTAACTTTAAGAGGCGGGTGTTTTACCCGGCAGGGATTTTGGAAACTGCTCAAAGGCTATGCCTTAAAGGCTGGGCTGGACAAGAAGATCAGCCCACATATGCTGCGCCATTCTTTTGCTACACACATGCTGGAAAGAGGGGCAGACCTTCGCTCGATTCAGCTTATGTTGGGACACAGTCAAATAACTACAACCCAGATATATACGCAGGTCAGCCGAAAAAGATTGCGTCAGGCATATAATAAATATCACCCTCGTGCCTAAATAGTAAGGAAGATGGAGGAAAATTGAAAGTTTTGGTTAGTATTCGAAACAGATTTCTGGCTGGTCTGCTGATTTTGGGGCCTATTGGTCTTACAGCCCTCGTTTTGCGCTGGATTTTTAACGTGTTTGATGGCCTTGTGGGACCCTATCTTAAGGAGCATGTGGAATGGTATTTCCCTGGCCTTGGGATTTTATTTACTGTGCTTGCTGTTTACTTGATTGGACTGTTAACTGCGAATTTGGTAGGAAGAAAATCCATAAAGCTGCTTGACAGGATTATCCTTCGACTGCCGATAATAAAAGTAGTCTATTCAACAACAAAAGGGATATTCCAAGCCTTTTCAATCAAAGAAAGGAGTAATTTCAAAAAAGCTGTATTTATTCAATACCCCAGGAAAGGATTGTGGACTTTGTCGTTTGTAACTGGAACTACCTCAGGGACTGAAGGAGAAGAATTCTATTCTGTTTTTGTGCCGTCCACACCTCTGCCGACGACCGGATTTGTGCTGTTTATCAAAAAAAATGAAGTAATCGATGCTAAATTTTCTGTTGAACAGGGTTTGAAGTTACTTGTCTCCGGCGGTATGGTCATTCCTAAAAAAATTGCCCTCTAATGCTTAATTAACCTGGATTATTCACGCTGGCATGGACACAGGTAAGTCCCTTCGAAAGACAGGGATTTCCCCCAGCGGGGATATCCCTTCCTGTTCTCACAACGCTCTCCTCGAGATTCTCTCGAGGAACCATGCCCGCGTTGTTCCGGATGGCTTTCTCCGGGATTTTCCAGTATCCATACCAGCTCTTAGCTTATAGTTCAAAATAAAAAAGAAAAAAATGGAAAAACCGTGAAATGTTAGTTAAGAGTCTTTTATCTAGTGAAATTCTGATGTGGCTGAAGAGAGCACAAGCCACACCTGAATTTCATTTTTTATGAATAATTCAGGATAGTTCTTCTAATGTAAAAAAAGCCTTCCGCAAGTGGGGAATTACTATTGAACCTCCGACTACCAGGGCTACATTAAAAGCTTCATAAAGCTGTTCATCTGAAAAACCCAGTTCAACACACCGGGTAAGATGATAAGTGATACAGTCATCACACCTCAGCACCAGGGATGCAGCTAAGCCCAAAAGCTCTTTTGTAGAAGCTGGCAGGGCGCCGTCTTTATAGGCATTTTTATCAAGAGCGATAAAACGCTTCAGCTCAAGGTTGCCGGAGTTTAATATGCGCTTGTTCATCTTTGCTCGAAATTCATTATATTTGTTAAGTTCATCTCCCATTTGATCCTCCATGATTGATCGCCAGTATAAAAAATGTCGTTGCGAATGATACTTGGAAAATTTGAAATAGTAAATGGGAAGATGAAATTCAGGCTGGAAACGGTTGACAGAGACTGGAGAGTATGCTATTGTGACCCTTCAGTTTTAAAATTAAACTATATAGTTTAATAATTAAACCACTAGGATAAAAAACAATGAAAAATAATGATTTAAGAGCTGAAAGAAAATTACAGCGAAAAAGAGAAAATAAGAAATTTATCCTGGAAGCGGCTGAGAAAGTGTTCAGCCAGAAAGGTTACAGCCGGGCTACTGTTGATGATATTTCAGATGAGGCTCAGTTTTCCAAAGCCACTATTTACCGGTATTTCGACAGTAAAAGTGACATTTTTTCAGAGATAATAATGGCTTCTTTTCTAGAAGCGCGCAAGAAGATTTTGAGGATAAGCAAGAAAAACCAAAGCGCGGAAGAGCGAATAGAAGAACTCATTAAATTTATTCTCTCATATTTTCGAAGCAAGAAAAATATCGCCCGGATATTTCTGATGGAAAGGTCCTCCATGAAGCAGATTTTAGGTATGGATATTGATAATCATGCTATGCCAATAGACTCAAAACAGCCCATTCCAGATGATTACTTGAAAATAATGAAAGATATCTTTGAAGCAATGTGTAAGATCATTCAGGAAGGAATCGATTCCGGAGAATTCCGAAGGGTCGATGCCAGGGAAGCCTGCTTTATTTTAGGCGCTATGCTGCGCGGTTTTAATTTCAAGGGACCATTACATGAGAAAGAATATTCGATCGAGCAAAGCACAGAACTTGTTTATAGCTTTTTTCTAAATGGCCTTAAGAAAAAAACAGGTTAACCTGGATTATTTACGAATCGACATTTTTTATGAATAGTACAGGTTAATTAAGGAGTTTATATATGAAGAATAAAAAAAAATACTGTTTAATCCTTTTTGTGCTTCTAATTGCCGTAAATTTATCTTTTTCCCAGGAAAAAGAGATTCTGACATTGGAAGACAGTCTTAATATAGCTTTGAAACAGAATCCTTATCACCTGGCCTCTCAGAAAAAAGTGGATGCTGCTAAATCAGGAGTAAGAGAAGCTGTTTCCGGTTTTCTGCCCTCCCTTAATGCTCAAGGATTGCACACATTGGATGAAAAAGCTATGGAATTGGAATTTCCTTCCATGATTCCCGGTCAACCTCCCCAGAGAGTCGAGATCGACTTTACCCGGGATTATCAATTTACTATGTCTTTGTCTGTACCTCTTTTTACAGGAGGGCGGTTGATTTCTGGATTTAAACAGGCAAATTACAATGTTGATGCTGCTAAGGAAGCTGTCCGGCAATCCCGTCATACTACTGTTTTTATTACAAAAAAAGTATTTTACGGGATTTTGCTGGCGGAAGAATTTGTTAAGGTTTCGGAAGAGGCTGTTGCTTTAGCTGAAAAACTCCACAACAATATCAAGATCCAGCATGAAGTCGGCATGGCCTCTCAGTTTGACCTTTTAAGGTCTGAAGTTCAACTGGCCAATTTAAAGCCGCAGTTGATCAAATCCAGGAATAATTTAAAAATCATGAAGCTTAATCTAAAGACGATATTGGGAATGGAGCAGAAAAAAGAGATAGAAGTCCAGGGTCAATTGACTTATGAAGCAGTAGAACCCGACCTTGATGCCTGCCTGGTTAAAGCTATGCAGAACCGGCCAGAGCTCAAACAGCTTGGCTTCCAGAAAAGAATTGCCGGAGAAGGTTTGAAAATGGCACGTGCTGTAGGACTTCCTTCCGTAGCTATTTCTGGCCAGTACAATTACTGGGCTGATAAATTAAATTTCAATAAGGATACTTGGTCGAATTTTTATCAGATGAATCTGACCCTGTCTATTCCCATATTCAATGGATTTGCCACAGGGGCCAGGGTAGGACAGGCAAAAGCCGCTATAAAGGAGCTCGAATTTAACCGGAAGGGACTTGTTGATATGCTGAAATTTGAAGTCAGACAGGCAATATTAAAAATCAATGAAGCTAAAGAATCTCTTCTCTCTCAGGAAAAAAATGTTGAGCAGGCTGAGGAAAGCCTAAGGATTGCGGATTTAAATTTTAAAGAAGGCCTGATCACAATGCTTGATTATAATCAGGCTCAGTCAGCTTTAACCCAGGCGAAAACCAATTATTCGCAGGCACTGTATGATTATGAGGTTGCTCTTGCAGAATTGGATAAGGCTATGGGTGTGGGATGAATTATTAATAGGATGATATGGAGGATATAAATGAATAAAAGACGTCTAGGGGTAATTATTATAATAATGTTGGTTGCTGTTTCTCTTTTCTCCTGTAAAGCTCAAAAAGATGGAGAAACAATTGCAGAAGAAAGCTTTGGGGCCGCCCAAGTCAAAGTTTTTAAGGTAAAAAGACAGAAGATATCAGAAAAACTTTTTTATACAGGCTTGATCGAAGCCCAGAATAAAATTGTTATCACTCCAGAAGTAGGAGGCAAGATCACTAAGATATATGTTGAGAGCGGAGACAGGGTAAGAAAGGGCAAACTCCTGGCAGAGCTGGATACACGAGCTATCCGCCTTCAATTGGAACAGGCTCAAGCAGCCCTGGCTGTAGCTGAGGCAAGTTATAATGATGCTTCCCGTAATATGGAGCGGATGGAGCGGTTGAAACAGGAAAATGCCGTTTCCGATCAGCAGTATGAGAAAGTAAAGCTTGCTTTTGACTTAGCTGACGCCCAGCTCCAGCAAGCCGAAGCAGCAGTTAATTTAGCAAAACATAGTCTGAATGTTTCTCTTATGAAAGCTCCTTTCAGTGGTGTGATCGCTTCAAAAAATGCTGATGTTGGAGATGTTATTAATCCTATGATGGGGGGGTATTCGCCTAGCAGTGGAGTAGTTACTCTTATGGATTTTTCCCAGGTTAAGATCGAGGTAGATGTATCTCATCAGGATATTGTCCGCATAAAAAAAGGTCAGACCGCCTGGCTTAAAGTAAATGCATTTTCAGATAAGACCTTCCCTGGAGAGATTACTGTTGTGAATTTGGCAGCAGATCCTATGACGAAGAAATTTAAAGTGGAGATACGGGTTAAGAATCCTGATTTGCTTTTACGTCCGAATACGTTTGGAGAAGTTGTGTTGGAAGTCAGCACTCATGAAGATTCCCTTGTAATCCCACAAAAAGCAGTCCTTAAGAACAGTCATGTCTTTTTAGCAAAAGGTAACAAAGCTGTGAAGAGAGAGATCAAGATTGGATTGCAGAATACCGATCTTGTGGAAATTTTGCAGGGACTTGAGGAAGGAGACCTTGTGGTATATGAAGGGAATTACGGTCTTGAAAACGGAGCAGAATTAGAGGTAAAAGAGGTTAAATAATGAAAATACCGGAATTTTCCGTTAATAGAAAAGTAACTACGATCATGTTTGCTATGATCCTGGTAGTTCTGGGTATTCTTGCTTTTATGCGGTTGGGCTTGGACTTTTTCCCAGATCTTGAGTTTCCTACCGTCTCTGTTATCACTACTTACAGCGGCGCTTCTTCTGAAGATATAGAAAATACCATTACCCGTCCCCTGGAACAGGTAGTGAACTCTGTTTCCGGAGTTAAAAAAGTCGATTCTATCACATCTGAAGGGCTCTCTATGATTATGGTGGAATTTGAGTGGGGAACTAACTTGGATTTTGCTGGCCAGGACGTGCGTGATCAGATCGGCCTTTACAGCGCGTTTCTTCCTGAAGATGCTGCAGAACCTCTGGTTGTGAAATTCAATATCTCCCAGATGCCTATTATTTTTTGGGGGATCACGTCTGATATGCCAACATATGAGTTGATGGAATTGATAAAAGATGAAGTCGCTATGAGGCTTGAAAGAATAGACGGAGTAGCAGCAGCCCAGGTATTTTCAACCGATGTCAGGGAGATCCTGGTCGATATTGACAAGGCCGCGCTTGAGTCCCGGATGCTTTCTCCGGATCAGATCATTATGGCACTTAGGGCTGAGAACCTAAATTTACCGGCAGGATATATAGTTGAAAGACATTCAGAACTGTTAGTTCGTACACTGGGTGAGTTTAAAAAGTTGGCTGATATCCGAAATACAGTAGTAGGAGCCACCCAGACAGGCCAGCCCATATATCTAAAAGATGTAGCTGATGTCAAAGACACTATGAAGGAATCTCGCTATGTTGCCCGCATCCAGGGAGAGAATGGTGTTTACATGATTATCAGCAAGCGTTCCGGGGCCAATACTGTTATAACTACTAAAGCGGTTAAAAAAGAACTAGCAAAGATTCAAGAGACCCTACCCTCTGATGTGAAATTTTTTATTGCCATGGATCAGTCTGATATGATCCAGCAAGTCATCCGCAAGACCGGAAATAATGCCCTGGTCGGAGGTATTCTGGCTATCCTGTTTATTTTTATCTTTCTTCGTAATTGGCGTCCGACTATAACCATAGGTTTGGCTATCCCCCTTTCAGTCATAACCACCTTTATTGCTTTTTATGTTGCCGGCTATACTCTTAATCTACTTACCTTGGGAGGACTGGCTTTAGGTATAGGGATGCTGGTTGATAATGCGGTTGTGGTGATTGAAAATATATTCCGTCACCTTGAAGAGGGAAAAAATCGCATAGAAGCTGCCAAAAAAGGTGCATCTGAAGTAGGAATGGCTATCACAGCATCCACTTTGACCACAATTGCTGTCTTTTTCCCCATGATGTTCGCTTCCGGCATAACTGGAAAGATGACACGGAGTCTGGCCCTGGCGATCGCATTTTCTTTGATCGCTTCCCTATTTGTAGCCTTAACAGTTATTCCTCTGGTCGCCTCTCTGTTATTTAAAGTCGATAATAGGCATGGGGGGACTAGTGATAAACCAAGAAAAATAGGTTTTGAAAAAGCCCGGAATTTTTACCGCCGGGCCCTGCACAAAGCCCTGAAGCGGAGAGGCCTGGTCTTGACCGCAGCTGTTGTCCTCTTCCTGCTTTCCTTTGTTTTGTTTTCTTTTATAGGAACAGAATTTATGCCTACTACAGACAGGGACATGCTTCTGATTAAATTGAAAATGCCGGTTGGGACCTCTCTTGAAGAAACCAACCGTGTGCTTTCCATGGCTGAAGAAGTTATGTTCAATGAGCCGACAGTAAAGATTGTCTCTGCCCAAGCTGGCTCCCAAGCCGAAGAGAATGCCCAGGATTCTGCTTCCGGATTTAATCCATCAGGCCCGCATGAAGGAATTTTGTGGGTAGGTCTTGTTCCCCAGGATGAAAGGTCACTATCAGATCTTGAGATTCTGGAGAAGATCCGTCATAAATTACCAAAACTCAAAGATGTAAAGTTTGAAGCCCTGGATATGAGCCAGGCAATGATGGGTGGAGCTCAAGCCCCGATCGAGATAAAAGTTTTTGGCAAGGATATTGAGCAGTTAAAGGAAATTGCAGATAATATAAAGGATAGGATCCAGGATGTTGAAGGCCTTAGAGATGTTACTCACACTTTTGCCGAAGGAAAACCTGAATATCAGATCAGTATTGACCGGGAGAAGTCTTCCAGATTTGGCTTGACAGTAGGCCAGGTCGCAAATGCAGTCCAAGTCTCATCATTAGGTAAAGTGGCAACCCGTTACAGGGAAGAAAACGAAGAAATTGATGTGCGAGTGCGATTTCAGAAAAAATACCGGGATAATATAGATGATATTCGGAATATCCCTATAAAGACTCCTGCTAACACTATGATACGTTTGGATCAGGTTGCTGAAATCTCAAAGGGCGAAGGGCCGATTCAGATAACCAGAGAAAATCAATCCCGTCTTGTCAGTGTGACTGCCAATATTGCAGGGCGTGATCTGGGAAGTGTTATGAGTGATATTATCATGAGAACAGCCCCAATGGAGAAAATCCTTCCCATAGGTTATTTTGTCGAGTATGGCGGACAGTATGAAGAGATGCAGAAAGCTTTTATTACAATGATCGGAGTTTTTGCGCTTGCAATTCTTTTAGTCTATATGATCATGGCTTCTCAGTTCGAATCGTTTAAGCATCCGTTTGTTATAATGTTTACAATTCCCTTGTCGCTTATCGGGGTGGTATTAGCATTACTTATATCGGGATGGCCGATAAGTCTTGTTGCGATGATAGGATTTGTTATGCTGGGAGGAATTGCTGTTAATAATGGAATTGTTATGGTGGACTATATCAATCAATTAAAGAGGAAGGGAATCGAGATAAAAGAAGCGATACTGCAGGCCTGTACAGTTCGACTGCGTCCGGTACTGATTACAGCCCTGACGACTATTATGGGAATGGTTCCCATGGCTGTGAGCACTTCTGCAGGCTCAGAGATGCGTGCGCCTATGGCTATCACTGTGATCGGAGGCCTTATAGCTACTACCTTTCTTACTCTCTTTGTTATCCCGATACTCTACAGTCTTTTTGACAAGGTGTCGTTTAAGACGAAATAATCTAACCTGGATTATCCATGCGGGCATGGACACAGGTAAGTCCCTACGAAAGACAGGGATTTCCCCCAGCGGGGAAATCCCTTCCTGTCCTCACAACGCTCTCCTCGAGATACTCTCGAGGAACCATGCCCGCGTTGTTCCGGATGGCTTTCTCCGGGATTTA
>Ga0114922_10002630_pt1 | contig 16801 bp, 6 predicted proteins | sample AartaG_FD_100975 | JGI IMG/M metagenome (GOLD analysis project Ga0114922, IMG submission 100975) | Deep subsurface microbial communities from Aarhus Bay to uncover new lineages of life (NeLLi) - Aarhus_00045 metaG | ecosystem: Environmental > Aquatic > Marine > Oceanic > Sediment | place: Aarhus...
GGGAAAGTATGGTTTACCCTGGAAAACACAGGTGAGGAAGAAATTGAGATCCTGACTGCAAAAAATTCCGGCAGCTTGGCTTCAAACCAGGTAACATACTCTCTTGTCGATGAAGACGGCAATGTGATTACCTCAAAGGCTTTCAAGCAGGGTCTTGGTGAAGGTGTAATAACCCTTTCAAATAAGAATACCGTTGCCCGCATCCCGGCCGGCGGAACATTTACGTCAGCGAGTATGGATATCGAGGTTCCGGCAAATGCTCCTGACGATGTAACAATACAGCTCGAAATTACAAAGATCTATTTTCACCATGGCCGGACAGATCAGGTTACAATGGACGGTCTTACCGGCACCCACCAGGTCACGCTTGTTGATACCTCCTATTACGGTGAGGTCACCCAGATTACGCCGGAAAGCTCCAACGGAGATGAGGATATTGTCATAACAGGCCGTGCCCTGGAACGGTCAACGGACAGCCCCATGCCCGGTGTCCCCCTTAACCTTGTGATTACACTTGACGGTTTTGAGCGCTCCTATGAGGTTATTACAGGAGACGACGGCATATTTTCTTATACATTTACACCGCTGGAAGGAGAAGGTGGCGTTTACACGGTAAGGGCCGTGCATCCTGATTTGACCGACCGGCCGGTTCACGGAACATTTACAATAAACCGTGTCAGTATAAATCCTTCTTCTATAAACTTAAGTATCCCACAAAATTACGAACAGACCGTAAATATAAAGGTAAATACCGGCGACGGCACACAGGTAAGCAACTTAAGACTTGTTTATGAAGAACTCGACCAGCCGTACGGTGTATTTCCCCAGGGAGTTCACATTGACACAGGTTCACCCATAGAAACACTCGGTTCAAAAAGCCGGGCCAATCTTCCTTTCACCATATGGGCGGACAATACGGCAGACGCCACCGGAATGCTTATTCTTAAAGTCAAAAGTGATGAAACCATGCCGGACGCATGGGCAACCGTAGTTGTAAACACCCACTTTTCCGAGGCTCAGCCGGTTCTTCATTTTACGCCAAATCATCTTGAAACCGGTGTCGCTCATGATGAAACCGTAACAGAAACCATAGTTTTGGAAAACAAAGGTCTGGCGGAACTTAGCGATGTGCATGTAGCTACAGTGAACCAGGGCGGAAGCGCTGCTCCTTCATGGATACATTTAAACTCATCTGAAGACCAGGGAAACATGGCAGTTGGAGAAAGCCGTGAGATAAACATATCCTTTTCACCCACGACTCAAGTTGCCGAAGGCGTTTATCCATTCTATCTGCGCATTACAAGCGCCAACTATCCCACCACGGACATCAACCTGTATGTTTCGGTCACGCAATCGGGCATAGGAAATGTTTTATTCAAGATATCTGATATCTATACAGGAAGTCTTGATGAAAACAACGAGATTGTCCAGGGGCTTTCAGGTGCTAAAATCAAGGTGCAGAATGAACAGGTATTAACCGAAGAATATAACATGACTACAGACAGCTTTGGAGAAGCGTATTTTACGGATCTTCCTTCAGGAAGGTATAAATGCCGCATTACTGCAAACAACCACCAGGAATACATAGGCCGCTTATGGATAAAGCCGGGAGTCACTGTAAATGAAGAGGCCTTTTTGAATTACAACCTTGTTACAGTGGAGTGGGAAGTCAATGAAATCACTATCGAGGATAAATATGAAATAGTTTTAACCGCCGTCTATGAAACAGATGTTCCCGCACCCGTAGTTATCATAGAGCCTGCATCAGTCACTCTCCCTTCAATGAGTGCCGGGGATGTATTAAACGGGGAATTCACCCTTACCAACTACGGGTTGATCCGTGCAGATGCTATTATATTTAATCTTCCTTCAGACAACCAGAATTTTACTTACGAACTGCTTGGCGGTTTGCCCACCAGTCTTGATGCAAAAGAACGTATCACCATACCTTATCGTGTGACCTGTCTTCAGTCTCTTAACCAGGAAGGAGAGGGCACAGGCGGTGGCTGTTACACCTATGTAAAATGCATGACAGTAGATTACGGATACTATTGCATCAACGGAGTGTGGGCGAGTTCCTCCATCCGTCATTGCTGGTCATACATTTACGGCGAGTGCGGCGGCGGTTCGGGAGGTTCCGGCAGTGGCGGCGGAACCTGGTATATCGGCGGCGGAGGTGGCGGCAGCTCATCCTCACCTGCGCCAGCACCCAAAACAATTGAAGGGGTAATATGCTTTCCTGATCCGGTGAGAAAGGAGTGCTATTGCGATCCGTGTGCACGCATGAAAGAAACACTGAAAGAGACCGTGCAGAATGTAAGATCGTCTGTCAATACTGTAATGCGCGAGTATAATCGGGATCACACAGATCTATCAATCAAGGTGCCGGGCGGTATGCTTGAGGCCAAACGGTGGTATTACGGCAACACGTGGAACTGGGAACATATTCGCCACAACCTTAAATTCAATATGGATTCGCTGGGGACCGGCATTAAATCGATAGACAAAGGCGGTGTCATATACGAAGCATCACCTACAAATAATGATCTTTACAAAAACGACACATACCGGATTACAAGGACGGAAACCGGCTATCGCTGGGAAAACAAGCGCGGCGCCTGGAAGGAATTTGACACTGACGGTCGTATGACCTCATACGGAACCCGCACCGGTATTATCGGAAAGCTGATGTATGAACAAGGGGAAGGCGGAAAGCTCACAGGTATTGCTGATCGAAACGACACACAGGTCATTTGGTATGAGTATAACGGCGACCTTATCTTTGCTGTCAGTGATACTGATAACCGCCGTGTTGAATACAGCTACACCGGTGAAAGGCTCTCAACGGTAACGGATGCACTCGGAAATAACACAACATATGAGTATGACGGCGAGGGCCGGATAAATAAAATTACAGATGCGCAAGGCAGACAGACCGGTGTCACATATGACAACTACGGCAATGTGGCCTCTGTTGTTGACAGCCAAGGGAACGGCCACTTTTTTGTATTCGGTTATGATGAAGGCACTAAAGAGACCAACGTCTGCATTACGACTTCATCAGGAAAGATAAAAGAAGTCTGGTATGACCGGGATGGAGAGACCAAACGTGTCGATGTCAACGGCCGCACGCTTCAGACAATCGCCAAAGACGGTCGCGACCTGATTATCACTAATGAGAAGGGTAACATCACACGTAAAGAATATGACGAGTGGGATAACCTGACAAAGGTGATCTACGCAGATGGCTCTGAGGTTATTTATGAATATGAACACACATTCAACAGGAAGACAAAGGAAACCGATGAAAACGGCAACATAACAGAGTATGAATATGATAATGCCGGCAACATGACAAAAAAGATAGAAGCGTCAGGCAGCGCTGATGAAAGGATAACTGAATATACTTATGATGATGACGGCAACCTTCTGACCACAAAGCGGATCGGTGATGCGAGCACACCTGAAGCAACGACCGTCATGGAATATGATGCTCTGGGCAACATGACGTCTGTAACCGACCCTGAAGGAAACATCACCAGGTTTACGTCCCACGACGTAATGGGCAATGTTCTTACCAAGGAAGATGCAAGGGGCAAGGTTTGGACGTATGAATACGATGCCCTGGGCCACCTGACACTTATAAGAGATCCCCTTGGAAATGAAACCCATATTTATTATGATAAGAAGGGAAACAAGATAAGAGAGGTAGATGCAGAAAATAGAGAAAAGACCTATGAATACGATATTCATGACAATCTGGTAAAAAGCACGGACGGAGCAGGCAACGAGACCCTGTTTGAGTACAACACGGACGGTAAGTTGACAAAACAGACCGATCCTGAAGGGAAAATGATTTATTACCAGTATGACACTGAGGGTCGTCTGGCAAAAACCATAGACGGCAACGGCAATGAGATTGCAATGGAATATGAAGATGCCCTGGGGATCGGTTGCCCGTCCTGTTCTACCGGTTCAGTTTCTAAGCCGTATCGGGTCATCTATCCCACCTTTGAAAAGGAATTTATATATGACAGGCGGGGCAGGAAAACCCATGAAAAGGATGTGCTGGTGGGTGATGGGCAGGAATATATGACCTTTTTTTCATATGATGACACCGGCAATCTTATTTCTAAAACAGACAAAGAGGACAAAACAACCACATATGAATACGATTCATTAAACCGTCTAACAAGGGTAAACGACCCATTAAACCAGGATACGGTTTACAGTTATGGTCGCGACAATCTGGTTGAACTTACCGACGCCAACGGCAGTACGACCCGGTTTGAGTATGACCAAAATAACCGGCTGGTTAAAGAGATTCGCCCCATGGGAGAAGAAACTGCCTATCAATATGACCAGGCCGCAAATCTTACTCAAAAGATAGATGCAAAAAACCAGAAAACGGAATACAGCTATGATGATGCAGGAAGATTGGTGGAGATCAGGTATTTTAATCCTGGTGATCATGTGAATCCTGTCAAAACAGTAGTTTTTACTTATGACAAGGTCGGAAATCTTTTGACCTATGATGACGGCGTAACATCCGGTGAGTATTTTTATGATAATGCATACAGGAAGGTCTCAGAAATGGTGAATTACGGTTCTTTTATAAAGACATATGACTATACGTATTATAAGAACGGAACACAAGAAACCTTCACCGGGCCGGACGGCATCGCCTACGGATATCTTTATGACTCAAACAATCAGCTTACCGGCGTGCAGATACCCAACGCGGGCTTTATCACTATCGGTGAATACACCTGGAACCGGCCTGCATCCATGATATTGCCGGGTGGATCAACAAAGCAGTTTGAATACGATCCGCTGATGAGGGTTAAGTCGATTACAGCAAAAGATCCAGGCCAGAATGATTTGTTGAATTACCAGTACACTTATGATAAAATGTATAATATTACGTCGAAGGTAACCGAGCATGGCGAGTATGATTACGATTATGATGACCTGTATCGCCTGGCTGATGTTGACAACCCTGATTTTGATGACGAGGCGTTTACGTATGATGGAGTGGGTAACCGGCTGACTTCTGAAGGTGTGGCAGGGGATTGGTCTTACAACACCAATAACAAGCTTACCGGTTACGATGACGTATCTTACGTCTATGATGCCAACGGCAACATGACCCAAAAGACCGTTGCCGGGGTGGTAGCAAAGTTCTTTTACAATACAGAAGACAGGCTAAGCGAAGTTCGTGACGGCAGCGATAACCTTATTGCCTCGTACTATTACGACCCGTTTGGTCGGAGGTTGTGGAAAAAGGTGGCAGGAGTTAAAACGTACTTTATGTATTCGAATGAAGGGTTGATCGGGGAATACGACTCAACCGGCAACGAGATCAAGGCATACGGGTACAAACCCGGCTTCACCTGGACAACCGATCCGTTGTTTATGAAAGTCGGATCGGAATATTATTTCTACCAAAATGACCATCTGGGTACTCCGCAGAAGATGACGGCGGTGAATGGGGCGGTTGTTTGGAGTGCAAAGTACTCTTCCTTTGCTGAAGCGGATGTTGATGCTTCTTCAACCATAACAAATAATCTGAGATTTCCAGGCCAATACTATGATCAAGAAACCGGGCTGCATTATAACTGGCACAGGTACTATGAGCCGAACACGGGGAGATATCTGACTCCAGATCCGATCGGATTAGCTGGTGGCATCAATCTTTTTGCTTATGTGCAAGGTAACCCTCTACGCTATGTGGACCCTTATGGATTAGCGAGGGGTGACTGGTGGGATATTATGCGTGGGGTCAAGTCTGCTCTTGACTCTTAGTGGTAAGAAAGTAATGTGAGTATGTGGGGTCGCATCTTAAATATTAACTATTTGCCTTTGCGGATCAGCTGCTATTCTCAGCAAGATAAGATGCGGGCGGCGTGTCGAGACCTCCAATATGTAAGGAAGAATGAGGCATGGGAAGGTGGATGCAGCCGTTTATGGAGATTCCGCCAAGTCTGAGCAGGTATGATAAAGGCTTCCGTGGGGAGGGCCATTATGCCAGCCTTCGACCGCTACGTGGGTATCGACTATTCAGGTGCTGAAACGCCCACGTCGAGCCTGAAGGGATTGCGGGTTTATATGGCTGACCGAGTGTCAGCGCCTGTAGAGGTTCAACCCCCGCCGAGCCCTCGTAAATATTGGACGCGGCGCGGTATTGCCCAGTGGCTGGTCGAGCGGCTTTCTGAGATCCCGCCGATGATAGTCGGAATCGATCATGCGTTTTCCTTTCCGCTGCGATACTTCGAGGTTCACCATCTGCCGCCCAGTTGGCCAGCCTTTCTTGATGATTTTCAACACCACTGGCCCACCGATGATGACAATACCTACGTCGATTTCATCCGCCATGGCAACCACGGCAACGGTGCGGCCCGTTCTGGAAATACACGCTGGCGACGACTGACGGAAGAAAGGGCAGGAGCCAAATCGGTGTTTCACTTCGACGTGCCGGGTTCGGTGGCGAAGTCCACCCATGCAGGGCTGCCGTGGCTGCGTTACATTCATCAGCATGTGGGCAAACAAGTTCATTTCTGGCCATTCGATGGGTGGCAAATCTTGGCCAGCCGGTCTTTGATAGCAGAGGTGTATCCGGCCTTATGGAGCCGCAGCTTCGCGCGGGAAGAACGCACTTCCGACCAACACGACGCCTATTCGGTTGCCGAATGGATGCGCCACGCTGATCTCGACGGCAGCATCCCAGACTTCTTTGAACCTTACCTGACCCCAGCTGAGCGCGCGGTGGCCCAGGTTGAGGGCTGGATTTTGGGGATCAAATGACATGGGTGCAATTGCGTTAATTGCGGGTCGGGCCGCGGTAACTGGCCAGACTGGATTTAGTTGAAAAAACAAGGGGGTCAAAAAAACAATGAGTGAAGGGTCAAGTCTGCTCTTGACTCTTACAGAGGCAAGGAATGAAGATGAACCCTGCGATGACGGACCTGCGGGAAATGCTTAAGTGAAGGGAAAACGTTTGGTTTGATCTTGATTTTCGTAATACTACAGAAGCCTTCTTGGTTTCAGAAGCTGGTGGGTGAACTCTACGAGGCATAGAGAGAAGAATAATTCGGATTTTGTTGACTAACCTAAAGATCCTTCAACACCGCAGAGAAGTCCTTCACGTTCGGGAATTGGGCATGCGGCGCCGGGGCATTTACTTTGTGTCATTTTGTTTAAAATCCGCCTGCGGTGGACTTCGCAAGCACGCAGAACGCTAGGCGAAATGGCATTTTGAAATGACGGAAACAAGGTCATATCAAGATAGGATAGAGAAAGTACTAACTTTGTGTGGCTTCCGAAGGATTGAATTGAGTTTTTCAGATTTTGACGTCGCATTTACTCGCCGAGGGATCTTCACAAGACTTGTCTTTTTGCTTAAGGATTTAAAAGAAAAAGGTGTTGATGCAAGTTCAATAAAAGACTTAGCAAAGGCAGGAAGAGAATGGTGTGCCAACAATGTTAAGGCAAGATGGTTCTGTAATAAGGCAGGGCTTAACTTAATCCTAATTCATAGAGGCCAGCTACCTATTGATGCTGTTAAGGAGCAAGTCGATACCACAGGTTTACACGCTACCATCGTGCAAAGCGTTACAGCTTTTGATGTGTCCAATGGTTTAGTGGCCCAAGAACGAACGTGGGTTGGAATTGGCAAAGTAAAAGAAGCTCTGAGTCGATTGTCAAATATTACAACTGAGAAAAAGGGAGATAGGAATAGGGACGGGGTCAGCCCTTGACATTGAGACAAAACAGTTAAGACAAGTAAGAAGTCGGGGACGTACATAAAATTATAAGTTGGAAGAGTAAGCTGATTAATTCGAGCAGATGGTTGCAGACATAATAACGACAACAGAGCCCAGCGTAATGAGCCATTCGTAACATGGGACGGCAATGTTATAAACTTATGTACGTGCTTAAAGACATGAAGATCCCCCCAAAAGGCAACTCGGCTCAGCGTTCAAAAAGTGCTTGGGAGAAGGCGGGTTGAGATTAGCACGCTACCTGCTCAAGGCAGCAGCATTGGGCCCATTGTATTTTTGGCTAATGGAGATTGGGGTCAAATCTTTCCTCTTGACAAATCGGGTTTAGGACGCGGGCAGGGAGGAAGTTTGGGGACATTTTTGGTTTTACAGTTTCTAAGTAATCCTTTTAGAGCCGGTTCATGATGGCACGAAAGTCGAAGATAGAGGAAGATTGTGAGCAATTGAGCATTGTAGCGGACCCATGGAACCTCAAACTGAAACCTGCAAAATTGAAGAGCGACCCCTTTCTCTGAACTGGAAAAGCTCTACGGAGAACCTGTGGATTACGAATACGAAGACGTGGCAACAATGCTGAGATTATAAGATGATCTGAGATGAACGATAGAGACTTACAAGAAAAACTCACCATCTTTACAATTGGGCACTCAAACCATTCGTTGGAGGTGTTCATCAATCTACTAAAGTCCCACAAGATCGATGTGCTTGTTGATGTTCGTTCCAAGCCGTTTTCGCGGTTTTCACCCCAGTTCAACAAAGAAGGGCTTGAGAAAGCAGTTAAAGCAGGTGGGATTAAGTATTTGTTTATGGGAAGGGAGCTTGGCGGAAGGCCACAGGACTCGGAATTCTACGACAATTACGGATTTGTTTTGTATTCACGGATTGCGGAATCTCCATTATTTCATGAAGGCATTGATCGCCTGATAAATGGGATCAAGACATATCGCGTGGCCGTGATGTGCGGCGAAGAGAATCCTGTGAACTGCCATCGACGGCTTCTTGTCGGACGGGTGCTTGCGAATCGAGGGGTAAGTGTTCGACACATTCGTGGAGATGGCAGGATTCAGGATGAAGACGAACTTGCCCAGGAGGAGTACCAGAGCAAGGGCGAGCAGGCCCAACTCAGCCTTTTCGAGCCCAAGGAGGTTCCCGAGTGGAAGTCTACACAATCGGTTTTGCCAAGAAAAAAAGCACGACAGTTCTGGACAGGGACTTGGGTCGGTGGCTGTACTCATTGCGCTGTGCGGAGGATTGATTGAACGGAGTGTGAAGGGCGGGCTTATCATCGTTGGTGCTCTAAATCTTGGAGGTTCTATTGAGTTAGTTCCAAACCCAGTTGCCGTTGCAGAACTGGCTGTAGAAAAAGGTGCAATGACTTTGTTGATGCCTATATCATCTCGAAAACAGTTGTTTGAACTTTCCGACGATATGGCAACTAAAATCAACATTGAGTTTTACGCAGATGCAATTGATGCATTTACAAAAGCCATAATGGATTAGACTCATAGTCCAAATCCATTAAAGGAGCCAATGGAGAATCATTTTATATCATATGATATAATCGTCATTGTCATCCGGTGAGAATGTCTTAATAAGCGGTTTCGGTAAATCTTTTATGAAGGAGAAAGCGGAACACAGAGGCAGAAACCCGACCACTGACGAGGATCTGATATTGGCTCTGAGGAAGAGCTTGAACTTCAAATGCTCCGGGAAACTGAGGGAAGGAATCAATAAATGATGACTTGACCTAACTTGCGAGGCTTAAAATATGAGCAATCAAAAAAAGATATTTAGGAACTTTTTGGGGACGCCCTTGAATACTTGGACTTCTGTTCATGTTTGACAGACGGTGTCTGCGATCGTTACGATTATAGGAAGCCCCCAATAAGGTCCAAGTCAAACAAGTCAAGGGCGTCCCCAAGAATCCCCAAAATTCGTTTCTTCCAAATTTGACGCCGAGGCACATTATCTATAAATCACAATTCCATTGCCAAATTTTTATTCTTTTGAAAGTTTGACCGATTCGCGTCCAGGGGCGGAAATGCCACGGCGCTCGAGTAGCGATCCATCATGCCGGTAAAGATCGATCAATGCCTTGAGGTAGTTGGTAAGGGCTTGCACCTCAGCAATCCGGCTTGCCAAAAGATCCCGCTGAGCCTGAGCCACCAGAAAGCTTACTGATTTTCCGACCCGCAGTTTTTCGGTTTCGATCCTAAGCTTTTCCTCGTTAAACTTGCGTGTGGCAGAGGAGGCAGCAATCTGCTTCTTGGCTCGAGTGACTTCAATGTAAGCGGTTCGAACATCGACTTCCACGAGCTGCGACAGATTCTCCAGGGCTTTTTCCGCCTGTTCCCGAGTCAGCAGTGCTTGCCGGTGAAGGGCTTTTGCATTCCGATTAAGAATAGGATAGTTAAATCTGACGCCCGCCAGAGCGTCATAACTGTCTTCGTTGATATTATCGATGGATTGGCCAAGGGAATTTGCATACCCGCTTTTGCCAAGGGTGATGAAAAGATCCATTAAGGGGAGCAATCCGTTCCGGGTTTTGACAAGCTCCAGATCGCCGCGAAATATTTCCAACCGGGCCTCGTTTAAAATCGGACTCATGCGCATCGATACGGCCACATGCAGCTCAACGTCTTCCAGTGTGATTTCGGGCAAAGTCGGCTGATGGATCAAATCAACTTCCAGCTGCCAGATTCCGGGCCCCGCAGGATTGAGCAAGCGCAGCAGTTGCAGGCGAATAGATTCCTCGTTGGACCGTGCTTCGATGAGAGCCTGCTCCTGTGCCGCAACCTCGGCCTGGACGGCTACCAACTCAGCCCTGGCCAATCGGCCGACGGCGATCAGTTCTTTGGTTTCGTTGAGTTGCTGACGGGCGACTTTCAGTGACTCCTCAACAATTTCGATCTTACGCCGGGCCAGCCCATAATCCCAGTAAGTGCGTTCCACCTCCGCCACCAGAAACTCGGTAAAACCCCGCAACTCATATTCCGACATGCGTGTATCCAGGCGTGCCTGCTGCAGCTGGGCCAAATTCACGTCCGTTCCGTATCCTCTCAGCAGCGCCTGCGATACCGTCATCCCCAAGCGGGTGGAATAAAGGGTGTCATCGTAAAGAGAGGAGTCATTCATTTCGGTGCCCGCTTCCAGGGCCACGCTCGTGCCGGTCGGGAAATATTGCTCCAAAGAAATGATCCCTTCGGTGGCGTCCCTGGTGGAACTCTCGGTTTCAGATCCGGATCTTGCAAGGCGTTCTCCCTCCTCCCTACTAGCCGTGACGTCCACGTTTATTGCCGGATCAAAAACAGCTCTTTCCTGGGCCTCAAAGGTTTGCTGGATCAAGGGATTCAATCTTTGCACCACAAGGGAGCGGTTGTTTTCAAGGCTAAGCAAAATGGCTTCGGTGATTGTGACTTTCAAAGGCCCGGGCGGCACTGTTCGCCCTGCCATCTCTTCAGGTTGCTCGGTAGACTCCAAGCGCATGTCTCCCGCTGTACCCGTAGGCTCATTCGGCCCCCCCGCCGTGCCGTCAATCCGCTCCTCGGCCAGTGAACACGATACCGACACCACCAACAACCCGCACACGGCAAGGAACCCCAGCAAACGATGATAATATGCTGCAAACATCATGACATTTCCTCAAGAATCCTGATTCCACCCAATAGCTGTCGGTTTTGTCCGAATTGGTGTGTGTTTCTAAAATGCGTTTGCTATACTATATATTTGTTGCTTCACGCTGACAACCGAAAACTGCTTAAGCATATGACGCGTCTTTCTACACGCTTGGCAGAAAGAAACAGCACTGACGGATCGCCACATGGATCCTTTCCTCAAGCATTTTTTCGTTGCAATATCAGCCCAAGAAGTGCAACGTTCAGATATCAGGCCAAACAGCACATATTTTTTTGGCAAGTGCCTATTTTGATTAGAACAGAGAGGATTTTTTGTCATGAAATTGAGCGGCCCCAAAATTATTATTCTGACGGTTCTTCTGATTGGAGCGGCGGCGGGATTAGGCCGGATAATTTTCGGTCAATTTCAGGACCGGGCCGGCTCAGGCAAAAGCGGTGAGACTTTGCAACCGGTGCCGGTAGAAGTGGCTCAGATTCAGCGCGGGCCGATCGCTCTACAGCGAACATTCAGCGGCGAGTTGGAAGCATTAGCTGAGTTTGTTGTTGCGCCGAAAGTTAGCGGCCGCGTGGAGCGTGTGATCGTGAATATCGCCGATACGGTAAAGCGGGGTCAGGTTGTGGCCGAGCTGGACAATGATGAGTATGTCCAGGCTGTAGCCCAGGCCCAGGCTGATCTGGTAGTGGCTATGGCCAACCTGTCCCAGGCCAAGAGCGCCCTGGAAATTGCCAATCGCGAGTTTAAACGCACCGAGTCACTTTTAGAGCGCGGGATCGCATCTGACTCTGAATTCGATGCCGCCAACCAGGATCAACTGGCAAAGCAGGCTCAACTTAAAGTCGTTGCGGCCCAGGTAACGAAGGCCGAATCATCGCTGGAAACCGCAAATATCCGGCTTCGCTATACTAAGGTAACAGCGGGCTGGACCGGCGGCGACGAGCATCGCGTCGTGGCTGAGCGCTATGTGAACGAAGGCCAGACCGTAGCCGCCAACACGCCGCTGCTCTTGATCGTCGATCTAAATCCCATCGTCGGGGTGGTTTTCGTTGCCGAGGGAGACTACGCCCACCTGAAACCTGGACAGCTCGTTTCGTTAACAACGGACGCCTATCCGGGCGAACAGTATACGGGCCGCATCGATCGCATTGCCCCCATCTTCCTTAAGTCCACCCGGCAGGCGCGCATCGAGATGACCATCGATAATCCTCAGCACCGACTTAAACCCGGCATGTTCATCAGGGCCACAGTGGTATTGGCCCAGGTGCCGGAGGCCACTATCGTCCCGGAGCAAGCGTTGACCATACGTGATGACAGGAGCGGTGTTTTTATCGTCAGTGAGGATGCCCAATCGGTAGCCTGGCGCGAAGTAAAAGTGGGCATCCGAGCAGGCCGCAGGGTGCAGGTAGAAGGCGAAGGGTTATCCGGTCGGGTCGTAACCCTGGGGCAGCAACTGGTAAAAGACGGCTCCCCGATCACGATTCCTGTCGAGCAGAATAAAAGCGCTGCCGGCCACGAAAAGGTTGACTCCTAATGAATCTGCCGAGTTTCAGCGTCAAGCGTCCGATTTTCACGACAATGGTGACCCTGATCTTGGTCATCCTCGGGGCTGTGTCTCTGAGCAGGCTGCAGATCGACATGCTGCCCAACATCGAACTGCCGACTCTGAGCATCCGAACGGATTACGAGGGTGCCAGTCCCGAGGTTATGGAGCGGCTGGTGACTCAGATTATTGAAGAGATCGTTGCCACGGTGCCCGGGGTTGAGGAAATCACATCAACATCCTCAGAGGGCCGAAGCACCGTTCGCGTCAGTTTCGTATGGGGTACGGAAATCGACACGGCGGCGATTGACGTTCAGGGCAAACTCGAAGACGAGATCAACGAGTTGCCGGATGATATCGTCAGGCCCCGCATCCGAAAATTCGACATTGCCAGTTATCCGGTAGTACTGTTGGGAATTTCCAGCAATCTTGATCCCGTGGAACTCACGGAACTGATTGAAGTCCAGATCCGTTACCGCTTTGCCCGCATCCCGGGCGTTGCGCAGGTTGACGTTTGGGGCGGCTTCAACCGGGAGGTCCGGATCGAACTGGATCCTGACCGGATCAAGGCTGTAGGTCTGCCTCTGGACCGGGTCCTCGATGCTATTGTCGACGCCAACCTCGATCTTCCAGCGGGCAAGATCGAACAGGGACGTTATGAGGTCATGCTGCGCGCGCCGGCCGAGTTTATCAACCTGGATCAGATTCGAGACACGGTCATCGTCCAGCGTGACGGTGGCGGCATAACGCTGGGTCAAATCGCCGAGGTCAAAGACACCTACGAGAAGCTGACGCGCATCGTACGCGTCAACGGTGGGCGCGGACTCCGGGTGGCTATACGCAAACAGGCCAATGCCAACACGGTCGAAGTCTCCAAGAGCATCCTGGCTGAAATTGAAGCGGTGAACCAGGCTTTTCCTCAGCTCAACGTTGTCCCGGTCATCAACCAAGGTAATTTCATCGAGCGGTCAATCGCCAACGTTGCCCGTTCAGTCCTTTACGGGGGTGGGCTGGCAATTGTGGTCTTGCTGTTCTTCCTGCGCAACATCCGAAGCACCCTGGTGATTTCCCTGTCGATCCCGATCTCAATCGTGATCACTTTTGCGTTAATTTTCTTCGGGGGATTCACACTCAATCTGATGACCCTGGGCGGGCTGGCCTTGGGGGTGGGCATGATGGTTGACAGTTCCATCGTCGTGCTCGAAAACATCTTCCGCCGCCGCAGTGAGAATGGCGAAGCGCCGGAGGAAGCATCGGTGGAAGGTGCCCGGGAGGTCGGGCCGGCAATCGTCGCCAGCACCATAACCACGCTGGTCATTTTTCTGCCGCTGATTTTCGTCCGTGGGGTCTCGGGCATCCTCTTTAAGGAGATGGCGTACGTGATCATCTTCGCGCTGATGTGCTCGCTGACGGTTGCGCTGAGTCTTGTGCCCATGCTGGCGTCCAGGCTCCTGACGTCAAGCCGACAGCACCTCCGGGGGCCGGCGTCTAGAACGAACCGCTGGGCCGCCGTCGCCAATTCCGTTTTTTTGGGTCTCGAAAACGCGTATCTGGATTTGTTGCGTTGGGTCTTGGGCCATCGCCTGGTCACCGTCTGTACGGCGGCTGCCGTGCTCGCCGCAAGTCTGCTGCTCTTGCCCCTGATCGGCAGTGAATTTCTGCCTCCCAGTGATGAGGGCGAGGTTCGCGTAACCGGTAAGATGGAAATCGGTACCCGGCTCGATCTGGTCGATGGGCAGACACGCATCATGGAGCAGATCGTTCAACTGGCCGTGCCCGAGGCAGTGGCGTCAGTGGTCAGTGTCGGCTCCACGGGCTGGAGGGCTGACGCGGGCGCAGAGGGTGAAATAAGAATGTCTCTGCTGCCGGCCACCCAACGGGACCGCTCCAATGTGGAAATCGCCCAAGACTTGCGGAGACGTTTGGACGGCAGGGTCCCAGGCATGGAAATTCGCACCCGCGCCCCGCAGGGTCAATTTCTGCTGGAACGACTCCTGGGCGGTGACGAAGGGCTGACCATCGAGATCCGCGGACACGAGCTTGCCACGCTCGACGCTCTATCCGCCAGCGTTGCGAAGTTAATCGTGGATGTGCCCGGCATCACGGACGTTGAGACCAGTCTCGAAGCCGGCATACCACAGCAGGAAATCCGCGTGAACCGTGACAAAGTCGCCGATCTCGGCCTGAGCGTTCGCGACATTACCCAACTCCTGCAAACCGCGGTGGCCGGTTCGAAAGCCGGAGAGTACAGAACGGGGGGCAATTCCTATCGCATTCTGGTGCAGCTCAAGGATGCCGAGAAACGCTCCTTAGACGAGATTCTCAACCTCACGTTGACAACCGGATCCGGTCAAAAGGTGGCACTGCGCAACATCGTCATGTCTGAACAGAGCCGCGGTCCGATTCTGATCGACCGCAAAGACCAGCAGCGAAGGGTGACGGTCGGCGCCAACGTGGCGGGGCGCGATTTGGGGTCTGTGGCCTTTGACGTGCAGGCCCTGTTGGAGGAAATTCCACGTCCCGTCGGCTATGATCTGACGGTCGCCGGCACTTTCGAAGAACAGCAAAAGGCCTTCAGGGAACTGGTTATCTCACTCATGCTGGCGTTGGTCCTCGTATATATGGTGCTGGCCTGTCAATATGAATCGTTAAGGGATCCGCTGGTCGTTATGTTTTCAGTTCCTTTGGCGGCGGTAGGCGTGCTGGTGACGTTGTTTATTACCAAAACGACGCTGAATGTGCAGTCCTACATTGGCTGCATTATGCTGGGGGGTATCGTGGTCAACAACGCGATTCTCCTGGTGGACCAGGCCGGTCGATTGATTCACGACGGGATGCCTAAACGAGATGCTCTGACCGAGGCCGGTCGTCGCAGATTGCGGCCGATTCTGATGACGACGCTGACCACTATCCTCGGCCTGCTTCCGCTGGCACTCGGCCTTGGCGAAGGATCCGACGCCCAGGCCCCGCTGGCACGGGCGGTCATCGGAGGCCTTACCGGATCGACTTTGATCACGTTGGTACTTATCCCGGCTGTCTATTCATTGTTTCATCCCGATCCGAAAGATAGTCGCAATTAATCCGTGCTTTGGTCAATCCAAAATTACGAATCCCATCATACCCATTCCATGAGAACAGAGGGGTCAGGTCTCAACATTTGACATTTCAGTTTGGGACGAGTTTGGGGACACCCTATAGTTTTACAGTTTCGGCGTGCTTCGGGGACGCCCTTTACATTTACAGATTTGAAATTATGATTCTCGTGCGCGTTAAGGCAAAAAGTCTGTTGTGCTACTGGGCGGTAAGAGACCTTGGTATTGGTATGGCTCAAATAGCAAGGCGATTGAATCTCTCATTGGCCGGGGTGAGTCAGTCGGTAAAGCGAGGAGAGACAATAGTACAACAAAAAGGCTACAATCTCATCGATCCTTAAGCCTAAAACTGTAAATATGGAAATGTAAAGGGCGTCCCCAAATTTCCCACAAATTTCCCAAATTTCCGTCCTCGGTTAAATAGTTTAAAATTTAAAGTGGCGAGCGGGGTAAAGATTTTTTGGTGCGGGCCCGGCCGGGGAAAATAGTCTACGCTAACGCGAAAGCTACCTTTTTAAGATATCATGTGTTCCGATTGTTCGAAAAAGTATTGTATTTTCATCAAATTGAAAGGTGAAGCGATAGTTCATGGTTATTGAGCCCTCCCATCGATCTTTTGTCCCTTGGATTCGCTTCACCCTGAGTGAGGGGTGTGACACATTGTTAAGTAGCAGAGACAGCTTTTCATCAAAGGTTTTTTTAATCTCTTTTGGTAGTGCCTTATATTCTTTTTTGAATCTCTTGGTGAATTGATA
>Ga0114922_10002631_pt1 | contig 16797 bp, 17 predicted proteins | sample AartaG_FD_100975 | JGI IMG/M metagenome (GOLD analysis project Ga0114922, IMG submission 100975) | Deep subsurface microbial communities from Aarhus Bay to uncover new lineages of life (NeLLi) - Aarhus_00045 metaG | ecosystem: Environmental > Aquatic > Marine > Oceanic > Sediment | place...
CAGGCCGGTAAGACAATCGCACTGAGCGATAGTATCAGCAAGCTGCTGCAGGCGGTTTACATACTGGGCGGACTGACGGCGAAGCTGGTCGAAGAGCTGCTGTTCCAGTTCGAGCGCCTTTTCTTCGGCACTGAGTGCCTGGGTCTCGTACTCCTTGAGCTTTTCGGTGATATAGCGCTCGGCGTTTTTGATAGTCTGCTTGCGGACGTAATCGGCGGGTACCTTATCGGCTGCGGAGTGGTTTATCTCGATATAGTAGCCGAAGACCTTGTTATATCCGATTTTAAGGTTCGTGATTCCGGTCCGCTCGGACTGCTCTTTCTGATAATTCCGAAGCCAGCTCTGACCATCGGTTGAGATTGAGCGCAGGCGGTCAAGCTCTTCGGAAAAGCCTGTCTTTATGACGCCGCCATCTCGAAGATGGGAGGGAGGCTCCGGCTTGATTGCCGATTCAAGCAGGTCAGCCAGTTCGTCCATACTGTCACATTGGCCGGCCAACTGCACAAGCAGTGCGGCGCCGAATTGCTCAAGGATATCCCGCAACTGCGGTATCTGACGCAGTGTAGATGTGAGCGCCACTAAATCTCTCGGAGACGCCCTGAACGTGCTGATGCGTGCAGCGATTCGCTCGGTATCGGACATGTTCGAGAGCAACCTGCGAACTCCGGCTAATTTGTCATCGGTGTCTTTGATTTCTTCTACGGCATCCTGCCGCTGCCCGATAGCGTCAAGCTCGCAGAGCGGCATGCACAGCCAGTTCCTGAACATTCTGCCGCCCATACCGGTTATCGTTTCGTCCAGACAATCCAGCAGCGAGCCTTTTGTGCTTTCGGTGCGAATAGTGCGGAGGATTTCCAGGCTCCTCAGGCTGGCCGGGTCGATTTGCAGATAGTTTTGACGGCTGATTTTCTTTAGATTACGGATGTGGCCAAGAGTGGTTTTCTGTGTCTCGTTGAGATATTCGATAACAGCACCGGCCGGACAGATAATACCATCTTCGCTATCACCGATACCGAAGCCTTCGAGGGTAGCTGTCCCAAAATGTTTCAGCAGGCGCTGTCTTGCCTGGTAGGGGTCAAAATACCATGCCGGCCGTTCGGTAATAACGGCATTCGTTAGCTGCGTAATGTCTCTTATGAGCTTTTTCGTCTCGGCTTCGAACAGCTCGCCGCGCCTGTCGGCCAAAAGACACTCGGCGGGTGATAATCGCAGCAACTCATCAAGCAGTCTTTCTTCGTGCAGCTCCTGGGCGAAAAAATGACCGGTCGAAATATCGACCCAGCTTATAGCGGCCTTTTGCTTTGTCCCCAGACTGACGGCACAGAGAAAGTTGTTCTCCTTGGCGGTCAATAATGTATCGTCGGTAAGTGTACCGGGAGTGACGATTCGCACGACGTCACGTTTTACGACGCCCTTTGCGGTTTTGGGGTCTTCGACCTGCTCGCAGACAGCGACCTTGTAACCGGCCTGTAACATCTTTTTCAGATACCCGTCAACAGCGTGATACGGCACGCCTGCCAACGGGATGGGATTGGTTCCTTTGCTCCGACTGGTCAATGTCAGGCCCAGGACCTTCGAGCAGGTTTTGGCATCTTCGTAAAAGGTCTCATAGAAATCGCCCATGCGGAAAAACAGTATGGAGTCGGGGTGCTTTTGTTTGAACTTATGAAACTGCTTCATTGCAGGAGTTAGTTTTTCATTGAATCCTGACATAATGCTTCTACTATTATCGGGGAATGAATTAACTCTCTAGTATCTCATTTACTTTGTTAGCAACTATATTGCCAACACCAAATGGATCTCGGAGAAAACGCATTTCTCTTCTATCCATTTCAACGAAATATTCCTTCAAGTCTTCAAGAGAAGAAATATTTTGCACTGCCTTTTGGATCTCTTGTTCAGTTATTTTTAAACCACAAGGATTTTGTGGGAAAACACGTCCTCTAAAGACTGCTTCTAAAATCTCTTTTTCCGGTGTATTTGGCATCTTTTGTTTCAAATCATTATACATATTGTCTTGCACTCTTTTTGTAATAGCGGGGCAACCTGCTACAATATGCAGAAAAGTACTGTTCGGAACACTATACTGTTTTCGAAGCTTTTCGAGTTCACAACATTTGCCATCGTCTGGTCTCAGATTCCCGGGTATTTGCTCCCCCCACCATGTTGAACGGTCAAATCTTTCAAGAGGAGCAAGTGCTTTAAGTAAAAGACGGCCAAGCAGCTCTTTAACAAAGTAATATCCTTTAATAAAAACGTTCATTTTTTGGCCATCCACATCAATTATGAGTTTTCTACACAACTCCGATTATACACGAAGCCTGCCGTTTAACAACTCTGTTATGATTGAGGCTGCCTGTTGTGTGGATTTGGCCTTGTTTGGCCATTTATTTTAGTGGTCATAGCTCACCTTGCGGGCTACATGGCTTACAGAGAGAGTTATTAAGATTTGAAGGAAATTTTCGAATTTTAGAAATGTTTTGGACTTGACAGGTAAATAGTAGCTAATTATAATGTATTTAACTGTAATATAATGTAAGGAGGCCTAAATATGTCCTATGCTTGTGTTAAAAGATTATCAGAAGAACGTCCAGACTGGATTCCTATTGTTAAGGAATGCCTTGAATGTTCCCTAAAGTATGAGGAATTTGCAGGAAGTTGGGTGTTAAATGGTCTCGCAGAGAAAAGAAACACAATAGTATGGAAACCGGGACTACGAACCCTTGTAGCTTATGGAATCCTGAAGAAGATCCGCACAACCAGAGGCGGAAGAAGAGCTTATTACATTATGCCTGATCCAGAGGGTACAAAGAAAGCCCTACAAGAGATAGATTTATGAAATGGATAAATCAGGGCTTCTTGGTATAGGCTTGTGTTAATGCAGGTATTAGCGCTATGCCTTTTGTTTTTGGGCCTTGATAATTTCAGCCAAGGACCTTAACGCCTGATTCACAGACCTTGGCGTTTTAAATACCTGGGCCACGTCCGGATCCAACAGAACGATATTAGTTCCTGCCTTGTATTTTTTGGCATATTTACCTCTAACACCTTTACTAAAATCATATTCTTTTCTCATATTTATCTCCGGATAAAAAAATTTAATTACCCTTGTTCATACTGTCTTTTCTCATTTTTGGTAGCCTTACGAGCGCTGATAATATGTACGATATCATCACGGTCTGTATGTACAACCACAATAAGCTTTTCATTAATAGATCTGCCAATGGTAATAAATCTACCTTCACCAATTGAATGGACTGGATCAGCAATAGTAATCGATAAGAGACCGCCAAAAATTGTAGATGCCTCCTCAAATGTTACGCCATGTTTCTTCTTGTTCGTCTGAGCTTTCCTGTCATTCCATTCAAATTGTAATCCCATTGTTTAGATCCCCTAATTCCAATAGCAAAACGCTATGTTGAACAGATTTCACAATTTTAGCATGTGTGGAGTTATCTGCCCACAATTTATTTTTTTTCACGGGTACAGCCTCCACTACTCTTTTCCGTTTAACAACTCTGTAATGATTGAGGCAGCCTGTTGTGTGGATTCAGCGTTTTGCAATTTTTGCAGGAGGTGGTGTTGTCTATCCGTAAAACAAACAGCAGTTTTCAAATCGAAGCCTTCGACGCCGCAAATTTTCCGGACCTTTTCGAGCATATTCTCGATACCAGCGCCTTCTTTGGCGCTTATTTTCACCGAATCCGACAGAGTTTCAGGAAGTTTGGCGACATCGAATTTGGCCGGCAAATCACATTTATTTAAGACCGTGAGGATAGGTTTACCGGCAATTTTTTCAAGAAGCCCCTTGTCAAGCCGGTCATTTGCCCGGCTGTTATCCAGAACAAGCAGGACAAGTTCGGCCTGTTCTAAAATCTCGATGCTTTTTTTCTGAGCGGCTTGTTCAATATCATCTTTGGCTGTGTGAAGCTCTTCATCCAATCCCGCGGTATCGATTAATGTTAGAGAAAGAGATTCGACTCGGCACAGAGCTTCTACCCAGTCTCTTGTGGTGCCTTCGATATCGGTAACTATCGCTTTTTGCCGGCCGGCCAGACAATTAAGCAGCGTGCTTTTGCCGCTATTGGGCGGGCCTATCAGGGCAGCCGTGCAGCCGCCGATAATCAGTTTCGCCGTTTGACTGCTTTCAAGTATCCGCCCGACCTCTGCTGAAATTTGATTAAGAGAAGTTTCGTTTATATTCTCAAGCCACCCTGCGGCTTTTTTACTTAAGCCGGCGTCGATTTGATTTGCGATTATTTTTGTGCCTTCGATGGTTTTGGCTTTCAACCGGGCCAGCCTGGCTTCGATGGCGATTTTATTAATGTTTTTCTGTGCAATGAGGATTTTAGTTTGCAGCTGCTCGGCGGTCAGCAGTTCAGCACCGCAACGTTTGAGTAGCTGCATTATATTGGCGACAATCAGCGGATTACCGTGGCAGTGTATCACAAAATTGTTTTGTCCTTCACAGCCGATGGTAACCTGATCGATGGTTTCATCACCGTCGAGAATTTTGCCGAGCAGTATTTCGCCGGTCTTAAACTCAGCCGGGATTGTTCCGGCCAGCCTGAATATTTTTTTGACGATTTCCTCGGCCGAATCGCCGAAGACCTGAACTGTCGATATAGCACCGGTACCCTTGCCGGTCATTACTGCTGCGAAAGTATTCATAAAATATTTAAGATTAGAAAACGGATTCCTCTCTTGAGAAGATGAGCATTACTTAAAACACACAAGTCAGACAGACTTGGCTTTTTCTGCGACATATTTTTTATAGGCCAGTACGATACCTTTTACGACGAGGTTGGGAACGAAGGAGTCTACGAATTCACAATCGTCCTTGATGGTTTTTGCCGCTGAGCCGGTAATGATGGTTTGCGGCCACTTGCCGATTTTCTCTGCGTAGCGTCTGATAACCTCCTGCAACATCCCGACAGCGGAATAATACAGGCCGCAGTTTATGGCCTCGACGGTGTTTTTGCCATACGGCTCCCTAGGCCTGGTTATTTTCGCTTTCGGCAGTTGGGCGGTATTTTCTTTCAGGGCCTTTGCACTTATTTCAAAACCAGGACAGATGACGCCGCCGAGAAAAATACCATTTTCATCAACCAGGTCGATAGTTACAGCCGTGCCGAAATCCGCTACTACAATCGCATCTTCGACAACATCGTAGGCCGCCGCCGCCGAAACCACCCGGTCAGTGCCGATCTTGTCCGGCTCGTCCACCCAGAGACTAATCGGCAGGGGTATTTCTTTTCCTATGACGTAAATTTTTTCACCGAGATCGTCCTTTGTTATTTCCCTGATTATTTTGGTCCAGGCGGGTTTTACACTGCTGACAACGATTACTCCATCATGTTTTTTCTCTTTCGAGCTTTCAGCGATGGGGATTTTAGCCCAGGCGGATTTCAGGCAGCTTGTCAGCTTTGCGCGGGAGCCGCCCGGGATAGATTTAATAAACTGCTCCTGGCCTTCGAGGAACAGACCGATGTTTATATTCGTATTACCAATATCCACTGCGATTATATTCATATTTTCGCCTTTTAACTCTTTTATATGCATACCTTTTTACTCTATTATTCCGCTAATGTCAATCCATTGTAATCTCACAGGAAATAAACAAAATTTTCTGAAATTCCGGTGGACAAATCAGACTTTCCGGACACTATGTTTATAGAGAATGTCAAAATCTTAAGGGCCCTGATTTGACGACACCAAGTGATAAAACTCTGATTCAGGCTGTGCTGGCCGGCGAAAAGGAAGCCTATGGGAAACTGTACGACCGTTATGCACCGCTGGTCCGGGCCGTCTGTTACGACACTACAGGCAACCTTGCCGATGCCCAGGACCTTGCACAGGACGTATTTATGCGGGCGTATGAGAAGCTGGGCCGATTGCGCAATCGGGACAGTTTTGGAAGATGGCTTGTTGGAATTGCGAGGCTTCGCTGCCGGGAATGGCGACGCCGGAAGTTTCGAAGCCAAAATAACAATGCCGGGCTTAATGATATCAAGGCGGCCGCTCCAGAGACGCCGGACGACAGTCGTATAGAGCTGCTTCGAAAGATGATTAAAACGCTTCCTGAAAAAGAACGTCTGGCTTTGCATACGTTTTATCTGCAGGGCAACTCGGCCGACAATGTCCGCAGGATAATGGGACTGTCGAGGTCGGGGTTTTACCGGCTTCTCGGGCGGGCACGCAAACGCCTGGAAAAATTAATGCCTGGAGAACAGGAGAATATCCGATGAAAACGCCGTTGGACAACGATTTGAACAAGGTATATGAGTCGTTTTACCAAAATCACAATCACCTTCACCAAAGGCTGATGGCCTCATTACCCCATAGCATCAAGCAGCACAAACGGGCGGGACGAATCAGCCATCTATTGGCATTTACCGGAGGTACTATTATGAAAAACGGAATAACAAAATTAGCCGCTGCGGCGGTAATAATCATCACAGTAATGCTGGGTATTAATTACATTGGCGGCTCACCTGATGGCGCGAGCGTTGGGTGGGCAAATATTACTCGTCGGTTAAATGATGTGGATCATGTGCATTTTTATGAAGTAACAAGCAATGAAAACAGTTTCCCTTCTGTAAGTGAAGGATGGTATGCTCATGGGAAACTACGAAGTCGCAGTTGTGGGGGCTATGGCAGCTACGGAGCATATCAGTCATTCGATAACGGTAAGACGTATAAGATCTTCGACAGACATAATAATGTAACTGTTGTTGCAAAATCCCGTCTGGATAAACGTAAAACCTTTTTTGAAGCGATAACAGAGGGAATCTTGTCCTTTGTTTTTTCCCAGTTCAACAACAAAAAACCTACGTTAGTGAGTTCGGATTTTCTAATTTATAATTTTGATCCACCTGAAAAATTTGACTGGATAGAAAAAATTTCAGTGACCGTGGGCAGAAATTCTCTGATGCCGATACAGATTAAAACTTATTATAAAATAGAGAAATGGTATTGTGTGAGTGACCTGCTGCTCTTTGATTACGAGGAGCCGGAAAAACCTGTAGAGTTTTTCGAACCGCCAACGAAAACAAAACCTCCACATGGTATTGGGCAAGTTATTCTGGGCGGTGAACCGGTCGAAATTGAGGTTCATAATTCACCTGGAATCAAAAAAGCAATAGTCCGTTTGCATGAGAAATTCGACGGACCAGCCGAAGACTTATTAATACCATATCGTGAAAGATATAAGATAACGGGCGGTCCTATTTACTTCATGGAGATAACGTTCATTATCGACGAAGGATATCGAAGTTTCACAGCGAAAAAGTGCCCACTGTGGCTGAATCAGGGAGTCAAAGCAGCTCTTGGAGGTGATAATTGGCCGGACGGTAAACATCGCAATATCCGTTACACACCGGTTTTGAAAGCAACGGATAAGGACAATGAATTTATTCTTGAACTAAGTTGTTGGCTACGAACAAAAGATATATTCTGATCAAATCATTATTGAAAATGCAGGCCGGGCTACTCTGGCTCGGCCTTTTTATGCGCTTTTCAACCAACAAATCTGTACAATTACAAACAATCCCAAAAAACTGATTTTTTTGTGGTTTTTTTGCATCTTGAAGATGAAGTTCCTGCTGATGTAAAAAGGTTATTAATTATATTGACGGTAATATGAATGAACTCACCCAAAAACCGGGCCTTCGTATTTTTCGAGACTTACTAAAAATAATTTTGAAAAACTATATATAAAAATGCCTCTTTCGGTGTGTAATAGGGTAGTGGAAGATAAGCTGCTTATCTGGAAATTCAAGCGGGGAAGTCGGGAAGCCCTGCGGCGGATCTATGACAAGTATCATGGTCATCTGCTTAAGCTCGCAGTTGTGCTGGCAGGCGATACAGACACAGCAGAAGACATCGTACAGGAAGTGTTTACTAATTTCGCCCAATCGGCCGAACGGTTCGGTCTGTCCGGCAGTTTGAAAAGCTATCTGACAACCAGCACCTTGAATTGTGTTCGAAACCAGCGACGCACCAACAATCGCCGTAGAATACACAGTCTCGATAAGGCAGAACATATAGCATCTGCGGAGAGACGGCCCGACCAATGGGCGGTTTTAAGTGAACACCTGGAACTTCTGAGTCATGCGATGGCATGTCTGCCGTATGAACAAAGGGAAGTCATAGCCCTACGTATGGAAGCAAAGATGACCTTCCGCCAAATTGCCGGTTTGCAGAAAACTTCCATCAGCACAGTTAACGGCCGATACAGGTATGGTATTGAGAAATTACGCTCATTGCTTAATAATGAGGTGACAGTATGAAATCCGTAGAGGACATAAAGAGATATTTTCAGAAATCAACGTTGAGCACCAACCAAGAAAGACATGAGGCCATCTTTGAGAAAATTCAGCGTGCTCATGAAAAATCAAAAACAACACCGGCTTCGCTCCGATTAAGTCTAAGGAGTAATATCATGAAAAGTTCAATAACGAAAATAGCCGCTTCGGCGGTGATAATCATTGCGGTAATGCTTGGAATTAATTACATCGGAGGCTCACCTGATGGTACAAGCCTTACCTGGGCGGATGTGCTCGAAAACATCGAGGCCGCACGAACAGTGATGTACATTTATCAGCTTGAAAAAGGTGATGAAAAAGAAATTTCCAAAACCAGAATCATGGAGCCATACCAATATCGTAAAGATGTAATTGAAAGTAGTACTGAATACGAGGTGGTTATACGTAATACAAAGTTGAATAAAAATTTACTCTTGTTTCCTCACACAAAATGGGGTGTGATTGGGGATGATGGAGATTCTCCGGGCCATGAACTCCGTGAGTATGAGAGACTAAAAAAAGATTTTCGAGATGGTACAGAGAAGAATCTCGGCCGGGTTAAATTGAACGGCCGTGAAACTGTCTGCTTTGAAATTTCCAAAGATAACAAGACAATCACCGTCTGGGCCGACCCGAACACCGCTCTTCCGATACAAATCGAAGAAATATCGGAAGAAAAAAGCGGAATGAGAGAGCTGTTCAGTGACATTAAGTTTGATATGGAGTTTGATAAACGACTGTTCAGTCTGAAACGTCCGGCAGATTACTGTCTCGTAGACCTTAAGACTCAGCGAATACAAACCCCGTTCGAATTAACCGAACAACATCTGATTGAAGGATTGGCTGTTTATCCAAAATATCTTGACGGGAAGTTTCGTACCCGATACATGGGCGGAAGACCTATGACTGAAGAAGTAAAGAAAAAGTGTTTGGCAGATGTGGAGAAGATTCAAAACTGGTCAGATGAAGATTCCAACAAGAGCACTCTGGGCTGTGAATTTATAGAACGATTGCCCGAAGGTAGTGACTACCAATACATTGGCGAAGATGTAAAATTCGGCGATGCGAATGCACCCGTTTGCTGGTGGAAGCCGCCGGGCTCAAAAACCTACAGAGTAGTCTATGGAGACTTGAGCATACGTGATGTTGAACCGAATGATCTGCCTGAGATTCCGTGGCTAAAAAAATGAACAGAAGAGATTTTCGAATGGCCGGGCCGGTTATTGAACGTGCATGATCTTTTGGACAATGAGTTACAAAAGGCAAAGAATAATCCTTACCGTGAAGTCTATCTCTGGCGCAAGGAATCTGAAAGAAGGAAGAAATTTGTAATTGTTGACATAAGAACACACGTTGCTGAGGATGACTATCTTCGAAACAAGTTTATCTCGGATTCCTACCATGTGAGGGTGTACTTCTTTGATGCAAAGACAAAATTACTTGAAGGTTTTCAGATGTATGTGCGCACCATGGACGAGGATGTGCTGATTCTTGATGTCACGGACATTGAATACAATATAGAGACAGACGACAGGGTCTTCGCATTGGATTTTCCGGAAAATATGATTTGGGCCAGAGAGCCGGAAATACTTCCGGATAGCGAGCGGTATGAAGAACTATTATGAAAGGTCGAAAGCAGGCAACAGGTTTTCAACAGATTCGGTTCTATATTAAAAGAGATGCTCGGCAGCGTAGCTGGGTAAGGGTATTGAAAATTATATGGGAAATCACAAATTCACCACAATTGAATATTCCGGCAATCAAATTCTATACTAACTTAACTGCGGGGTGAGTTAGTATTTTTTATTTTAAATTGGGCCTTGCTTGCACACATCCATTTACATCTCATGGGTGCACGCTTCACCGAGCACAAGCAAGACCCTTTTTTTTCAGAAAGCGGAGATTCGTAAGATACACACTAAAAAATTATAGAATGTAAAGAAACCCAAAGCACGGAAAGTACTTATGGAAAACACAACAATCAACAACTGTAAGGCAGGATTTTGGGTACCTCCTGCCGCAATATGGCTCGATATCCTGATTATTTGATTTCGAAAGCTATACTTCCTTGAACAACGATGTTGTGTAACAAAACAGGCCGGGCTTAATTTGGCTCGGCCTTTTTTATGCGCTTCCTGAGTACTGTCGTGCAAAGAATTTGATTTTATTTATACTAAAATGGCCTTATTAGTTGTCGTATGGCTGGCAATCGATTGTTTTGAACTGAGAAAACCGGAAAAGCTTTTCTATGCTGGAAGACAGGCTACTAATGTGGAAGTATAACCACGGCAAGGCGGATGTCCTTCCTCGCATATATATAAAGTACAAAGACGATTTGATGACTTTGGCTACTGCTCTTTTATATGATAGAGGTTCTGCTGAGGATGTTGTGCATGATGTCTTTGTGACGTTCATCAGGTCCTGTGGAAAGCAGCGACTGACCAGGAGCCTGAAAGGTTATTTAGTCACTTGTGTCGTTAATGACGTACGCAATAAGAATAAAGCCGGACAAAGACACCAGAGCGCGTCATTGGAGCAGGTAGCACCGATTGCATCGGATTCAAATAGGCCGGATGTTTCTGCCGTGTTTGGTGAGCGGTCACAACGCCTGGCATGGGCGATTCGTCAGCTTCCATGCTGGCAACGAGAGGTTTTACTTCTTCATTTGTATAGTGGCCTGAAATTTAGGGCAATTGCCGAGTTAGAAGGTGAATCAATCAATACAATCCAGGGCCGGTACCGTTATGGATTGAACAAACTGCGGTCACTGCTAAATAGCGAGGTAAAAAATGAGACCGGTAGATAATATACGAAAGTCATTCAAAGAACTGCACGTTCCCACAAGTGCAAAGTTAGATGAACAAATTAATGTCGAGATTTCAATGGCATTGGTGAAAGCGAAGAATAACAAATCGGCTATAACTAAGCCGAATATATGGAGAATTATCATGAAAAGTAAAATAACAAGGTTAGCCGCCGCAGCGGTAATAATCATCGCAGTAATGCTGGGTATTAATTACATCGGCGGCTCACCCGATGGTGCGAGTGTCGCCTTTGCATTGGAACACGCAGTCGAGGCTCTAAAGCACGTTGAAAACAAGCACATGGTTATGAGGGCTATCGAGCCGCCCAATCGCTACGAGTTTTGGACGAAATATTCCGAAGATGGACGGGCTATTGCGAGAAGAATAGAATCGCCCGAGGGGCGATTGACGGTTTTCGCTGACGGTGTGATGTACAATTATAAACCTGCCTATGACCGCAATACTGAAAGAATCGTAAATGAGGATTCCACAGTCTCTATCCATTCGAAAAAGACCATCGACGATCCACCGGGATATGTAGAACATATGGCAACAAAGGTCGCTGAAGATGGCGGGGCAATGACAACAAAATTTGAAACTGATGAAGAAAGTGGCAAAAAAGTCATAGTGGCCACTATTGACCTTAAGGGTATACGCTTAGCACAAGACAAATTGGGTGATGTAGAAGCCGAAATAATCTTTGACGCAGAAACAGAACTGCCAATCCGCGCACGGGAATATCACATCGAAAATGGACAGAAGAAGTTGGAAGCATGTTACGAATTTAGCTACAATGAAAAGTTGGCGGAGGACTTGTTCAAGTTTGAAATCCCTGAAGGAGTGAAAGTAATCGACCAGCGGAAAGGTGGCATTCGCTAGGCAGCATAAGTGTTGGCACCGAAAACAAGCCGGGCTTAGTTTTAGCTCGGCCTTTTTTATGCGCTTTTGCTTATTAAGATTGGCCCTTCGACATCGCTCAAGATTAGCTTTTTAGTTCTTTGGTCTTTTGCCACAGTAGCTCGCTCAGCTCTTTTATTCCGGAGCCTGTAACTGCTGAGATTGGGTGAATATCTTTTTTTAGCTTTTTTCTGAGGTCTTCTATTATTTTTCCGTCGGGGTCGAGGTCGATTTTATTCGCGACAATAACTTCGGGCTTTTGAGCAAGTGCCTTACTGTACTGCTCCAGCTCGCGTCGTATCGCATTGTAATTTTCCACTGGGTCGGAACCATCGGTCGGCATTATATCGAGTATATGGGCCAGGATTGCAGTTCTTTCTATGTGCTTGAGGAATTTATCGCCGAGGCCCGCACCGCTATGCGCGCCTTCTATAAGGCCGGGGATATCTGCCATAACAAACCGGCGAAAGCCAGACAATTCGACGATGCCAAGCACCGGCTCGATCGTGGTAAACGGATAATCCGCAATCCTAGGTCTTGCCGCCGAGCAGCGGGAGATTAGCGTGCTCTTGCCGGCGTTCGGCATACCGACCAGGCCCACATCGGCAATGAGCTTCAACTGGAGCCGGATATTTCTCTCCTGGCCCTTCCTGCCGCGTTCGGTATTTCTGGGGGTCTGATTAGTTGATGTCGCAAAGGCCTTATTACCCCTTCCACCTTTTCCACCACGACAGACACATACCTTTAATCCGATCTCGCTCATATCTTTGAGAAGCAAATCGAGGTCGATATCGTAAATGAGTGTGCCCGGAGGAACTTTGATAACGAGGTCCCGGCCGTTCGCTCCGTGCTTGTTGCTTCCTGAGCCGGGCTGGCCATTCTGAGCCCGCCAATGATGTTTACCGGCGAAATCTATTAAGGTATCGAGATTATCTACGGCCTGGAAATAGACATAGCCTCCTCTGCCGCCATCGCCGCCATCGGGTCCGCCCTTGGGGATGAACTTTTCGCGCCGAAAACTCAGGCACCCATGGCCTCCATCCCCTGCCACAACCTGAATTTGTGCCTCATCAATAAACATAGTGTTCGTAGTGCGTATTGCGTATATCGTATTGCATCTTTGATATAAAAAAAGGATGGCAATTATACCATCCTTTTTACCGGTTATATTAACTTTTTTTATCAGACAACGTGCACTTTTCGACCCTGGAAGCGCACCTTTCCTTCTGCGGTTGCAAATAAAGTGAAGTCTCTGCCCATACCGACATTAGAGCCGGCGAAAAATTTTGTTCCGCACTGCCGGACGATGATTGAGCCGGCGGAAACGCTCTGGCCGCCGTACATCTTTACACCTCTGTACTGCGGATTGCTGTCCCGGCCGTTCCTCGAAGAACCCTGTCCCTTTTTATGTGCCATAATTAGATACCTCTAACTAAAATTAACCTTAAATTGACAAATTATCCGAAATCCGAATTCTAACCACTTTATTCAGGCTTGTCCAGAAAATTTTCCAGATTTGTTGAAATTGACCGGAGCGGGTTTAATCCACCTGGATACCCTTCTGCTGGAGCCATTGTTTCAAATCGCCCATTTCATTATTGAAAATCTCGTTGTCGTAGTCTTCTTCCAGTTTTTGGATATTGCTTTCCAGCTCCGGCTGCTCCTGCACAATATCGCTTAATTTCTTTTCGAATTCATCGCTGACAAGCCGAAGGTCGTCGAACTTTACCTGAAGATCCAACATACCCACCAGACGTCTTGTTACTGCCTCTATGCACTTCGGATTACTGCCCTGAACATAAGCTGGGATAGTGGCCACGAAAGACACCATCCTCAGGCCCCGGTTCCTGCAATTGGCCGTCAGATAAGTAACGATACTGGCGGGTCCTTCGTAGTTAGTGAATTTAACACCGTAATGCTGAAAGGTTTCTTTAAGTTCGGTATCCGAAACGGAACAGAAAAGTCTCGGCTCGCGAGTGTGGGGCACAAGACCGGCAACACTGCCTATGAAATATATCATTTCGACGCCGAACTGCTCGCATAACGAGAAGATGCATTCAGCAAATTCTTTCCACTGTAAATTGGGCTCTTTGCCTGAAAAGAGTATAAGGTCATTTTCCTCGCTGCAATAAAAGGCGTCCGCAGGAATCTCGAAGGATTTAATCAGGCCGTCTTTTACCTGCGTGTGCGGCCGAAATAATGCCGTCATTTCCATTGGGCCCGGGAAACTATATAGATAGAACCCTTCCGGCTCGACCTCGGCAAACTTCTGCGCTCCAAGCTTGTCGATAAGGCACTTTATAGTTCCCGTCGATACATCCCCGCCGTCCATCCAGCCGGAGAAGCCTAATAATAACCGAGGGCTTTTGAAATTCGGCCTTTTGTAGATTTTGAGTTTTGCGGACGACATTATTCACCATTGAAGTCTAACGATAAAGCTCTTTTCTATCATTAATCGGCAAGTTAATCCAGCCAAATTTATTAAATAGCGAAAGTTCCACAAAAAACGGTTGTTTTGGTGGAAAGAACAACAGCAATAGGATATAAAAAAGCAAAAGTAAATAAAGGATAAAATAGATAATACGAAATTAGGATGACAATTTATGACGGCTTCAGTGACAGAAATAACAGGTTTGGCTGATTGGTTGACAAAAACCATTAACTACGAAATTATCAAGGGAAATGCAATTTGGCGATTCGGACTTGTTTTACTGGTTGTGCTTGTGGCAATGACAACAGGGCGAATAATCCAGTTTGTCATAAACAGTTATGCCGGGCGACGAGCACAAAAGAAGGGCGAAGGTCCTCTGACACTGCTGCTCAAAGCGCTGGCCAATCCCATCTATGTAGGGGTATTTGCAGCCGGCGTATTTTTCGCCAAGGTCCCTTTGTTTTTCCATGACGAAACAGGCATACGAATTACTATCAGCGAAGGATGGACAACACTCGCACGAGTGATATTGGCCATTGCAGCAGCTTACGGGCTTTATCGGCTGGTGGATGTCATCGAATACTATCTGAATCGACTGGTCAGCAAATCAGAGACAACGCTTGATGATATGCTGGTGCCCATAGTACGCAAGGCCTTACGGCTGACAATTGCAATTATCGCGGTTCTACTAATCAGCGAGAATATCTTAGGGACGAACGTCAAGTCTCTTCTGCTTAGCGCCGGTGTCGGCGGTATTGCTGTCGCTCTTGCAGCCAAGGATACGATAGCCAATTTCTTCGGCTCTATTACTATTTTTGCGGACAGGCCATTTCAAATGGGAGAGCTTGTAAAGATCGGCGAGCACCTTGGCCCGGTCGAGGAAGTCGGCTTTAGAAGCACACGCATACGAACACTACAGGGCCATCTTGTAACTATACCTAACAGCGTAATTACAACATCGAGCGTTGAAAATATCGGCAGGCGTCCCTTTATTCGCAGGACCTCTAATATCACCATTACTTACGATTCGGGCCATTCCAAAGCCAAAAGGGCAGTGGAAATTATACAAGAAGTTCTTGCCGGGGTACCGGAGGTCAATACAGATCCAGAGAAACCACCGAGAGTATATTTCAGTGATTTTAATGACTGGTCTTTGAATATTTATATGAGTTACTGGGTCAAACCTGCCGATTACTGGCTGTACCACAAGGTCAATGAGCAGGTAAACCTTGAGATTATGAAGCGATTCGAAGGCGAGCAAATCGAGTTTGCTTTCCCAAGCCAGACGCTTTATGTAAAGAAAGACTAATTCGTTATAATATGTCTGGTATGCTAATTTTAAAACAATACGAGGCCTGCACAGCAGGCCTCGCAACCACATTCGTTCTATTTTAAGATTGTTTCGTCCGCCAAAGGCGATCTTACAATAAAGGCTCGAACCACAAGCCACGAGCTACAAAATATGGAGCAAAGCTCTTTATTCCATAGCAGATTCTTCAGCAATCTTTTTCTCTGCTCTTGTAGAAGTTGACTCCGGCACGCTAAAATTAGTTTCATCAAAAACCATTTGCTCATCTAATGACAAAACCGGCTGTGTTATAATCCGTGGGGTTATAAAAACGACAAGCTCAGTAATAGCCGTATCTTCACCTTCGAATCTGAACAATCCGCCTACAAGAGGTAAATCACCGAGCAATGGAATTTTGTTATTCTCTTTGCTTACACCCTTTTTGCGCATGCCGCCCAAAACCACGGTCTGGCCGTCCTGTACTAATGCTATCGTGTCAACTTTTCGGGTATCAACAACTGGCACATCACTCGAAGAAATTGTAACACGCTCGACAAGAACTCCGAATTCCGGCAGGATATGCAGTCTAAGCATACCATCACGCGTAACATGCGGCGTGACCGTAAGTTTAACACCGACAGGTTTGAATTTAACCGTCTCTGTGACGGTACCGGCGGAGACCGTTCGTTCCACGTAGGGTTCTTCGGTCACAATATCAAAGGAGGCAGTCTCATTATCGAGCACCATTATTCTCGGATTGGCAAGAAGCTTGGCTTCGGTAACCTCCTCTTCAGCATTTATTTGCGCATCTATGTCAACGTTGGGAGTAAGCCAGCCAAAACGTAAAAAGCCGTATGACGTAGCAGAGGTTTTGCTTGTTGGAGCGTCAAAGACACCTGCCATGAAGGGGTTGGTTGAACTGCCAACATATGTATCGGCGCCCGACCTCTCAACTATTATGTCGTCCTTTACTGGAAATCCACCGACGTAGTTGGTTCGTCTACCTGCCGACCATTTAACGCCAAGGTCGAGCTTGTCCCGGCTGGTTATATCGTATATTCTTGCTTCCAC
>Ga0114922_10002632_pt1 | contig 16795 bp, 17 predicted proteins | sample AartaG_FD_100975 | JGI IMG/M metagenome (GOLD analysis project Ga0114922, IMG submission 100975) | Deep subsurface microbial communities from Aarhus Bay to uncover new lineages of life (NeLLi) - Aarhus_00045 metaG | ecosystem: Environmental > Aquatic > Marine > Oceanic > Sediment | place...
AAGCAGGATGAGAGCTATCGCCCAACGCATGAGAGGCAGCCTGCGTCGTTCTGCCTTCACAGGCGGGATCTCCTTCTCCTCTTCTTCGACAAGACGCTGTAATAGTTCGGCTTGCGCGTATTGACGTTCAGTAACATCCAGTCGAGCTGCTGCAGTGCTCGCTGTTCGCGGCATGGCGACAACTGGCTCGGCCATTAATACTCCGCGCAATCCAGCAAGCGGTCCCGCTGATTCAACCGGCTGCACTTCCACTGATTCGATCTCGACCTCTGAACGGAAAGTGTCAACTGGCCGCATAGCTTCAAGCCAGGATGGAAGTGTCGCCGGTGCCAGGTCAGCCGCATCGTCTTCCTCTTCGACCGCTTGCGGAGTCGATGGTTTCAGTTCCCCCAGCCAATCGGGAAGCTCGATTGAATCCATATCCAAACCAGTAATTTCGGTAAAGGCTTTCTCCTCAGTTTCTCCGTCGAGCAACGCGGGTACATGAGGGAGACCTTCCGCATCCAGCAATTCGCGCTCGTCGGGGGCAGGGAACCATTCCAGCTCCTCCTCAGGAGGTATGGGTTCACCTACAGCGGGCTGGAAATCATCGTCGATACCCTCAGGTGAGGGCGCGATGTCACCCGCATCGTATGAGGGTATAGGTTTCTCTTGCACCATCTCGCCTTGAGGTGTCGGAGCGGGCACATCTGGCGGTGGACCAAGATCCAATGCTTGTGGCGTTGGTTGTTCTGATAATTCCTCAACATCTGGAGAAGGCTTGAGATCTTCTACTCCGGTTGGCTGCTCAGCGGGCGCTTCATCCCGTAAGCGCGTGATCCAATCTTCATCCTCGCCTGCCCCGGGTTGGGCGTCCGTCTGAACTTCCCTTCGCGCTCTAACCCGCGAAAGCCATTCCGGAACTTCATCCTCCTCAGTGACATCATCGCCAGCGGCTAAGAAATCCTCCATCCAGTCGGGAATTTCTTCTGTAGGTGGCCCTTCATCGATACTCGAATCAGCCTCTCGCAGCCTTCCCAACCAGTCTGGTGCAGCCTCATCCGGTTCATCCGTCTCCGCTGCATTATCTTCCGCGCCTGAGCCCATGATTGCACCGGCGCGAATGTTCGCCAGCCAATCATCTCCATCGCTGGGCATATCTGATTCCGCAGGTTTAATCCCCTCCACACCAGATGCCTGTTGATCTGCAGGCGGCATACCAGAGACAAGCGGCGTCAGGCGCGCTTCACAATTGCTGCAGACTTCCGCAGTTTCTGGATTCATGGTGCTGCACATGGGGCAGCGGATTTCAGCCATGCATTATTCCCCGTATGGCCGGTCAACGGCCAGTAAAACACGGAGGCCCGTCACAATGGATCCCAGGGCTACTCCAAGGAGGATGCCGCGGGCGCCTCCGGCGGCAGCCACCTGCACCAGCCAGTTTCTTAGACCAGCGAAGAAACCGAAGAACAGACTCTCCGTAGATATTATGCCTGGTCCGGAACCGATCAACACGAGCAGCGCGGTTCCAACGAATACGAGGCTTATGAGATCTCTTCGCTGCGCCACCAGGCGAAAACCAGCAAGCGACAACGTGATCGCCAGCAAGGCGCTCAGGCTTGTCTCAACAGGCAGCTGGATGGAGTTGAAGAGAAATAGGACCGCGCGACTGTCTGGTCCGAAGACCAGCCCTAGAATGAGTGTGACCACAAAGGTTACGATCAGTACCGCACTGTACTTCCATCCAGTTTCCTGCTTACTGATCTTTGTCCAGTGGACCAGAAATAAATTATACAGACCGATTCCTAGAGAGACTGCCGCCAGCAGAACTGCCCAACGCATGATTAACAGGCGTAATTCAAAAATGTTCCGGACAAGTCCATCCGCGGGGATTTGATCGAGTTGGACGAAGTAACCCAACAGGACGATGATCCCGGTACCGACGGCCATCGCCGCCCATAATAAATAGGTTCCGATCTTCAACGGATCACTCCCAGAAGGCTTAAGACGGCGCCGATAATTATTCCCGAAATAATAAGCATTCGGACAGCATCCTGCACTCTCAAACTAGCCCTGTGGACCCGGCCCACATTCAGGTACGCTCCGCCGGCAAAGATTTCCTCACCGATCAAAGGATGCTCAGCAGTCGCATAAAGCAGGGCTTGTGACTGTGCATCATCCGTCCCCGCTAAGACAAAAGATCCCTGGCGCTCGCCGAAATCGGCCGCCAATGCCCCTTCTGCCCCGAAGGAGCCTGCTAGAACGTGGACTGAGATATCCTCGCTAGCTAGAAGAATCGGCAAATTGGCAACATATGAAAAGGGTGTGGGTCCTAACATTCGCCCGGAGATGGGGCTATACCGGGACAAGGCTCTAGCCTCGGTATACACCCTCCGCAAAGTATCCTGCGCAAGGATCGCCATTGCCCCATCCCCCGTAGTGGCGACAACAGGTTTATCACTCATCGTCGTCGTCTCGGCGATGCTCGTTAGAATGGCCAGCCCCGCCAACGCAGGCGCGCTATCTGTCCCGATAACCGATCCTGTTCCTAGTGATAGGTGAACTCGCTCGCCAGCTTCGACCGCACGCTCGATCACTCCCTTTAGAGCTTCATAGCCCCTGATGGGCCTGAACGTCGCAGGTCGCCGGCGATCGATGGTCACGAAGAACACCAGAAGACCGACGAACAACAGTAATATAAAGAGACCGATCAGATCCACTCCGCCCATTATGTATCATCCTTCTTCCTGAGCATCACAATTAGTTCCGAGACGGCATCCGGGTCTTCCAGTATTTTGCCAAATTCATTCCATGTTCCAGTGGGACCGCCCACGATGGGGTCGATTAAATAAGCCGCTTGAGCGCCCAATGGCAGGATCGGTCCGCCAGCATCGAGAAAGGCGGCGACGATGCCTCCCATACCAGATCGACGAATTAATCGAGCTAGTCTTCGCTGCACCTTAAAAACCTCTCCATCGCCGCGCAGTATAGCATATCCAGCGCGCGCCGGATACAACCGTGCGCCCCAATACAGAGAGGGGAGAACATCCTTACTGGCCGATTGTAGACCGCGGTATTATGCGGGTCAAGCGGGCGAGATTGCACGCGCTGGGTCTTAGACTATAATTACGAACAGTTGTTCGAGAGACAAACACTATGGGAATCCATCTACCATCCTTACTTCCACAGATGCAAGAGCTCGGTCAATCCCTCTATGAGCGAAGCCTGCAGTTGTCCAAGATGGTCCCCAAAGCCATTGAAGCCCTGCATGTCACGGCCGATCTCGATCACTCCGATCTTCAATCCAGAATTATGAAGGCGGGAAATCGCTGGACAGGTGCAATTCCCACCGAAGAAGCGCTCAATCAGACGTTCCCGCCGCCTAAAGCCCCACAGAGTCTCCACGTGATCGGCGCCGATGGCTCACAGATTTATTCGGATCGCCACGCATCAGCGTTCTATTATCTAATCAACATAGGCAGCATCGTCGTCTCACGCGGCAGCGGCGAAACCCCCACTATCCAACAGGAATCTCGGCTCTTTTTTGAACTCGAAGACCTTTACGGCGAAGCTGATTATCCCATCCAGAATGCTTATGTTAATCTGCGGCGTGATGTCGCCGAGATGAAGATCCTCACGGAACGGGCTGAAACCCTGGCTGGCGAGAAGACTCTTGCCATTCTGGACAACAGTCTTCTATTGTGGATGGCGCTGCAAACTGGCGGGTCAGCATCTCGGGAGACGGATCGTTACCTCCAGCAGTATCTAAAACTGCTCGATCGTTTGCACTCCTCGGAGACAGGCCTTGCAGGTTTCATCGACCGCCCGCGGAGTGTAAGCGTGCTTGCCTTGATCCACCTTGCTGGGTTACCAGGCGATCAGATTACTCAGGATTCTGTACACCTGACACCCTTCCGCGGTCTAACTGATCGGGCAATTTTCACCCATTTGCTACCACCCGGTCATCGCAGCGCGATTTTCATCTCAGCGTCACCGTTAAATCGCGACTTCCGCACGGCCGGTCACGAAATCTATTTCTTCTATCTGAAGACTGCCGCTGATGGCACAGTTGTGCGAGTCGAAATCCCGATCTGGGTCGCACAAGACCCTGAGCTGCTCAATCGTGTTCATGCCGGTATTTTGCAGGATTGCCAGACGACAGGAGGGTTCCCCTATACATTGGTGCGAGCCCATGAATTGGCGGTTATCCCTCCGCAAGAGCGAGCTGCTTTCGATGATATGCTGCAACGCACGCTCCTCGGACACGGTCTGCGCCCTTCACAATCTCAAAAAGCACTCACAAAAGAGCTCACCGGAAAGCGGAAACACTATCGGTTATAACAGGAGGATAGATGCCAGAATCGCCGATGATGATCGGACGCGTGACACGCTGCAGCACACGTGGTTTCGTGGGCGCTATGCAGGTATCCGTGAAAGAGGTCCCCGTGTTCGGCTCTTTTTGCCAGGCGGAAGCTCAAAGCGGGCGCAGTCACGTTGTAGGGCTGGTGTATGACATCAGCATCACGGATGACCACTTCGCTCGGCAAATAGCTGCTCTCGAAGATGTTCCCCAAGAACAAATCGCGGATGGGCAGATCAACCGCCAGGTTCCCATTGAATTTAACGCTCTGGCCGTCGGCTTCCGCGATGATGCGGGATTTCACCAAGCCCTGCCCCCGCGCCCCCCTCTTACACTGGCCTCGGTCTTCAGCATGGCGCCCAAAGACACAGTTGATTTCACATCAGAGCTTCATTTTCTACAGACGATTCTGAACGCGCCTCAACTCCCTGTCGACGAACTTCTAGCAACCACCTTGCGGTTGTCCGCGCAGATAAGGCCTGAGGGGGAACGCGAGCGGTTTCTACTTCAAGCTGGCCGCGAAATCGCCCGCTTGCTCGCCCAAGACCTAACTCGGTTGGAGAACATCCTGCGTGGTCTGCGCTCAGAGGGATGAACGATGGTTGACCGCTTACCTCCAACCAGTGATACTAAGCTCAAGAGGACGATAAATGTCAGACTCATCTGAACTCGACGCCTTTTTCGGTTCCAAACGAGATGAACGCCCTCTGGGGATTGTCCTGGAGGGATCGCTTTCCACCGGCCTGCAGGTTAAATTAGACCCGCGATATGCAATTGAAAAACTCGCCGTAGGACGATATGTCGTCATCCAGAGCCGAAAAACCGGCAGCATTTTCTTCGGGATCATCACCGATATCGCTCTCGGAGCGACCACGCCTGATCTGCTGCATCATCCACCCGATGCCTCGGATCCATTCCTGCTTGATGTGTATTCCGGCGGGGTGGCCTTCGCCACGCTGCACGTCAGCCCGATGTTAATGCTCGATGATGCGGACGATCAACCACGCCCCATAAAGACGATTCCCTCACATTTCTCGGCCATCTATGAGGCAACGGCGCAGGATGTCGCCCGTGTATTTGGAGAGGAGGACGAGGCGCACTTCTTCATCGGAGCACCGCTGGATATGGAGGCCGTTCAGGTCAACCTCGATCTAGAAAGGTTCGTTGAGCGCTCATCTGGAGTGTTTGGAAAGACGGGCACAGGAAAATCGTTCATCACACGCACGATCCTCGCCGGCATCATACGCTCAGGCCTGGCATCGACGCTGATTTTCGACATGCATAACGATTACGGATGGTCGGTTATGGACGAGACCGGTCGAGAGTATAAAGGATTGAGGCAGCTCTTTCCAGGTGGACGCGTTAGCGTGATCACACTTGATGAGACAACCTCGCGCGCCCGAGGTAGCAAGTTCGATGGGATCCTTACCATCGGTTACGAAGAGATCGAGCCTGAAGACATGGAAATGTTGGCATCCTTGCTCGGGTTGAGTGACATTCAAACCGGCGCGCTCTACTTCCTTTACCAACGTTTAGGCAAGAAATGGATCTCGAAATTACTGGATGAACAGCACGAGGAAGAGATTCAGAATATGCTCGATAGCGGTCGCATTGTGGGAGGAACGCTGGGAGCGATCCGGCGCAAGCTCGAATCCTTCATCCCTCGCATGGGATTTCTCGTACCCGGTGAGGGGTCAAAGGTGGTCGATGATATCTTCCAACGACTCAACATTGGAACGAGCGTTGTCCTTGAGTTCGGAAATTACGGAAACACTTTGGCCGCCTACGTGTTGGTCGCCAATTACCTCACCCGACGTATCCATGCAAGCTACGTCCATCGTAAAAACATTGCTGCCGGGAAGAAAGGCGAAGAGCCCCGCCCACTCGTGATCGTGATCGAGGAGGCGCATAAATTCCTCGACCCAAGCGTCGCCGGGCATACGATCTTCGGTAACATCGCCCGGGAGCTGCGTAAATACAACGTGACCTTGCTGATCGTCGATCAGCGGCCGAGCGGCATCGAAGATGAGGTGATGAGCCAGATCGGGACTCGGGTGACCTGTTTGCTCGATAATGAAGCCGACATTCGGGCTGTTTTCTCGGGTGTAAGCGGAGCAAGCACTCTACGCGAGGTGCTCGCCCGCCTTGACACCCGTCAACAGGCACTCATTCTGGGTCACGCCGTTCCTATGCCCGTAGTCGTCCGCACTCGAGATTACGATCAGCGTTTCTACGCTGCGATTGGCATGGACGAATCCGATGATACCTCGGGGGCAAAGCCACCCTCAGAGGACAAACTTTTCCCGGATTGACCCCTTAGTTATTTTTCCACCGAATGAATCATCACAAGAAGTATCACTTCGATTTCTCGGTCGCCGTTTCACGGCTCACTCGAAATTACATTGATTGAGAAGACCTGGTTTAAAGCATAGCCCGGAGATCCACATAAGATCCGACCGAACCCCGCTTATCACTTGTTCATTGTATTAACAGAACATTTGTGCTATTCTGTATGCAATGGATCCTGTAGAAAAACTCGCCATCTCCAGTCGGGAAACCACTTTCGAGGCCGATGGGCTCCCGCTGACAACTCGTCCGAATAACTTTGCCGGTGGTTTACAGCCATCCGTGATCAGCAGGCGCTTTGGCGATCCGGACAAGGTCCACCGTGTGCGTTCTGACGGACACGATTTCCACATTCACCTCGCCGCAAGCGGTGGAGGGCGTCAGCTTCCCCTGCTTAAGGCCATGCTTACCTCTGCGTGTGAACGAGATTGTAATTATTGTCCTTTTCGCGCCGGGCGAGACTTCCGCAGGATAACTTTCAGACCGGAGGAACTCGCACAGACATTCTTCGCTGCCCATCGCTCCGGGCTTGTCGAAGGCCTCTTCCTTTCAACTGGCATCTTCGCCGGCGGGGCAAACACACAGAATAAGCTTCTGGAAACGGCCGAGATCCTGCGCAGGAAGTTAAGCTATCGTGGCTACCTGCATCTGAAGATCATGCCGGGGGCTGAACGTGGCCAAGTCCTGAGCGCGATGAAACTCGCCGACCGTATATCGACCAATCTTGAGGCTCCCAACACATCTTGCCTTCAAAAAATAGCCCCGCAAAAGGCGTTTAAAGAGGAATTGGTTGCTCCACTTCAATGGGCGCAGGAGATTCGCCAAACCTTACCAGCCCATCTTGGGTGGCGCAGTCATTGGCCCACCAGCACCACCCAGTTCGTGGTTGGCCCGGCCGGAGAGACGGATCTGGAACTCTTGAGCACCGTCGATAATTTGCATCGCCAAGCAGACTTGCAGCGCGCCTATTTTGAGACTTTCAGTCCTGTTGAAGGAACACCGATGGAGAACCACCCACCAGAGGATCCACAACGCAAGGTGCGGCTCTACCAGGCTTCTTTCTTGCTGCGCGATTATGGTTTTAATCTGGAGGAACTCCCCTTCGCACCGATGGGTAATCTCCCCAAAGAGATCGATCCCAAGGTGGCTTATGCGAATCAGGTTATCCGCGGGAATCCCGTAGAAATTAATAAGGCGGATCGCAACGAGCTTATTCGTGTGCCCGGGATTGGCCCACGCGGAGCAGATCAGATCTTGAAGGCACGCGACATATCTAAAATCCGCGAACTTGGTCAACTCCGCCGCTTTGGTGTCCTCACCAAACGCGCCGCACCTTATATCACGCTGAATGGAGCCACACCATCCAAACAGCTAACGCTATTCTGATTACCTTCGCCCGGATTTGCCTTCAATATTGAGTCCACTTAACAAAAACACCCTCGAGGCGAGCGGAAGGTGTTTTAGAAAACTCTATGCTTATTTTGTGGTCTCAGGTAAAAATATATACAGTTACCAACGCATTTTCACCCAGTTAATGGTTTCCTTTGATTTTGGCTATTTTGATACTTCAGCCAGTGACATTTCATTTGTTATACGCGGTTTTCATCTCCTCAAGTTGGGCGTCTGTGAGTGGCTGCGGTTTGCCAACCATTAATGCCTGGTGATAGGTCTGCAAACCCACCTCGGCATTAAACGCCGTTTCATAAGCATGGTTCAAATCGCTACCAATGGCTACCAACCCGTGCTTGTCTAGTAAAACGACTTTTAAATCAGGTCGGCTTTTGAATATCTCAACCGTGATTTCACCGACTTTTTGTGTGCCTGGGCAAGCCCAGGGTGCAACAGGGATTGGGGCGCCACAAGCGAATAATTCAAGATTTGCTGGGGGTATTTCTTCCCCCAACATCGCAAACGTGATCGCATAAGATGAGTGCGTATGACATATCCCCCCCACCTCAGCCAGATTCCGATAGATGGCTGTATGCAGAGGCGCCTCAGAAGACGGAGCTAATCCTTCGATTAAATTGCCTTTCAAATCAACGACGGAGATATCATCTACGTTAATTTGGTCATACTTCACACCACTGGGGGTGATGGCGATCAGGTCTTTACCGGCTCGGGTGCTAAAATTTCCTGCTGATAAGCGGATCAGGCCGACTTCATTGGCTTTGACGACGGTTCCCAAAAGCTCTTCACGTACGGATTGATGCTTCATCTCAACGCTCCTGAAGACACGGTTGGCAAGGCTTGTCCACGGTCTTACTCGCGCAGGGCCAACCTAATAACACCGAATTATTCATTGGCAATGAGAGAATCATAGAAAATCTTCCCTTCAATGATCTTGTTGTATCCCTTCCTCGATCTGCTTGACAATCCTATTAATGCAGCCCTTAGCAAGGTTCGATTCAGCCTAACGGCGATCATCGATTCTTCGCTGGAGTAAACGATGGATTAATATTCGGGCATCCAATCTCGATGAGCAAGGAGGACCGGCGCCTTCAGTATGCAACAATCAGCCAGGGGCTTCCCGCCTATGGATGAATCGTGCCCTGCTGCCTTAATGCAAACCACGAAACCAATGCAGTCGCCAGCCCTGAAACAATCAGTCCTATGGCGAAGACCATTGAAGCAGTCCCCGAGCGATAACTCACGGATCCAACAATCTCGGGAATATGTTTCAAGGTGTCGGCCAATGCCAGCAAGAGACCGATGGTGATCAAGCCCTGGTAACTAGCCCGGGTCCCTCGGGCTGCTAACGCGATCAATCCTGTAAGCGCAACGAAGAACGCCAAAGCAAGGAATTGCGTAGGCGGGTTGGATAAATTAAATTCTGCAGGAACGCCGAACAGGAAATCATCAATCAAATGGGCGACGCCAAACCCGGCGAAGATCGATGAAACTACGATTACGCGATTGCTCCAACGGCTATGGTCTTCTACTGGTCTAATCAGGGTGCACCTCACGAAGGAATGCTCATCAAGCAAGACCTCCATACATTGGGGGAAAACCAGTCAAATAAAGTTAGCACCCGCGCCTTTCTGCGGGTGCCAATATTTGATCCTGTGGTGTGACTAGTATTCCTTTTTATCTTTTTTTAGTTTACGTTTTTCTTTTATTGTTAGCTTTGGCTTTTTTTTAGTCTCTTTCTTGCTCTTATCTTTTTTCCCTTTGTCACCCATATTGACCCATCCTTACTAAATAATAGTCGTTTGCGTTTCATTCCCCATCATAGCACTTAAAAGCCCAACCGCCAGGAGCTTCGCGATAGTCTGCAGAAATTTATTGGATACTTTCAACCAAATGGTTTGCTGGGTCAAGAATGATTCGCACGCCCTCTTATCCGGACAGGCATCGTAGGCTCAGTCGTTATCATAAATTATCATGCGTGGAAAATTCGCCTCTTTTCGTAACAAACTCCGTCAAGCTCACTCTAATTTTATACAAATATAAGGAATCTCCTTGTATACTAGACTCCAAAGAAATGATTATCAAGGGTGGATTGCATGCCCGCTTTCACCACGATCGATTACCACGTTACCTCCCGCTGCAATCAGGCGTGTCCCTACTGCTGGGGACCGCAAGACTTCGATGAAACGGAAGCTGATTCCAAAACAGCTGCGGCTATCGTACGTAAAATCGCCCAGAGCGGCGCCCGGCGGATCGTATTCACCGGCGGTGACCCAATCCTCCGCGCTGACATCGGCATGCTCATCCGCAGCGCGAAACAGGAAGGACTTGAGGTGGCCCTCTCAGCGACCGGTGACGAACTGACGCACAGCTTCGTGCGCGGCTACGGCGGCTGGATCGATCTAATCTCGCTTCCGCTCGACGGCGCATCTGAAGAAGTGTCCAGCCGGACCAAGAAAGAAGGACATTTCACTGCCATTATGAACTGCCTGGATTTCCTGGCTGATTTCCGGGCGATCGATGTGAAGGTTGCTACTCCCGTCACGCGCCACAACATCCACGACATCCCAGGCATTGTGGCGCTGCTGGACGAGCGTGCGGCGCACATGCCCAATCACCTTTTCTACAACGTATTCCATGCTTATCCGCGATCCATGGAACCACAAGCCTGGGACGAATTAATTGTGAGCAATGACGATTTCCAGGTGCTAAAAGCCGATATCGGGCGCTCCCCGCATGCTTTCAAGATTAATTGGCTGGACCATGAAACCTTGGACAAACTCTACGTTATGGTCTTCCCGGACGGATCGCTGACAATACCATCGGGCTCAGACTATACAGACTACGGTTCTTTCCTCGAGATCGAAGATCTTGAGAAATTCCTCACGACAACAGATTTCGATGCGCCCAAGCACCTGCGGCACTCGAAGGGCTGGTCCAAGGAACATAGGGGATAATCGCCGCTCAAACGGGTGCGCTCTTAATATAAAAACGCCGCAACCAATTAATGAGCCGCGGCGTTGATCGTAAAAGTGCCGGCTTACTCGGCGCCGGCTTCCTGTGCATGTGGGTCACCGCGTCGAACAAGGTAATCCTCAACCAGGAGTAGTTGATCGCGCGCTCGGCGAACGACCCCCAGCAGGTTGTCCATCGTGGAAACCTCTTCCAATTGTTCGTCGATGAACCAGCGCATGAAACTCTGGGCGAGGTGATCGTTCTGTTTGATCGCCAGGTTCATAATATTGTTGATCTGGCTGGTGACCTCCAGCTCCCAATCCAGCGCAGCCTTGACCGCCGCTTCCGCTGAGTCAAGTGTTTGTGGTGTTGCATCGATCGCCGGGATCGATACCTCTCCGCCAGCCTCCAGAATATAATGCACGAATTTCAGTGCGTGCATGCGCTCCTCATCGGATTGACGGAAGAAGAAATCAGCCAATTCCGGGAGCTGCTCACTGTCAAAATAGGAAGCGATGATGATGTACTGGTTTGAAGCCGCAAGTTCGCTCCCAACCTGGGCATTCATCGCCGCGGTTAACTCTTTGCTTATTAGCATCTATCCTCTCTCCTTGAATTATTATTTCACACCGGAACGGTGGGGTTCAATCTTACCGTTCAGCCAATCACAATATCAGAAATCAAATATGGATCCTCAGGATCCAACCCCCAAGTATTCTAACGCATAATGCGCATCGAGGTAGTTCGGATTGACCACTAAAGCTGCCCGAAAATCCTCGATCGCTGCGACAACATTACCCAACCTGTAGTGTGCCCAACCCCTCCAGAGCAGTGCCTCCTCCGCTTTCGCCGTACGTTGGAGTGTTGCTTCTGTCAGTGCAAGTACGTCCGCTGTCCGACCAGAATGGAAATAGGCGATGTAGGGGCCGAATTGGTATCGAGTGAAACGCCAGGGCAAGCCCAGAGTCAGCGCCGTATCATATGCCGCGGCGGCTTTTGGGTAACGTTCAAAGTACAACAAATTTGTCCCCAGATTAAACCAGGCAAACTCATCCTCAGGGTCAAGTTCGATCTCACTCTGTGCTCGCTCCAGTGCCCGTTCGCGGTTCACATCTACATCGAAATCCGGACCTAAAATTGATTCAAACGGTGCGGGAGCTGCCACGGGGTAGACGTACATAAATACTTGATTGAAAGCTTTCCAGCCCTCCTTAAGGTCGGTATAGGTGATTTCCCGGTCTGGGCCGATGAATGAGTCCTGACCCACAAAAATCTGCCGCGAATCATCGTATCCCGTAAGCAGCATATAATGGCCCGCCCAGCCGTTGTCAGGGCCATCGCTCACGATAACATACCCCTTTTCAACGATCACCGGGTATCCCAATACCAAGAAACGCTTTAAGATCTCGATCGTCCCGCCCACACGGAAATCGGCATCCAACCAACCTGCTCGATTTCGAACGAAATAGATCAATTCTTCGATGTTAACGTTCTTGTCCCCGCGATCAGGTTTTAACAGATCCGAGATCTCGAATTGATCTCCCTCCCAGCCATGGAAACGCAGGGCAAGCGCAAGAGTCGCTGGCCCACAATTGTTCCAATCCTGCTTTTCCCATTCCGGTGAGGGGAGCATCACTGAATCTGGCAGAGGGATAGGCGTAGGCACAGGTGTGGGACTCGAAATACTCTGGACCATATCTGACGTTGGGGAAGGTTCGGGGGTTGGCAGGGTTGCGATCTCGGCTGCACCAATGGGCGTCGGCAGCACGTCATACGGAAATATCCATCCGCGAACGATTCCGAGTGCCGCATCGATGCGCCACTCGAGGTTGAATTTAACGCTCGGAATCTGATAGATCCCGACAAGGAGCAGGCCAATCAAAGTCGCACCAACAAGAAACCTCATCACTCGTGAACGCATAGGCGGATTATATCAGCCTCCTTTGGTCCAATTCAGGTCTACAAACGATAAAGAATGTGTCTGCCATGCCATCCGCTCAACTTTCCGATGCTCAGGGATGGTGCATTTCCCCCAGGCGGTCCTTATCATAAACCTTAAATCCATCCTGGAATCCGAATGGTTATACAAGGAACCTCAATATGCAGACAGCATCTTCATCTCGGGGGTCCGCGCTCGGCGCTCTGAGCAGCCTATCTGTGACGGCCGTAGGCTATCCCGGATAGGAGCTCGCCAACCTCCCATCCCCACCCTTCACACTCTTCGACTGGCTCACACGTGACCTACCGGGATCGGTCGACACATTCGGGATTGATCTCCTTGTTCATCTGATTCGCACTCTCGATCTTGGCTCGAACGGGGACGTGGCTAAGATCGCCGAGAGGGCTTTCGTAATTTTGCTCATCGCCGCGCCAGGCGCGTTTCTCGGCGCCATGCTCAGCCGGGCAGAAAGGATGTAGCCTCTCCGCTCAGCCCGCTGACCTGGGTTCAGGGGCGGTACGCCTGGCCATTCGAACCCGGATAACACATAATCGGCATGCGTTCTTACGATGGGAAAGGGGGACTTCAGCAGAGTGACTCCCGCCCCTACGGCACGACGGAGAACCACACCTTCAAGGCCCGAGTTTGACACAGCCTCAAGTCTTCAAATATGCGCAGTCAACTGTCCTTTCCTTCTATCCCCTTTAAAAGTCCGGGTGCTGTATACTATTTTTACATGCCACTTAACGATGTAGCTAAAAGCCGTCGTTAAGCACACCCGTTCCGGGATTGTCATCCACCTGCGATGAGCCCGGACTGTTACAACCCGAGGTTGATTATGCAATTAGAAACTGCGCTTCTCATCGTCCCTCCAAAACCGGTTCAAGTTTTCAGTTTCCCGATTCGCGAGCGATACGATGTAGAATCCTTCAAAAGCAATGTCCCTGCTCATATTACGCTGCTCTACCCCTTCGTCCCTCCGGAACAGGTCGAGACTGCAATTGAGGAACTCAATCGCCAGTGTGCGGGGATATCTCCCTTCGAGGTCACACTAGACCATTATGGAACGTTCCAAGGCGCGATATTCCTCGAACCCTCAGACCCAGAACCGATCGTGCAACTTCATCACCAACTTTCACAAGCCTTCCCGGAGTACCCGGTTTACAGAGGCGAACACGGAACCGACCTTCATCCCCACCTCACTTTGGTCCGGCTTGATGATCCCGAGATAGCGAATAACATTGAGCTTCCTCCAGTACCCACATTCAACTTCACTGTCGATAAGATCCATCTCTATCTCGGCTCAGCTGAACACGACACCCCCTTCATCCCACGCGCCGTAATCCCGCTCGGAAAAACAGCATGAGCCCATCTTTCTCTTTGGAGGACCATGAGGTTTGCGGCTGCATACCCCTTCTTTGGGGGTTGGAGTAAGCCATGGACTGGATCGTCGAACTCATTAAAGAGATGCTTATCCCGGGCTCAACCATGTTCCTCATGATAGGTCTGATCCTCGGAGTGGTCCTTCTCTTCAGCGGTTGGAAAACGGAGAAGTGGGGAAGACGCTGGTTGCTTTTCTTAGCGATCCTGTACTTATTACTCAGCATCCCGCTCACTGCCTCACTGCTCGAACGCGGCTTGAGCGTGGGCTACGAACCCATCAGCACTATAACAGAGGTCTCCGACACGGAGGCGATCGTGATCCTTGGCGGAGGCGGCGCTTCCTTTCGGGCTGGAGAGCTGGAAGTGAATACCTTGAGCGAGTCGAGCGCGCTGCGGGCAATGGAGGGCGCTCGCCTGTATCAAATGCTCGATGACCCGATTGTGATCGTCTCCGGTGGCACCAACCCAAGAGCCGGTCTGCTCACACCCGAGAGTAAACCGATGCGCGATACTCTGGTGGATCTGGGTGTACCCAGCCATAAGATCCTGCTGGAGTCGAATTCCTTCAACACACATGACCAGGCGCTCAACATCCCCCCGATGCTCGCTGCGGCCGGCGTAGAACGCTTCATCCTCGTCACCTCGCCTGCGCACATGCGTCGGGCGTATTTCACATTCGTGGAGCAAGGTTTGGACCCTGTTCCGGCAATATCCACCCAACGCTCCGAAACAAGCAGCTTCTCATCAAACAGCATTGTGCCTGGTCCTGGTGCGCTGGCTGGAAGCCAATCCGCTCTGCGAGAATGGATGGGCTTGATTTACTACACGTTGCGGGGCTGGATCTAAAGATAGTTCCTACCATTTCTTCTTGATCACACTTTCAATCAATCTTGAAAACTGCATATAATTAACTTTCTGTATCGATGAACCTGAACCCCTCATATATGGGAGTTCGACAGATGCCCAATCTATCACCCTGGGAAACATTGAGCCGCACGCTTGCCCTCGACCGTTCACCATGGATGCAGGTTTTCGAAGATGACATCCGTCTTCCAGACGGGCGCATCGTCGAGGGGTACCTGCGTCTGGAGACTCCCGGATACGTGATGATCGTGCCCGTAAGATCCGACTCGCATATAGGGCTTGTCCGATCTTACAAGCGCGGCGTTGACGGGATTGACATCCAACCGCCAGCCGGGATACTCGAGACTGGTGAGGACCCATTGGAGGCCGCGAAGCGTGAGCTTAAGGAGGAGCTTGGCTGCCATGCGGATTCCTGGTATGAACTCGGAGAGGTCGTCCTGAACGGGAATTATTATGCAGGTAATGCACACTTCTTTCTAGCTACCGGATGCCAGCAGATTGCCGAGCCGGATTCCGGTGATCTTGAGGAGCAGGAGGTCATCTGGCTACCTTTCGATGAAACCCGCCGCAGTTGGTCTGAAGGCGGTTTTCGCCAGGTCGGTGCAGTGGCGGCACTTGGGCTGGCCTTCCGGGAGATTGAGAAAATTGGTCTCAAGTAAAATCCAGGTTATACAAGGAATACTCTGTTGACAGAACGAGATTTCGAACGAGCGGCGCAGCGTGGCGAACCTTCGTACGTTTGGCGCGCCGGTCAGGAGCGCCGCCTGCGCATGATCCTGGCCGGAGCCGACGGTCGCGAGTCTGGTGTCATCCTAGACAACGGCTGCGGTGTGGGTGAATATATGACCCGCTTCGCTAAACACACACCCCACATATATGGCTTGGAATTAGACCCTGATCATGTTTCGTCTGCATCAACACTGGGTCACAAGGTCGTCCACGGAGCCAGTGAGCATCTCCCTTTCAACGACGGAGCCTTTGATCTCGTCCTCTCCCATGAGGTGCTTGAACACGTAGAAGATGACCGGACTGCGCTCGAGGAGATCGTCCGTGTATTGCGATCTCCCAAATCAGAGTTTTCGGGTGGAGGCAGACTCATTCTCTTCGTCCCTAATCGTGGTTATCCATTCGAAACCCACGGCATCTATCTCCGCGGCCGTTACCGCTTCGGCAATATCCCCCTCGTCAATTATCTCCCCCGTCAACTTCGCGATCGACTCGCCCCGCATGTGCGCGTTTATTCACGCGGAGATCTCGAACGGCTCTTCCACGGTCTTCCTATCAAGGTTATTCACAATACAAGGATATTTGGCGGCTACGACAACATCATCGCTCGCTGGCCGAGCGCGGGGAAGCTGCTGCGGACCCTTCTCCAGGCGCTGGAAGCGACCCCCTTACGAGTATTTGGTTTATCCCACTTCTGGGTGCTCGAGAGGATTGAATAGCGCTTTGTCATCCTCTTGGGATGCAGTTATCCCCGGGGTGAGGAATGCTCAAACCATTAGACCTATCAAATCTCAGCCCACCCTAACATGCCCGATTTCCTGGATATCGACGGGCAC
>Ga0114922_10002633_pt1 | contig 16791 bp, 6 predicted proteins | sample AartaG_FD_100975 | JGI IMG/M metagenome (GOLD analysis project Ga0114922, IMG submission 100975) | Deep subsurface microbial communities from Aarhus Bay to uncover new lineages of life (NeLLi) - Aarhus_00045 metaG | ecosystem: Environmental > Aquatic > Marine > Oceanic > Sediment | place: Aarhus...
CCTTTTTACAGGAAAGTATACAAGCAGTACAGGGATGGTTGTTAATGAAATCAGGATTAACCCAAATCACAGAACTATTGCTCATGTGCTTAATGAAGGTGGTTATGAAACAGGATATATAGGCAAGTGGCATCTCTGGGCTGCAGAGGCCGGAGGTCATAATAAGGTTAAAAACTCTTATATACCTCCGGGTCCATACAGATTAGGATTCAATGGTTTATGGAAATCTTACAATTTTCATCATAATAATTTTAATTCATATTATTATGAAGATGAACCAGAGAAAATATATTATGGTGAAGGAGTTTTTGAGCCTGAGGCACAGTTTGATATGGCTATTGACTTTCTTAAGGAACATGCTGGCCGTGAAAAGCCTTTTGCTTTATTCCTTTCAATAGGAATTCCTCATGATCCATGGAACAAGGAAAATGTACCTGAAGAGTATTACAATATGTTCAGTGATGTTGAATTTCCACTGCCTGAAACAATGAGTGACTATCCTGATCAGTATATGGACAGGAATACCGATCCTGAAAAGTGGCTTAATTACTGGAAACCTAATATTCCTGAATTCAAGAAGGTGTATTATGCCATGAACACGGCCCTCGATACATATATGGGAAGAATGACAAAAGCACTTGAGGATATGGATCTGACTGATAATACCATACTGGTCTTTTCTTCAGACCATGGCGAAATGTTCGGGGAAAACAGCCGGATTTACAAGATGACTTTTTATGATAAGGCAGCACGTATTCCGTTTATTATTCGCTGGCCTGATAAAATCAAAAAGGGAAGGAAGGAAGATGCATGCCTGAATACACCGGATATTATGCCAACATTATTGGGGATGATGGGACTTTCTGTTCCCGGAGAGGTTGAAGGAATGGATATGAGTGAACTGGTACTTACAGGAAAAGGTAAAGAGCCTGAATTTGCTTTTATGCAGGGGATGGGACATACTTACCTCTGGCTTGATGGCTTTGAATGGAGGGCAGTAAGGGATAAACGATATACTTATGCCAGGTATTTAAGGGACGGAAAAGAGTTGCTTTTTGATAATATTAATGACCCGCTGCAAAAAACTAACCTGGTCAGTAATCCGGATTATGCTGATAAACTGAATGAAATGAGATCAAAAATGGCCTCCATGATGGAAGAACTGAATGACGAATTTAAGCAATGTACCTGGTACCGGGACCACTGGACAGAGAACAGGGTTATTAAGGCCTCTGCCAGGGGAAGATTCTGACATATGTCTACAACTTATTTGTTTTCATTAATAATAGATGCTTTATAAAAGCAAAAAAAATAGAGCTTTATGAAATTAAGAAAAGGTAAAACACGCTGTATTTCGTTAATAATATTAGTGGTGACTCTAATACTTGAATTTTCATGTTCGCGGTCAGCACAAGAAGAACCATTCAGAAATGTTGTTTTTATCCTGGGAGATGACCATACTGCAGGGGTAGTGGGTTGCTATGGAAACGATATAATAAGGACTCCAAATATTGATAAAATGGCTGAAAATGGAATCTTCTTTACCTCAGCTTATGCCAATGCTCCTGTATGCAGCGCAAGCCGTCAATCACTTATTACAGGGAAGTATCCGCATGCGACCGGTGTGACGTTGCTCCGCACGCCATTTGATGATGAAAGAAACCTTACTATTGCTGAATATCTCAGGGATAAATATAATTTCAAAACAGCTTTAATAGGTAAAAGCCATTTCAATAATAATTTGCATCATGGCTTTGATTATATGATCACACATAAAGATTATTACGATTATCTTGAATCAAATCCACCACTTCCCGTCCCTGATAGTGTTAAAACAAGACCTCCCTGGAGACCGTTCAGGGATGATGCAAGTATCTGGCTTAATGCTGAGGGCTTACCCGAAAAAAGGTATGAAGGAGATGATCTGTCAAGTTTTGTTACCAAAAAAGCAATAGAATTTCTACGGAATAATTCTGATGAGCGGTTTTGTTTATGGATTGGCTATGAGGAACCTCATTCTCCATTTAATTTTCCCTATGGATTTGAAGCTGATTATGATCCGAATATACTGTCTCTTCCCGGGGGCAGTCCCGAAGACGACAGATGGATACCCGCTATATTCCGCAACCTGACATCGGATGAAAGACGTGGGATAATACGGTCATATTATAAGTCGGTTGAATATCTTGATAAGAAAGTGGGGGAGGTCTATGATGCGATAGAAGATCTGGGGCTCTCAAAAGAAACACTTGTTGTCTATCTTGGTGACCAGGGATATCTCCTGAATGATCATAAACGTTTTGAAAAACATACAATGTGGGAACCGGCCCTCAGATCTCCATTTATTATTGCAACGGGAGGGCGTTTTGGAAAAGGGCGTGAGATCCCTGTTATGCTTGAATTTGTAGACGTAATACCCACCATAACTGACCTGCTGGGATGTTCAGTTATGGAATCTGCCCAGGGTAAGTCATTAGTGGACGTAATATCTGGAAAAAACACTTTACATAAGAAATATATTATCAGCGAATTTTTTGAAGATAATAAGGTTATGATTCGCAGTGAAGATAATTACAAGTATATCTATACAACAGGACTCCGGGACCTTGGACAGGGCTATGAAACTGGTTACGGCCCGTCAGGAGTTACAGAAAGGTTATATGATCTGAATAAAGATCCTGGTGAAATGCATAATGTATTTGGTGAACCCGAATATGAATCAAAAACAAAAGAATTGAAGGAAGCTCTGTTGAATAAGTTTATGTTAACTCATCCTATGGTAGATTCTCTGCCTGACGGATTTAACATACTTGAAAAATTTGCTTTTTTCACAGTTCCCAGAGACAAGGGAGACGGCCCTGGATTTTATTAGACTAGAAATTATTTTGTATTAATCTAATGAAAGCATTAGTCGTAAGCATATTACTGTCAGCTGCCATACTGAATATTTTCTCTGACCAGCTGATGGCACAGGGCATTGAAGACAGGCATTTTAAACAAAGACCTTCATTTACTTATTCAGATCTGGGAGGAATTGGTTATGAGAAAGGTGTAACAAGACGGGATCCAAGCGATGTAATAATGGTGAATGATTTATATTACGTCTGGTATACTAAGATTACAGATGATTCTGAACTTTACCCCTCAGGTTATGCCGGAACGGTATGGTATGCTGTAAGCAGGGATGGCTATGACTGGACAGAAAAAGGACTGGCTATTGGGACAGGACGAAGCGGATCATTTGATTCGTTCGGCGTTTTTACACCAAACATATTATATTTTGGAGAACAATACTTCCTCTATTATACAGCTGTGGCGGAGGGATTTATTAATGAGGGATATACATACATTGCAAAAACGGCAATTGGAGTAGCTGTTTCAGGCTCCCCTGATGGTCCGTGGAAAAAAATCGACCAGAATCCGGTTATTATTCCCGGAGCAAATCCTGATAAATTTGATAGTTTCCGGACAGATGATGCATGCCTGATAGTGCGTCAAGGTAAAATATGGTTGTATTACAAGGGAAGACAGATGCAGAAAGGCTGGTGGGAAACAAAAATGGGGGTAGCTGTATCCGGGGATCCGACCGGACCATTTGTGAAGCAGAATGCCGGGGAATATGTACAGGATAGCGGACATGAGGTGATGGTCTGGCCGTGGCAGAATGGAGTAATGTCCCTTGTTTCCGGAACCGGACCCAATGGCAAAACATTACAATATGCTTCAGATGGCATTAATTTTAGGGTAATCAGCGGTGATGAGAAATTACCAGCCCTGCCGGCAGCTCCGGGTGCTTATCGCAAAAGCCTGAAAGATCCAGCCTATAGTGATGGAATTGAGTGGGGTATTTGTCATGGATCAATTGAAGGGAATACCTTTCTTCAGAGATTCGAAATAAATTTCAAAACCTTTGATAGCGAACAAATTGAAAGACCAAATATCATTCTGATTTATGCCGATGATCTTGGAAGAGGATTATTATCAGGAGAGGGACAAAAAATAATAAAAACCCCAAATATTGACCGCCTTGCAGAGGAAGGAATACGTTTTGAGAATGCCTATGGGTGCATGCTATGTGCACCAGCAAGAGCAAGTCTGCTCTGTGGTTATCACGACTGTCATGGCGACAGGTGGAAAATCAGCAGCGGGGGAATTTACAAGGGTATTTCAGAAGGTATATATTCAGTGGATGAAATAGAAAATAAGCTGAATCAGCAAATTGGCCCGGAAGTACCAAACGAAATATTTCTTGCAGAAATATTCAAAAATGCCGGTTATATTACAGGTGAAATCGGAAAACTCGAGTGGGGTTTCGCTACTACTGACAGACAGATGAAAAGACATGGTTGGGACTATTATTTCGGATATCTTGACCATGTAAGATGTCATGGTTTTTACCCTCCCTTTCTTTTTGAGAACGGACAATTAGTTAAGATTGAAGGAAATACAAGAGTCGATTGTGGTAAAAGCATTGAGAACGAAACAGATAAGACTTTCAAGGAAAGATGGAACATGGAAGGTAAATCCACCTATTCACAGAATCTTTTTCTTGATAAGATTCTTGAATTTATAAGGGCTAACAAGGACAAACCATTTTTTCTTTACCATCCTACTCAATTGCCACATGGGCCTGTTGCAATTCCTGAGGTTCATGAAGATTTTATTAATGACAACCGCCTGACCCAGATTGAGAAAGAATATGCTTCAATGGTGAAGATGCTGGATGACAATGTCGGAATTATCATGGATGAGCTAAAAAAGCTCGGACTGGATAAAAAAACCATGGTTATATTTACTTCTGATAACGGACATGAAATTTATTATACCCAGGACGGAAGGATACTGAAACCTGTCAGGAATATGAAAACCAATGAGGTTTTTAATAATGCAGATACAAAATACTACAGTGATCTGGCTGGTGATATTTTTAATGGTAACGATAGTATGGCCGGAATAAAAAGAAGTAACTGGGAAGGAGGAGTGAGGGTGCCGCTGATTTTTCGCTGGCCCGGCAAGATTGATTCAGGCAAGACTTCTCAGCACCTTGTAGCAAACTATGATATGATGGCAACAATGGCAGATCTTATTGGAGTTCAAATACCTTCAGGGAAAGATGGTTTGTCTTATCTTGGAGAGCTTCTTGGGAAAAATTGTAAGGAACATGATTATGTGATATATTCATCATTTATGGGTCCTGCAATTGTCGACAATCAGGGATGGAAGCTTAGATATTTCTCCCCGGCCGATGTTTTCCAACTGTACTACCTTAAAGATGACTATATGGAAATGTATGATATACTGGAAAACAATAAGGAAAAGGCAGAGCAATTAAAAAGAATATTAATTAAAGAATGTAATGACGATCTTAATAATGGATGGTTCAGAAATGATATTTCAGTACTGCCGGGAATTAAACAATAATATTATGACAAAATTCAGATTCAGAGTATTTCTTACTATAACACTAATATTTAATCTCCTGATAGTTACTCAGTGTAATCGGGATGACAAATCTTCTGTGAAACCAAGGGAAAAAATCCTGTTTGATTCTGATTGGAGATTCTCAAAGGGTGATAATCCTGAAGCCAGTAAAGTAATTTTTGACGATAGTGAATGGCAGATTATTGATCTTCCTCACGACTGGAGCATTTTAGGACCATTTCAGAAGACCAATCCAGCAGGAGGTTCGGGTGGTTACGCACCGGGAGGAATAGGCTGGTACAGAAAGAAATTCACTCTTCCGGAAAATCAAAAAACTGCAGAAATATCAGTTGAGTTTGGAGGAGTTTATATGAATAGCGAGGCATGGATTAACGGACATTATCTGGGTAATCGTCCATACGGTTATATAAGTTTTAATTATGAGCTTAGCCCTTATCTCAATTTTGACGGAGAAAATATACTTGCAGTTCGTGTTGATAACTCTCTTCAACCTAATGCCCGATGGTATACAGGTTCAGGTATATACAGGCATATATGGCTTATTGTAACGGATAAATTACATATCTCAAGACATGGAATTTACATAACAAGTCCTGAAGTGTCAGCCGATTCTTCTTCTGTTGTTATAAGGACAAAAATAGAAAATGAATCTGAGGAGAATAAGCAATTTAGTTTAATATCTGAAGTATATTCTCCCGATAATATACTGGTTGCCACAAATGAGACAAAGTCAGAGATAACAGGAGATAGTGCAGGTGAAATAAAACAGAAAGTCATAATAATAAATCCGGAATTATGGTCACCAGATGAGCCATATCTATACAAAGTAAAATCATTAATAAAATCGGAAGACCATATTGTAGATGAATTAATCACAAATACAGGTATCAGGGAGTTTATGTTTTCTGCTGACAGTGGCTTTTTCCTTAATGGTGAAAACATGAAGATGAAGGGAGTAAATAATCATAGCGATTTGGGAGCCCTTGGCGCCGCAATGAATGACAGGGTTCTTGAGAGAAGACTTGAGATATTAAAGGATATGGGATGTAATGCTATAAGAACCGCTCACAATCCTCCAAGTGAAGTATTATTGGATCTCTGCGACAGGATGGGTTTTATGGTGATGGATGAGGCTTTCGACGAATGGATTGAGTCATGGCCCTGGACCGACAGGAAGCAGGATGGGAAAGCAAAGTATGGTTATCACCTTTATTTTAAAGAATGGGCAGAGAAAGATATAATTGAATTAATAAGAAGAGATCGAAATCATCCATCGGTTATTCTTTGGAGTGTTGGTAATGAAATCCCGGATGCCTGTTACGAGATAGGTACTGAACGCTTAAAAAAAATGATGTCAATTGTAAGAAGAGAAGATCCAACCAGGCCCATTACCTGTGGTATTACTCATATGCACCTTGCAAATGAGAGTGGATTCGCCAGCCAGCTTGATATTACAGGATATAATGGAGGTGGCGGATCATGCTTTATGTATGAGCAGGATCATGAAACATACCCCGCAAGGAAGTTTATTGCTACAGAAGTACCTCATTCATTTCAGACCCGTGGGGTGTACAGGACCAAATCATGGTACAGGGGAATGAATCCACTTGGTGGCATTATGAAGGTTCCTGATTTGACTGATGAAGAATTATTTACTGATATTCCGCGATATTATAGTTCCTCATATGATAATGCTATGGTTAGAATATCTGCCCGGGATTCATGGAGACGGACGCGTGATTTTAACTATATGACAGGTGAGTTCAGATGGACCGGATTTGACTACCTGGGTGAGACAATGTATGGCTGGCCCGCCAGGTTCTGGAATTTCGGGGTGATTGATATGTGTGGATTCCCAAAAGATACTTATTATTTCTACCAGAGCCAGTGGACTGATGAGCCTATGGTTCATATATTTCCACACTGGAACTGGGAAGGTAAGGAGGGAAAAGAGATACCTGTGGTAGCCTACTCTAACTGTGAATCTGTTGAACTATTACTTAATGGTAAATCATTGGGTGAGAAGAAAATGGGCAATAGCATGGATCTGGTCTGGTACGTACCTTATAAGCCGGGTAAGATAGAAGTGAAAGGTAAGAATAATGGAAATATAGAATGTGTAAAAGAGGTTTATACAGCATCTAAGCCTTCAAAAATACAGATGATAATTGACAGAGAAAGTATAAGATCTGATGGTCGGGATGTAGTGCATATTGAAGTGAATATCACAGATGATAAAAACAATCTGGTGCCTGATGCCTCAAATTTGGTTAACTTCAGAATTGAAGGAGAAGGAGAAATACTTGCAGTGGACAATGGAGATCCCTTAAGCCAGGAAAGTTTCAGGAGCAATTCGAGGAAAGCCTTCAATGGGAAATGCCTTCTGATAATTAAATCTACAGAAAAGCCGGGCACTATAAATGTTTATGCTACTGCTGAGGGTCTGCAGGAAGTACACGTAACAGTTAAAACAAAACGTTAGCTTAATTATAAGAGTCAGTAAATAATAACTTATAAAATGCAGATTATGATCTCTGAGAGGAATTTCATGCTATTTTTTCTCCTTATTATTACCTTATTACAATCTTCTGCTGAAGACAAAGGGAAGCAGCATATCATGGGCAAAGATGCCGGGAATAAATATGTGCTGTGGTACAACAAGCCTGCCGTAGAATGGCTTGAAGCGCTTCCTGTGGGAAATGGCGGATTGGGAGCAATGGTTTATGGTAAAATAAATGAGGAACTCATACAGCTGAATGAGGAAACCCTCTGGGCAGGACCACCTGTCCCTGAAGGCAGACAGGATGCACTTAAGACTATAGAAGAAGCCCGTGCATTGATATTTGATGGTGAATATACCAGAGCTCAGAATATAATGCAGGAGAATGTTATGGGGCCAAGAATATCCCCCAGGAGTTATCAGACTCTGGGTAATCTGAAAATGACGTTCAGACTCAGAGGTGAATCTGTGGATTATCGAAGAGAACTGGATCTTGACAGAGCTATTGTAAAAACTTCTTTCAGTTTAAGTGGGGTTGAATATACCAGGCAGGTATTTGTAAGTCCTGTAGATGATGTAATTGTTATTATGTTGACTGCTGATAAACCAGGACAAATAAACGTTGACCTTAGCATGGATCGTCCTGCTGATTTCAATGTTGCGCTAATAGGAGATGACAGGATAAGAATGTGGGGTCAGGCAGGCCATGAAGGAACACAGTTGGGAGTAAACTACGAAGCACAGTTGATGGCTCTACCATCAGGTGGCAAAATGAAAGATCAAAAGAACAAATTGAGAATTTCACGAGCTGACTCCCTGGTGATCTTCCTTGCTGCTGCCACTGATTATAATGCTGACAATCCTTTTAGTCCGCTGAAAGATGATCTGGCTGAAATATGTTACCAGCGCCTGCTGTCAGTTTCAAAAAAGTCATGTCTTAAAATACTTTCGGATCACGTTACAGAACATCAGAGATTATTCAGGAGAGTGGATATAGATTTAGGTATTTCACCGCTGGCTGATAAACCGATAAATGAACGACTGAAAGCAGTCAAGCAAGGAATTGATGATCCGGCCCTGTCAGCTTTATATTTCCAATTTGGAAGGTACTTGCTCATCACTTCTTCCAGGCCTGGAAATCTTCCTGCTAATCTTCAGGGTATCTGGAATGAACACATATCTGCACCATGGAATAGTGATTATCATACAAATATTAACCTGCAGATGAATTACTGGCCGGCAGAGATTTGTAACCTATCGGAATGCCACATGCCATTTTTTCATTTTATTGAATCATTGATTCCCTCGGGTAAAAAGACGGCAAAAGAGGTATATAATTGTAGAGGTTTCGTAGTTCATCATACCACCGATGTCTGGCACTGGACTGTCCCGATAGGTAGGGTCGGATATGGAATGTGGCCCCTGGGCGGGGCATGGTGCAGCAGGCAATTTATGGAACATTACCTTTACACAGGTGATATAGAATTTTTAAGAGAACATGCCTATCCTGTTTTAAAAGAGTCAGCATTATTTTTACTGGACTGGCTTACCATAGATCCACGATCCGGTAAACTAGTCTCAGGACCAAGCACTTCGCCTGAGAACAGGTTTGTACCACCCGACAGAGAAAGTGAATATGTTAATCTGGATATGGGTAATGCAATGGACCAGGAAATAGCCTGGGATACTTTTACGAATTTTCTTGAGGCCGCAAGAGTACTACATTTTGATGATGAACTGGTAAGAGATGTCTCCAATGCTCTGGATAATCTGGCTCTGCCAAAGATAGGATCTGATGGAAGACTGATGGAATGGTCACAAGAGTTTAAGGAAAATGAACCGGGTCACCGCCATATGAGCCATCTCTTTGGCCTGCATCCGGGTAATCAGTATACAATTAGTAAAACACCATGGATGATAGATGCAATTGAGCGTAGTATTGAGTACAGGCTTGCAAATGGGGGAGGGCATACTGGTTGGAGCAGGGCATGGATAATTAATTTTTATGCAAGGTTAGGTGAGCCTGAGAAAGCATGGCAAAACCTGATAGCATTATTTCAAAAATCAACGGCTGATAATCTGTTCGATATTCATCCTCCCTTTCAGATAGATGGTAATTTCGGTGGCTGTGCAGGAATAGCTGAGATGCTGATTCAAAGTCATGACGGAGAGATAAATCTTTTACCTGCCCTGCCTGATTCATGGTCAGATGGTTCGGTAAAGGGATTATGTGCAAGAGGTGGATTTGTGGTAGACATTGAATGGGAACATGGTCATCTTGAAAAGGCAAATATATATTCAAAAGAAGGTAATACTTGCAATATCAGGTATGGTGACAACATTACAACATTTCCTACCGTCAAAGATGAAAATTATTTCCTGAATGGTAATTTGAAATAAATCATTCCGTTTGATCAATGATCAGTGATTTTGTTTTAAGAACGACTCTGGTGGCCCAAGATATGAGCCCTTTACACCGCCAGTATCTATGATGATTTTATCTATTACTATTCCCGGATCAACCATCCATATTTTTAATGTATGCTCTCCTTCCTTAGTAATATTCAGTTTACTGTTTATTGTCATCAGGTTTTCTATAACGCTCCTGCCTTTTTCATATGAAATAATTTGCGGAGGTTCATCATCAAGAGCAACGGCAATACGCTGACCATAATCCTTATTGATAGGATATGAGGGGATACAGTTTAGCTGCAGTGAAGCCATTCCTTTTGTAAATGTATATATATCATACTCTATTAGTGGTGATTCTGAGACAATATCATCATCAGGGTTAAAGCACGGAAGAGTGGGAGGGAGCACAGTGACTGAATTACCAGTCCTGCCCAGGCCTTCAATAATCTCCCATCCTGCTTCCTTTATATCTTTTTTCCCCGTATAGTTTTCGGCTTCTATTGATATATATCCGTGACTTTCAACAAATCCCCTTGTATTTTCAGGTAATGGTGCAGGTGGATTGAAGATGGAGAGCTTCACTTTATACTGGCTGTCAGGACCATTATAACTGACTATACCATTTCTGTATTTTTCTTTTTCATCTTCACTCATTACTTCATAGTGCAACCACTCATCTATTATTGAGGATGACCACATAAATGAGATTATTCCATCTGATACGTAACCTCTCGGGGCTTTTTCCCAGTCTATGGTTACCCATATCCTCTTTTCATCATAAATAACACCTGATGTATCACTCAGTCTGATCCAGTCGTCTGATACTGATGATGACCAGTAGACTGCCCCGTTTCCGGTATTGTAAAGGTCGATGAAACGTTTATCTTTATTGTAAACACTGAATCCGGGTATTTCTCCTTCTTCTCCGCCTTCAGTTTCAAGTTGCATTCGTGGTTCTCCGTTTCCGGAGTAAAAGCTTAACGGAGGCATATCCCACTGGTGCCATTGTCCTCCCCATGGTCCTGGTAGTGAGGCTATATGATCCCATTTATTTCCAACAGTAACAAGTTCTCTGTTATAATGGTGGATTAGTTTATGAATATCATTTTCAGCCTGTTGAGCCAGAGATGAGTATGATGCTGCACTGGCTCTCTTCTGCTTTCCGTAAGCGATGCTTTTCTGTGCATATAGTATTTTCATATTTTGTAATGCTGTTCCTTTTACATTATAGACTACCGTCTCAAAGAATGCATCCTTATATTCTTTCGGCAAAGAGTTATAGATTTTGTCAACTTTTCTTATCAAAGTATCATATTCACCGATCCTTTTTTGTGCTTCATCATTATAATTATTAAGACTGAACCACTCCCAGGACAGCTCATCATTTCTTCCATTGTACATCATCATATTTTCAGGGCGGCGAGCATAGCCGAGCTCATAATGTTTTTGCATTATGTCTGCAATCTGTGGGGCGAATTCCTTCCCAAATTCTCGTGTTGCCCATTGAGTTAAGAACTGATGAGTATTATGATTATCCCATGCCGAGATATCCCATGCAAGCTGCATAAAATATTCAATATTAATCTCAGCAGGTTTAATATCTCCTACATTAACAATCCATAATCTTTTTACATTGTAATCATATGCTTTTTTCATCTCCGACCATGTCAGGGCAAGTGGTGTGGTGCAGGTCCAGGTATAAGCTGTAGTAGCTCCATTCAGCCATTGGAAGTGGTAATAAATACCGGATCCACCTGAACGTTCCCTTTCACTTTTGTCCGGTAATTGACGTATATTACCAAAATTGTCATCAGGCCAGCATATTGTTATGTCCCCGGGTATTTCCAATCCCTCGTTATATACTCCCAGGATTTCCGAATAAGGTAATATGAACTGAGGAACCTTTGTAATATCTTTATTAATCCATTTACGAAGGATACTGCGCTGGTCTTTTATTATTTCAGCAAGAACCGGGACATTTATTTCCGGACTTGATTCATCATCTTTACCTCTTTTCCCAAGGGAATACATATTCTCATATTTTCCATTTATTTTTACCCTGTTTTCCCAGTACTTATAAATATGATCCCTGTTCTTTACGTAATCCCATGGTTCATCCGGGTATTCTCTGTCCCAGTTAGCACCTGCAATATTGCTACATAACATTTGTTCTCCTGATGAGGCCACTATTCCGTATTTGTCTGCAACAACCTTGTTTTCTTCGTAGCAGTTAAATGGTCTTGTTTGCTGATGCATCGCAGCCCAAAAAATATTTGCTTTTAAGCGTAGTAATAGTTCAAAGATCTTACTATATGTAGAAGGACCCAGGCCTTTACCCTCATCCGGTGCTGAGGTGTATAAAGCCCATGGCCGGAGGCCCCACATCTCGTCATTGATAAATATGCCCCGGTATTTTACAGATGGTGATTTAAGTACATATCTGCCCGCTTTAATATAGATTTCATTGCTCTTCCTTGGTGGTACATCCGCAAAATAATACCATGGAGAAACACCTATTTGTTTTGAAAGCTCAAAAATACCATAGGCCGTACCTCTTCGATCGCTTCCTGCGATAATCAAGGCCCTCTCTATTCCCGGAAGTGGATTGTCAACAATCTGCGTGAGGCAACTTTCCCATTTTCCTTTTATTCCCGACACATCAATCTTCCTCTCAAGTATAAGCTCTTTTATAATCCGGCTCTCATCTATTGATCCTATAATAACACAGAAACTCGCAGCATCAGAGATATCATTTATCAGTGCAGGTCTTTGACCTGTAACGCGTTCAACATCATCAGTAAATAAGCTGGCGCATAGTTTTACAGTCTTGTTATCTTTTTCATCTACCAGAATAGTAGCTAAATCATGCTTTGTTACAAGTGAAAAGTTTTTCCCGTCCGGAGAGTTACAGATAACGCTTTCAGGAAATGCAGTAGATTGAGCATTTATCCCATGTATAGTTCCATATAGAAGGATTATCAAACAAATTATCCTGTTCAGGGATTTTTCAAACTGTTTCATATAAAGATGCATTTTTTTATGATCAGTATATGTCTCTGGCAGGCACATACCGAGTCTTTGCAGTTATCATTCTATTTTTTCTGATTGACGGGATTTACTTCAATCTCCCAAATTCCTGGCCTTTTACTAGCCCTGATAATATTAAGTCTGAGAGCATTTGCCCTGACAGGTTTATCAAGCTCTATGACATAATCCCTACCTATTGATTCTCCTTCTGCTATTATATTCATGAATTCTGACTCAGGCTTAAATACAACAACAGACTCTGTTTGCCCTCTGGGTATATATTCATAAACCTTATATCCGGCTTCCAGTGACCATGATTGTATACTACCTCCGCTTTCGAGCCATTCATCAATTACAATCCTCTGGAAAGTAACCGGCTCCTTCCATATAAGTTCTACCCATCCGTCAGTTTCTCCTTCAGCTGCTTCCCAGGCTTTAAAACTCAGCCCGTCATTCACACCATCAGGTCTTCCATATCCATTCTGATCTCCCCAGAAATATATGCTTGATGCTGATGCTTTCGCCTGACCTGCAATATTTTCCCTGTCTGGTCCCTGCACTTCAATGTACAAACTATCAGTGTCGACCCTGGCATCTCTGGATTCTAGTATTAAGTATGCTGACCAGGTCTTTTCAAATTCAATAACTTCAGGTTTTACGTCAATTTCAATACTTGAGTTATCGTGGTCTTCTTTTATTTTAATATTGTTATCAGATGATTTTATCTTCCACCTGGCAGGGCCATTGCTTATAACTATTGGTAACTCAACTTTTTCTCCGGGTATAATAGGGATAGATTCCGAATCTATGCTTACAGATATTTCATTGTCGGGGACAAATGAAAGATTCCATGACACAGTTGATTCATCCGGAATTATGCTGAGTCGGGCTATTCCATTACTGGTAATTACAGTGACCTTCCCCTTATCAACAGAGGCCTCTTTAAGTAAGAATCCGTTAGTTATAAATGTTAGTTCATATGGTTCTTCACTGATCAGGTGACCCGACTCACCTTTAATTAACCAGCCTGCCATATCCTTTGTATACTGCATTTTATTAATATCAATACCGCCCTGGGTGAAATGCCTGTCTGAGGATAAGAGAACAGGTCTGTCTTTTTGTACAGGTGCAAGTTTGAAACATTGAGCATCTATTGCCTCCAGATTTCTGACAATCTTTGCATCCTTTGAGTAAGTACCGAGGTACTTATTATTCCAGAAATCAAATACATAAACCTCTTCTGAAGACAATGGAAGTCTGCTCAGATCAAGATATATCTGCCTATTATTCTCCTCATAATTGTTTAGCCCGACTATATCCCATGTTCCCCATGATTTTGTTACTTTCAGGTCAAAATGGTCATATTGTACAGGATCAGATATATGATACAGATTTACAGGGAAGCTTTCAATAGTAGGTAAAGTTTTTTGCCATACTTTAAGTATCTCATCAGGTACTTTGGTCCAGTTGTCGTCGGTAACATAAGGTTGTCCCAGCAAAGATCTTCCCTGGAAATTTAAGCGGGCTCGTGAAACTGTTGACGCGTACATGTTGGCTGCTCCGTCAGGATCACTGTACCATGCAACGTTGTTAAGATAATTCTGAGGTACAGCCACCCGGCTGATAACCTGATTTAATTGTTCGGTATCACCTCCCACACGGGATCCGTTTACGATATCAATTCCATCCAGTGGAAGTCCCCAGCAGGTATTTATGTATTTGTCCGGTCCAATGACTGACCTGACAATCTGCAATCCTCTTCTGACACCATCTATTCCCCCTCCAGCTATTGACTTTTGATAAACATTAAGTATTGCCGGTATTCCATCTATCTTAAAATAGTCATAATTCCACTCCTCGCTGATCTCCCTGAGGAAACCGGCAAACCATTTATTTACGGCCTCTTTATTGTTAACATTAAGAACTGCGGAACTATAATGCTTATAATCATCATAGCTTAAGCCAGAGAAGGTTGTTATTACTGATCCCTCTGCATCGTGTATAAACCATTCCGGGTGCAAGTCAGATTCTTCATAGGGTGCAACACCAAATGGTGCCAGCCATATCCCGGGTATTAACCCTCTGGATCTAATATAATTGGAAATATCTCTCATATACTGTGGATCATCAATAGGGTAGTTGTCATCAAGCTGAAATATCATCTGTTCGGCATAAGGAAGGAGGTTTTTTGATACCCAGTCTATATTAGGGTATAGCCACTCTTTACGTTGCGAGAAATCAGGTCTGTTAAACTTGCCTTCAATACCAACCCAGGTCATTGCGAGGGCAGGTGCTTTCTGAAAATAGCTTCTTTTTTTTACAGGAGCATAATATGTAATTCCAAGTCTGTCTCTATAGTAGTTTCTTATAAGTTTTATCCGGCATAGGGTCTGACCGGTTTTTGCACTTGCGTTCAACTGCCATTGATGAAAGAAATTCCATCCTGCTTCCCCTTCGGATTCAATCTGTAGCGCAAGATCTTTATAAGGATCGAAAATCGATTTAAGTCCTGGTATGCCAGTTTTTCCAAATGACTGGATAATAGTATTATTGTCTCTTGATTTTTCATTTATAAGAATTGCTGCCATTGTCCGGTCTGAAAGCGGTGCTCTGGCTGATAAACTGACAGTACCTGAAGAAATTCCCCTGGCAGTAAATATCAGAACTGAATCTCCCATCAACTCAGCTTCCACAGTAAAACTATCACCGAATTCAATGTTAAGTTTCTTATCATCGTCTTCGTTAATTGTACGACTGATATCAGGGTCATTGGTTGTAACTGATTGATTGTTGTCATCATAGTTGATGATACCTGCTGATAATATCAACCCCTCATTGAGATCATATAGTTCGTATGATCTTGTGGCTTCACTATATATAAGTGTCAGTCTGTGATTAGAGGTTTCCGGGCCATGTGTAACTGTCTGGCTTGTAATTAAATCTATATTAGCAAGCAATAGAATTGCCAGTGCTATTGAGAATCGTATAATTCTATTCATTTCTTTATCGATTCAGGAAATGGTTTAACATATGCTCTGAGGGCCCATTCTTCCCATGCATCAATTAATTCCCTGGCTTTGTCAGGATATTGGTCTATAAGATTATTCATTTCAGTCCGGTCTTCTTTCATATTGTATAATTCCCATGGTCCTTCCAGCTTCTTTGCAACAAGCTTCCAGTCTCCTGCCCGTACGGCCCTGTTACGAAGATGTTCAAAGAATAGCATTCGATCTTCCATTTTATCTTCTTTAAATACAGGTACAAGACTTTTACCTTCAAGTGGGATAATCTTATTGCCGTTATATTCAGCCGGGTAGCTTGCTCCCCCAATATCAGCACATGTTGCCATTATTTCAATCAGATGCCCGGGGGTATTTCTCCATTCATTTTTTGCCTTGATACCTTTAGGC
>Ga0114922_10002634_pt1 | contig 16790 bp, 15 predicted proteins | sample AartaG_FD_100975 | JGI IMG/M metagenome (GOLD analysis project Ga0114922, IMG submission 100975) | Deep subsurface microbial communities from Aarhus Bay to uncover new lineages of life (NeLLi) - Aarhus_00045 metaG | ecosystem: Environmental > Aquatic > Marine > Oceanic > Sediment | place...
GAAGAGTTCATCCGCCGAAGTGAAATTAATTACACAATAATCCGCTCTGCAATTGTTTTCGGACCCGGTGATGGATTGACGACCGGATTGGCTCGCATCATGAGCGTGTTGCCTTATGTTTTCCTTATCCCGGGTGATGGAAAAGTTCTCCTTCAGCCACTCTGGGTTGAGGATTTAGCCACATTTCTTACATGGATATTGGAGGATGCGGACACAGTCAACCGGACGATTGACGTGGGTGGACCAGAGCACCTACCATTCTCTCAAATAACCGAGCTTGTTATGGAGGCATCCGGTATTAGACGACACATTATGAGCGTCAGGTCTCCCTACTTGCGAGCCATGAGCGTATTTTTAGAGTCCATCTTCCCCAATTTACCAGTTTCGGTATACTGGTTAGACTACTTAGCTTCAAACCGCACATGTGCATTGGATACGATGCCGCGCGTATTTAACCTGATGCCGTCCCGTTTCTCTCAAAGATTAGACTATCTTGAAGGGCAGAAATGGGGTCAGTTACTAATGCGCAACTTGTTGACCCGCTCAAGATAGCGTTTTTAGAGTATAAAAATATTTGGAGATGGAGGCTTGAATGGTAAATTGGTTTTACGGTAACCGTTATCGATTGCACCTTCTTGAATCTTTTGACCAAATGAAGGCAATCGAAGATTTACAGCGTGAAGTCTGGCCTGGTGACGAAACAGGAATTGTTCCATCGCACTTGCTGTTAACGATAGTTCATAATGGAGGTTTGATCATCGGCGCATATCAAGTATCTGAATCCAAATCTAGTATGCCAGAAAATGACAACTTTATCAATGAAGAAATCCCACCAGACGCCCCCTTAATAGGCTTTGTCTACGGGTTCCCTGGTATCTATTTCACACCTGATGGGCCTCGTCTGAAGCATTGTTCCCACCAGATGGGTGTCCATCCCCAGCACCGCGACCAGGGGATTGGTTTTGTTCTCAAACGCGCCCAATGGCAGATGGTTCGCCACCAGGGAATTGATCGAATCACCTGGACTTATGACCCCCTACAGAGTCGCAACGCCTATCTGAATATCGCTAAATTAGGTACGGTCTGCAATACATACCTTCGAGACATATATGGTTCGCTGGAAGATGACTTGAACATTGGTTTATCTTCGGATCGATTTCAGGTTGATTGGTGGACGAACACTCAACGAACGAAACAACGTCTCAATAGAAATCCACGCTTGAAGCTGGATCTGGAGCACTTCCTGGCAGCCGGAGCTGAGATCGTTAATCCAACTTTTGAGAGAGAAGATGGTTTGCCTAGAGCATGTTTTGACCATATCGATGAAATGACAGAAAAGCATATTGACGCTAATGGCGAACCATCTATAATCCTGATTGAGATTCCAGCAAATTTTATCGATCTTAAGGCAAAAGATTTCGTACTTGCTCAAGAATGGAGACTTTTTAGCAGGACATTGTTCGAATTTTACTTCGGACATGGATACCTAGTAACTGATTTTGTTCGTCTGGTAGGGGAAAAAGCACGAAGCTTTTACGTTCTCATCTTTGGTGAGAGGACTTTATGAAAATCACACGTATTATCCTTCACCATCTTCGCATGAACTTGCGCTTGCCCTTTGTAACATCATTTGGGAGCATACAATCCCGCGATTGTATCTTCTTGGAAGCATTCAGCGACGATCAGGTGGGCTATGGTGAATGCGCCGCTGATCGAGATCCAGGCTTCTCTTACGAAACTTCAAAAACAGCCTGGCATATCTTGCAGGATTTTCTTGTCCCAGCTGTTCTTAATCAGAAGATCAGCAACACTGATGATCTCCAACGGCGAATGTCTTTTGTGCGTGGTCACCCGATGGCCAAAGCAGGTTTAGAGATGGCAGTTTGGGATTTACTCGGCAAAAGAAGGGGTGTATCTCTCAAGCAGTTGTTGGGAGGAATATCCAGCCGCGTTCAGGTTGGAGTTTCGATTGGAATTCAAGAATCCTCAAATGAGCTGATAAATACTATTGAAAGCTATTTAGCACTGGGATACAATCGGGTGAAGATCAAAATAAAACCTGGACGTGATATTGACGATACCAGCGCCGTCCGAAAAGCCTACCCAGATATACGGCTACAGGTGGATGCAAATTCTGCCTACTCTTTGGAATCAGCGCGATCTCTCCTGCCTTTAGATGAATTGGATCTTCTATTGATCGAACAACCCCTATCAGAAGACGACCTATGGGATCATAGCCTGCTCCAAAAGGAATTCAATACTCCAATATGCCTTGATGAGAGTATCATTTCACTTCGACATGCTCGTCAAGCTCTCGAAATGAAAGCTTGCAAGGTAATTAATATCAAATCCGGTCGAGTCGGTGGACTCAGCCAAGCCGTCGCCATTCATGATATTTGCCGGGCACATAACGTGCCTGTATGGTGCGGTGGTATGCTGGAAACAGGCGTGGGTAGGGCAGCAAACTTGGCTTTGGCATCTCTGCCAGGATTCACTTTTCCAGGAGATATTTCCGCCACAGACAGGTACTATAAAGAAGACATAACCGAGCAGCGTTATACTCTTAACCCTGGAAGTACGATAACCGTTCCCACCGGTCACGGTCTGGGAGTTAATATCAATAGGAACATGCTCGAAAGAGTTACCATAAATCGCCTGACTATTGATTGAATTCGCGAAGTGAAACATAAAATATTTTCCAATCTTCACAATTCAGCGACGTCGGAAAATAGAAATATCACAGGTTGACAAGGATAATAAATGCACACCTACGACATTTCCCTAACTATCTCACCCAATCTACCAGTCTGGCCCGGTGATACCCCAATCTCAATCGAACGGACTGAAAAAATCGAGCAGGGTGGCGATGCAAATGTCACGCGCGTAGAAATGAGCGCCCATGTCGGTACGCACGTTGATGCGCCTTATCACTTTTTAGGCGGTGAGGCGGCTACCGTTGAACAATTACCCCTCAATGTCCTGCATGGACGGGCATATGTGCTGCAAATCGAAGATGAAGTGGACTTGATCACCGAAAGTGTGCTCAAAAAAGCTGCCATTCCACTACGCGTAAGACGATTGCTGCTCAAGACACGTAATTCCTTATACTGGGATGGTGGGGAAACAAAATTTCAGGAAGAGTTTGTGGCAATTAGCGAGGATGGTGCCCAATACCTTGTCGACCGGGGGATTAGGCTAATTGGTGTAGATTACCTTTCTGTAGCCCCCTTTCGCGATACGGGTCCTACGCATAAGGTTTTACTATCAGCGGGTGTTGTGATCCTCGAGGGATTAAATCTATCCTTTATTACTCCAGGTCGCTATACGCTTTACTGCTTGCCAATCAAGATAAAAGGCGCAGATGGAGCCCCAGCGCGTGCTATTCTTATAGGGTCTTAATGATTTGCATTTCTGCTTGGTCCATCGGGATGAAGAAATTAACCTCATGTGTCTTTAATGAAATATATATGATCCACAAAAGACTGATTCTATTGGTCATAACAACCCTGGTATTTTTAATTCCTGCTGCTGGTTGCGGATCATCACCCGCGGCATCCCCTGAAGGAGAAACTGATATGTCAATACAAGTATCCAGTACTGTGTTTGATGAAGGCGACACAATTCCAAAAGATTACACATGCGATGGCAAAGATATCTCTCCCCCATTGAATTGGAGCGGTGTCCCGGATAGTACCCAAAGTTTCGTGTTAATTTCGGATGATCCAGACGCTCCCGTGGGAACCTGGGTTCATTGGGTACTATTCGATATTCCCGCAGATTTAAGTGGGCTTCCGGAAGGCGTTCCAAAATCACCCTCTGTAGCACGTGTTGGCACTCAAGGCAATAACGATTTCAGGAAAATGGGCTACAATGGACCCTGTCCACCGCGCGGAAAACCCCATCGCTACTTTTTTAAGCTGTATGCATTAGACATAGAACTCAACCTCGAGCCAGGCGCTACCAAAGCTGCCGTAGAAAAAGCTATGGGTGATCATATCCTGTCTGAAGGTCAGGTTGTCGGCAAATACGGCAGGTGAAAATTAAACTACCTTTTTACTTCTTTTTAACTCTCAAAGTATCTCACCATCTGTCCCCTGAACTGGCTCATGTATAAGTTGTGATAGAATTCCTTAAGTGCAAGCAGTTCATCATGATTACCGCGTTCTGCGATGCGACCATCATCGATAATGAGCAGCTCGTCGGCTTAACGAATGGTGCTCAAGCGGCGAGAGATTACAAAGCTGGTGCGCCCCACCATCAGCCGGAGTAATGCATCATAAATTCCCGCCTCAATATGTGTATCTACGGAACTTGTGGTCTCATCTAGAATAAGAATACATGGATCAGCCAGTACAGCACGGACGATGATCAATAGTTGGCGATGGGAACAATATACTTAGTAGATCTAGACCAATCATTTCGAGTGTCACCATGCCTACAACACCCGTGTCCCCGTTTGCGATGCCGTCGTCGATAATAATTTCAATTGATGTGGGATGAGCAATTCCACGACTGTAGCCAGGAGCCAAAACGATACCTACCAGAGCAATCAATATCAATTACGGTCTCAAGTAATCCATCACACGACGGAAGGATATCTTGATATTCCGTTTATACCAGATTCCCCATTAATTTGATTTATTTTCTTGATGAAATTCAATATCTGAACACTACACAACAGAAAAACGTGAAACGTATTCTATCCGTTTCACGTTTTAATTATACTGAGAAATAAGCAGTAAATTTTTTGAATATCTCCTAAGCTGCCATTAGTTCAGGAGTCCCGCTGGTCTTAGGATATGGCGGTGGGAATATTTCTTCAAATTCTTCCCGCGTGATTGTTTCGACTTCCAGCAGTCGTTTAGCAATCGTATCTAATATTCCACGATACTCGATTAAGATCTGTTTTGCCTTTTCGTGAGCGTCGTTAACAATTCGACGTGTTTCTACGTCGATCTTCTCCGCGACCGCTTCTGAATAATCACGCTGTTCAGAGATTTCACGACCAAGGAAGATCAATTCATCTTTCTGACCGTATACCATTGGCCCAAGTTCGTCGCTCATTCCCAGACGGGTGACCATTGCACGGGCCATTTTGGTCACTCTTTCCAGGTCGTTAGAAGCTCCGGATGTGATGTCATCAAACACCAACTCCTCTGCAGCACGACCACCTAGCAAGCCAATCATATCGGCAACCATTTTCTTGCGCGGCATCAGTGTCCTGTCCTCTTCTGGTAGCGCTAAGGTAAAACCACCTGCCATCCCGCGTGCGATGATAGAAACTTTATGGATCGGATCTGCGCGAGGAAGTGTGTTCATCACAACGGCATGACCAGCTTCATGATAGGCAACAATTTGCTTCTCTTCCTTGCTGATCAAGCGGCTCTTCCGTTGAGGTCCTGCGATCACGCGCTCGATTGACTCTTCCATCTCCTCCTGACCGATCAACTTTTTATTACGCCTGGCTGCTAGGATAGCCGATTCGTTGACCAGGTTTGCCAGGTCAGCTCCCACGAAACCAGGGGTTGAGCGTGCTACTACACCCAAATCCACATCTGGCGATAACGGTTTTCCTTTTACATGCACTTCCAGAATTTGTTCACGACCACGCATATCAGGACGATCGAGGATCACTCTACGGTCAAAACGACCTGGACGCAGTAAAGCAGGATCCAGAATATCCGGTCGGTTCGTGGCTGCCATAATGATCACGTTTGTATCGGTGTCAAAACCATCCATCTCAACTAACATCTGGTTGAGAGTCTGTTCACGTTCATCGTGGCTGCCGCCCAAGCCAGCGCCGCGCTGTCTGCCTACAGCATCGATCTCATCTACGAAAACGATGCACGGGGAATGGCGTTTGGCCTGGTCGAAAAGATCGCGAACACGGCTTGCGCCTACACCAACGAACATCTCCACAAATTCTGAACCCGAAATAGAAAAGAATGGTACTCCGGCTTCTCCAGAAACCGCCTTTGCCATAAGAGTCTTGCCAGTGCCTGGAGCCCCAACCAGTAAAACTCCTTTCGGAATACGCGCTCCCAACAAGATGAATTTCTCAGGTTCTTGCAAGAACTCCACCACCTCGGTTAATTCCTCTTTTGCCTCTTCGACTCCAGCTACATCCTGAAAAGTGACGGTTGGTTGATCACCAGTAAACATCCGTGCTCGTGATTTACCGAACGAAAGTGCAGCGTTATTGCCACCCTGTGCTTGCCGGAATACGAACCAAAAAACACCAGCCAATATTAGAAAAGGCAGAATATAACCTAAGGCGGTCGCGATACCTAACCAGGCGCTAGGCGCTTTTACTTCCAGGTTGAATTTATCTGGTTGGAGTTGCTCAATTGTCACACCCAATTCTTTCAATTGTTCAATTAATGTACCATCTCCTTCTTTTTGTGATGTGCTTTCTGAGCCGTCTGTGTAAATCACACGCAGCCGATTCTCATCCTCAATAAGGCGCTCAACCTTTCCGCTCTGAATATCAGCAGCCACTTGATTTATGCTTAACACCTCTTGAGTAGTCGCTTGCTGCTGGAAGTTATATACCACCATCGAAATGATGGCGATAAACAGCAACAAGTAGATGATTGAAGAACGGTTGCGGGTTGGATTCACTTTACCTCCGAATTAGATATCAAAACGTCAATTTCCATCTTGATTATACCAATCTATAGACTAAGCTGGTAGTAGTTGTAACCTAAAATATTCGATTTCTAACACCCTTCTAACATTAATCCAAGCCCTCCAATGAATACCTAAGGCTCCGGGGTGGTTTCCGGAGCCAATTTGTGAGGGTACTATCTCCTATATCCAAAAATAACGGTTGATGGAATATTAGTGATGATAGTTCTCACCTTGAATCGGCATCACCTGTGATCTTTTTAACTAAGTGTAGGGATTGTCTCGACCCAAAATCAAGGCATCAATTCTTCTCAATATTCGATTTATTATCGATCGTAGGCGAGCATATAGGTTGTAAAATGCCGGACGTACAATCTGTTTGCGTGGAAATGGTCCGCTCCATCTAGCTACTGCTGCGCCCCAAGTTAAACCAGCCCCAAAGCCCACAAATACGACATGATCCCCCGGTTTTAATCTACCACTATTAATCGCTTCACAAGTGGCGATCGGGATTGAGGCAGTAGAAGTATTACCGTAACGATCCAAGTTAACAATGCATCGCTCCATTGGAAAGTCTAAATTCTTTACTGCAACCTCAATGATGCGCTTATTTGCCTGGTGTGGAATTATTAGCTGGATGTCGTCCATGGATAATTGCGCTTTATTGACTGCTTCCTTGGTTGCCTGCACCATAACGCGTGTAGCAAATCGAAATACCTCACGACCTTTCATCTTGACATAATGTAATCCTTCATTGACTGTTTCTATGCTGGTTGGATATCGGCTCCCCCCACCAGGCAAGTAAAGTAAATCCCTACCGGATCCATCTGATCGCATTATGGCAGATAACAATCCAGCCCTTTCCTCACCAGCTTGAAGCACAAATGCACCAGCTCCATCACCAAAAAGCACACAAGTATCGCGGTCTGTCCAGTCAACAAGGCGTGAAAGAGTTTCTGAACCGATTACTAAAGCGGTCCTGATTGATCCAGTTCGGATAGCTTGGGTGGCGATGTTTAATCCGTAAATAAAACCGGTGCAGGCTGCTAACAAATCAAAAGCCCCCGCTCTAACGGCACCAAGCTGGTCTTGTACAAGGGAAGCAGTCGCAGGGAATAAAAACTCTGGCGACGAAGTTGAAACAATAATGAGGTCAATTTCTCCGGGATTAATTTTAGCGATCTCAAGGGCACGCTTGGAGGCTTCTATTGCTAAGGAAGCTGTGGTCTGATCGTCTGAAACGATCCTGCGCTCGCGTATTCCTGTGCGGCTTACGATCCACTCATCTGTCGTTTCCACCATTTGTTCCAATTCAAAATTAGTCAACACTTTTTCTGGAACAGCCATCCCCCAGCCGGTGATGTGAGCAAATGGACTCATCAATTTTTCTCCATATCCTTCTCTCTAAAGTTTACGAGGGCAGATGAAGAGGTTTTTTGCCTCGTTGTGATCAGCTGGCAGTTTATTATCTTAAAGACCAGTCACTTGACTAAAAATAATTGTCGCGTTATGTCCCCCGAATCCAAACGAATTGGACATAATGTTTTTGATCTTTATCGAGCGTGCCTGGTTAGGAACATAATCCAAATCACATTCAGGATCTGGGTTTTCGTAGTTGATAGTCGCAGGAACGATCTGGTCCTGTAACGCTTTTACACAAATCACAGCTTCGATTGCACCCGAGGCGCCTAACAAATGTCCAGTCATCGATTTTGTTGATGAAACAGGTATCTGATATGCTCGCTCACCAAAAACCGTTTTTATGGCTGCGGTTTCGCTTCTATCATTCAAGAATGTGCTTGTGCCATGAGCATTAATGTAATCAATGGCATTAATTTTCATTCTGGCATCTTTTAATGCCGCTTCCATACAAAGCACCGCACCAGCCCCATTTTCAGCAGGGGCAGAAATGTGGAATGCGTCATTGGTCGCACCATAACCGCTGATTTCGGCCAAGATTTGAGCGCCGCGCGCCTGAGCAAATTTTAATTCTTCTAACACCATTACAGCCGCACCCTCACCCATTACAAACCCATCGCGGTTTAAATCAAATGGACGTGATGCTAGTTGAGGATCATCATTACGTGTGGAAAGAGCACCCATATTGCTTAATCCAGCCATAGCAATAGGAATTATAACGGCATCGCTGCCTCCAGCGAGAACCACGTCCGCACTACCGCGGCGGATTACCTCTGATGCTTCTCCAACTGCGTTCGTGCCCGTAGCACAAGCCGTGGATATGGCCATATTCAACCCTCTCACCCTAAGGTAGATGGCTGTCATTCCGGCGGCTGTATCTGGCAGCATCATGGGTACTAAAAACGGACTGACGCGCGTTGGCCCACGATCGTAAAAGACTTTCACCTGTTCATTCATTGTCCCCATACCCCCAATTCCAGAACCTATAACTACACCTATCCGGTCACGGTTGTCATCTGTAATTATAAGTCTGGAACTTTCCACTGCCTGCAATGCTGCTGCCAATGCAAATTGTGTAAAGCGATCCATTCTCCTTGCATCTTTGTGTCCAAATAGTGTTTTGCCGTCAAAACCTTTTACTTCAGCTGCGATCTTGGTACGATGTTGGCTGGCATCAAAGTGCGTTATGAGCCCGGCTCCAGATTTTCCAGCTATGATGTTATTCCACATCATGTTGATATCATTACCGACCGGGGTTATACAACCTAAACCTGTGACAACAACCCTTTTACGCATCGTTTCTCCTTTGTAGACTTATCTGCTAATAATCGTCATATTTTATCACTACTCTTCTGAATCGGAGTTGTTTTATTATTTAGCAACAACATCGAGGCTTTGGTGAATTTGACGTATATGCAGTCGATCATGTTGGGCGACAATGTGTACCAACTCAGCCAAAGCGGTTCTACCCAAGAACGCGTGCCGCGCTGGACGCTGCCACTCCTCCGCTTTCACCGCTTCAAGCATATCTAACATGGCAAGGCGAGAAATTATGAATTGCTGCAGGGCTTTAAGTCCGTTTTGATCATAATAGCCTCTTTCCTGAGCCCAGGGGTCAGTATCTACTCCGGGAATAAATGGGTCAATCTCGTTAAGTACTTTTTGTAATCGAGGCTTATTGACTTCCCTATCAATATCACGCAAATGACATATTATTTCAAGTAGACACCATTCATCAGGTCGATCTCTTATTTTCCATAACTCGAGTGGTAAATGGCGGCATAATGTATCAAGAACAGCCGGGGTAGCCCGTAGAGTCGCCAACATAGCCGCAGGAGATGAGTAGTCTGGCAGCAAATCTTGATGTGTAATCTCCTGCAACCACGGTAATACATCCCCTAAATCCCCACTGGCGAGAGGTATTTCAAATCCATTCTGTAAATCATTCCCATCAAAATTCACCCAAAATGTAGGCAAACCAAGTTTGCGAGCCGGCAGGATATCTTTTTCGAGATCATCTCCAATCATAATTACCGAGTCTTCCGGCCAGCCAAGTCGAGCCATAACTTCGGCGAAGTAATCAATGGCGGGTTTTGTGAAGTGAAAAGTTTCGTAAGACGAGATCAATTGAAATTTGAATTTATCAGGAGAAAGGTTCGCCCACGATAAGCGCTGCGAGATTGCAGTCATAGGGAAAAGCGGGTTTGTCGCGATCGCGATTGTATATCCTCTTTTTTGGGCATACTCTATAAGCCGGACTGCTGCTGGTTTTTGACAGGTTAATTCCCTCAATGTCGGAAATACTTCTGCATAGAATCTTTCGGCTGCAACTTGATATTTGCCCTCATCTAGGTTGAGCGTTGGATAAAATGAAGACTCAAACGCCTCTTGTAGTGTGCGGTCTGGCTGTCGATTATCAAACATTGCTTGCGTGGAGCTTAATAAAGCATGTACGAATTTCTCGGGTTCGATAATAGCCTCAACCGTTTTCGAAAACGATTCTAGATAGTGTGGCAAGAATTCATCGAAATTGTTCCCTATTAAGGTATCATCCAGATCAATAAGGAGTGCCAGGCTCACGCGTCTTCTCCAGAGAAAACAGATGGTAAGCGGTGGCATTCACCACAACCGATATGCGGCTCAAAACCTTCACGAAGAGTCTTTGTACAGTACGACCTTACCTGAACACGACGTTTGCCAAACGGAAAGGAGCGCTCTAAACGAGGTTCCAGTACCATATGAGAACACGCGTTAGCGAGCTGGATATCAGGTACGGGGCAGGTATCACACAATTCGGAATTCCAGAGTAGCGGAGGAGAAGTAGACGAAAGCAACCGGCACTCCTCAAGCTCCCGACCACGGAAATAATCCCCATAGAAGTATCGGCATTCTTTTCCAGCAGGTGTACGCATATTAGTTATGGGGATCAACAGTCCTTAAAAAGATTAGTTCGCCTGTTTAATAACCTTAAACCCTAGTGATATAGTTACCTTCAGTAGTATTGACTCGAATGACATCCCCGTCTTCTATAAAATTTGGCACCTGGACGTGCAATCCCGTTTCTGTAATAACTTTCTTGGTCACTCCAGTGGCAGTATCTCCACGTACGACCACTCCCGCCTCGGTTACTACCAGATCGACTGTCGTAGGCAGATCCACATCAATTGGTTCTCCCTGATAGAATGTGAGCTTCACTTCCAGACCCTCTTTTAGGTAATGAGCTGTATCGCCTAGAACAACCGCCGAAACTACCGGTTGCTCATAAGTCTCTAAATCCATAAAATGATAATTTTGATCGTCCGAGTAAAGAAATTGAACTTTGTGAAAATCCATAAGTGCTTCTTGAACCCGGTCACTGGATTGAAACGTCATCTCAAGAACGGTACCGGTGCGTAGATTCACTGTTTTAACCCGGATGGTTGCCTTTCCCCGTCCTGGTTTGTGATGATTGTACTGCAGGACTTTATATAAATTTCCATCAACTTCAAAAGTCACACCTTTGCGAAGTTCATTCACATCGATCATGCGTCCCTTCCTAAGTTCTATAATTGAAAACGTGAAACGAAAATGCACGTCCCACGCTGCCTGACAAAAACCGATTGAAAATTATAGCTTGTAGGTTGAGGAGTGGCAAGGGCAAAGTATAGAAACAGGGGTTTTTGAATTATGGTAAACTTTAAATTTAAGTGAGGCAATAAAATTCCGCGTTCTGGTATATGGGTATATGAATATTAAGTTTTTCCGAAGAACTACACTAATTTTTCTGGCTCTACTGATCCTTACACCTTTCATTTGGGGAGTACATACGGCTTCTGCAGCGGAGGAGAACCCAGACGCTCCGGTCTATATTGTCCAGAAGGGGGACTCTCTTTGGGATATTGCACTGCGCTTCGGAGTAACCATGGATTCCCTGGCTCGTGCAAACGGAATCTCTGATGCAAACCAACTTACAGTTGGAGATCAATTGGTAATACCAGGTTTAGAAGGTATACAGGGTGTCTTGACGACAGTGGCGATTCCCTATGGAGAGACCCTAAACAGTCTCAGCCGGCGCTACAGAGTTTCAGTTGAAAATATTACTAAACTCAACCACCTTACCAGCGTAAAAGAATTATACGCCGGCAGATCGCTTATAATTCCAGAACAAAGCGCAAATACAACCTTTCCCCAACGCGCATCAATTCCTCCTGATTATTCTTTATTAGAGCTATCAGTATTGCAAGGATCTAATCCATGGACAATCGTATTACATAATACTCTCCCGGGTACATGGGGCGCTTTACCTGGTGATGTGTTACATATCCCCAACAATCTTTCACCAGGGAATGAGATCAATGATGAAGGTCATCTATCTCCAGGAGCTTTACCAGAAGCAATCTCGGAAATTTTCCTTGATCCGCTTCCTATGGTTCAGGGAAAAGCTGATGTAATAAAGATACTGGGAATTGATGGTCTCTCAATTAGCGGTTCGCTTGCCGATTATAAATTGCAGTTCTTCTCAGAAAAAGAGGGGGAATATATCAGCTTGCAGGGCATCCATGCCATGACCGACCCTGGTCTTTACCCTCTCAACTTGGCTATCACACTCCCAGAGGATGCTCCCTATTATGGAGCGATCTATTCATTATCCCAACCCGTCTACATTAAGAGCGGGGGGTATGCTTATGATCCAGTGTTAATAGTCAGTCCCGAGACAATCGATCCAGCAGTTACCAAGCCAGAAGATGCGCAGTGGCAAGAATTAGCCACACCCATTACCACCCAGAAATTATGGGACGGCAAATTTAAAAGCCCTACCCCACCAGAGTTCAGCGATTGCTGGCCTTCCTTATTTGGCAACCGCCGCTCTTATAACGGAAGCGCTTATGACTATTTCCACAGCGGGTTAGACTTTTGTGGTGGAGTCGGCACTGAGATTTTTGCGCCTGCGGCTGGAAAAGTGGTCTTTGCTGGACCGCTAACAGTACGGGGGAATGCAACAATTATAAATCATGGCTGGGGAATTTACAGCGCTTACATGCACCAATCAGAAATTCTAATTAAGACTGGTGATACAGTCGAAACCGGGCAGTTAATTGGTCTGGTAGGCGGAACCGGACGCGTAACTGGTCCGCACCTGCACTGGGAGATTTGGGCAGGTGGTGTGCAAGTAGATCCAATGGATTGGTTGGAGCGATCATTCCCAGATTAATGGAAGCTATCCGATTCCATTAAAAAAAGAATTTTTCCTGATCTAACCCTATCAAACCATTTTACTCTCCAGACGAAGCCTGGTTCTCAGCCGCTCCACTGTAATAATCATCAAGGACTTTCTTTGCGCGTTCCAATTGACTGCTTTGTACCAGAATCTGAACCTCACCCAATGGTCCGACATTAACAGCAATAACCGATCCCGCTCCCTCTTGAGAGAGTGCGACCCGGATATCCTGAGCTTCCAACATGCCACGAATTATCTCGGCCTGAAAATGACCTGATACTGTATCCAATACCTCCAACTGATCTTCTGTCATTAGTCCACCTCCAAAAATGTGGGTTATTTACGAGACTTATAGTAATTTTTTCTTCAAAATTGCCTTTAAATTATAAGAATAAACATTTATCTCAAATCTCATAGAGTATAATATCAGATGGCTTCCTGCGCAAACCATAATTCTAAGCAATCGAGCATAAACTTTTAGGATTTCTATGACAACTGTAAAACTCTCAATTCGCGATGATTACTGGGAGACTTTCAAACTTGAGGAGCAAGATGTCGAGTTTCTATATAATCATCTCCTCGAATTAGAAACACCCCTTACAACTGAGGAATTAGTTGCAGCTTTAATTGGTGAAAGAGTCCGGTGCGAAAAAAGTGCAATTGAAAAACAACGTACCTCTGGAGGTGACTTATTTCAGCCCAAAGACACCTACAAAATAAACCAGAATTTGATCTTCCCGGCACTTGGCTGGCAGCATGGGCGTGTTATCGGAATTCGACCAGGCAACAACCCGGATTTAGGTGAATTTCAAGTACTCGAAGTGTCTTTAATAGATGGCAATCGACGTGAATTCGCGTCTGGTTTAACCGACCACATCCTAAACGAACCTCTACATATCACGGATGATACTGAGGAGTTAAATCCCCAGATTGTACTTATGAACTATGGTGGTGAATTATTTGACTTACTTGAAGAGTACTTGGTAAATGATCAAGATTTTGTCAGAATTGCTGCTCGTTGGTTTCCTAGGACATTAGTAATTGATATCAACGTCGGCCATCTGAACCTGGCTGAAGCAGTTTTAGATATGGCTGAAGGTGGACCTTTACCAACTTCTAGTTTAGCTGAACAAATCGAATTGGATTCAAATGTCAATCCAAAACTAACCGAATTTTCATTAGACCATGCATTCCAAGAAGACCCACGCTTCGATGAAATTGGTCCAGCCGGAGATGTACTCTGGTATCTTAAACGTCTTGAACCCCCCCAGGTGCTTGAAATCCCGGCTTTCTTACAGTATAAGGAAATAGATTACGATCGTTCTGTCTTGACAACTGATATGTTGGCATTGGAACGCGAATTGGACGATGAATTATCTCCAATTGAAGACAGCTTTGATTATCTCAATGAGACAGACATACGTTTGATCCTTCCGCACTGGCTCACAGGTACACTACCATTATCGGCGCGCGTTCGGCACCTGTTTCCAACGGCATACGAAGCACCTCGCATTCGTTTTATTTTAGTAGATGGAGACACCGGCGAAAAATTCCCCGGTTGGGTAGTAAGAAAGCATCGCTATGTATATGGTTTGACAGAATGGTACGATTCGAAAGGTATGATTCCTGGAAGCGTCTTTCGAATACGCAAGGGTAACATCCCTGGTGAGGTTATCGTCCAAACGGACAGCCGCAGATCAAGCCGTGAATGGATCCGCACAGTCCTGATTGGCTCTGATAGTGGTATTGTTTTTGCCATGCTGAAGCAAATCGTATATACACCTTTCGATGACAGAATGGCAATCGCTATTTCGGATAAAGCTGCAATCCCACCCATCTGGGAGTCCATTAAAAAAGATAAGCCGCCATTTGAAAGAGTTGTCGTCAACATGGTAAGCGAGCTGGCAAAACTTAATCCACAAAGCCACGTCCACGCCAGCGAGCTATATGCAGCCATAAATGTCGTACAGCGATGTCCACCAGGACCACTGATGGCTTTACTGGCTTCACGACCATGGTTCATTCATGTCGGAGACCTCCATTATCGTTTGAACGACGTGAATAGCATTCTGGAATAATATTATCAAATCCCATCAATGATCTCTACGGAGGGTTAAATTGATTGAAGTCAAGCGCATAAGTCTGGTCAAACCAACAATCCATACTCCATACCACATCGACTTTAATTGGTGGAGCCATCGTGACCGGGAATGGCGCGTTTACCTGCGCAGCCTTCTATGCCCAGAACATCAGGAGGCATTTTCAAACGTAGATATTGATGAGCAGGTTGATTGGGTAGACCCAGATACAGCAGAAGTACTTCGTGTAGATGGTCTGCAAAATATTCTAATTACTCACTGTGCCAAACAGGAAACGTTTATTAACCGCCAAACAACCCTGGTAGATTCCGTGTTCCGTATTTTCCTGGCAAACGGCAATTCACCTCTAACGACTGAAGAGCTGGGAGAGCAATTGGGACGTGATGCAAACAATATATTGAGAACACTGTCTGGGATGCGTGTTTATAAAGGATTACGTCCCTACCCTGATAAATAGACAGACTGCCCCCGTAGCTCAACGGATAGAGCAGTAGCCTTCTAAGCTATTGGTTGTGGGTTCGAATCCCGCCGGGGGCGCAGGTTTTTGACAAAGCTCCTGAATAGATCAGGGGCTTTGAGCACTTAAAACTCAAGCCTTTCGATATGTTAGTAGAAGTTTGTTTGGTGAGCATGTATTACCATTGCCGGTTGGTTGTAATCTCGGCGTTATGATAAAATTAACATAGTGGTGAAAGTGGGATCAAAGATGGAGGTTTATATTTCGAACAGGAGTTTGACGGATGAGAGGAAAAGATTCCAAAGAGGATTCGCGACACCAAATTGAGCGCCATGTGGAGGATATACAACTCATGGATACCGGAATTTCCCACTGGCACATGACGATGCGGACACCGTCCTGGCATCCACCGACTGATGTATTTGAAACTGAGGATGCAATCATCGTACGCGTCGAAATTGCCGGGATGCAAGAAGATAACTTTTCAATTGAATTGGATGGGCGGTCTCTATCCATCCACGGTGTAAGACCAGATGTGAGTGAACAGCGCGCCTATCACCAGATGGAAATTCGCTTTGGTGATTTTTTAATTGAATTCGAAATTCCGATTCCTGTCGATACAAACAAGATCGAGGCAGTTTATAATAACGGATTTTTGCGGGTTATCCTTCCCAAATCTAGCCCGCGGCAAATAAATATCCGCTGAAAAATTTGAACGTGTGAGAGTATTCATGACAGCAACACGATGGAAATCTAATGCCTTGGAAATGCTCGACTGGTTCGACGAGGAACCAGAAAACCTGATTGTTTCGCTATCAAACCAGACGATACCGATTATTGAAGGTGAGGCAGAAAACCAGGACGAGCAAATCCCGGTAAATAGTGAAGAGGAGGAAGACCAGATACCCCAAGTGCTGCCAATCCTTCCGTTAAGAGGACTGGTCGTTTATCCGCATACTGCTGTACCATTAACCATTGGACAGGCTCGCTC
>Ga0114922_10002635_pt1 | contig 16788 bp, 14 predicted proteins | sample AartaG_FD_100975 | JGI IMG/M metagenome (GOLD analysis project Ga0114922, IMG submission 100975) | Deep subsurface microbial communities from Aarhus Bay to uncover new lineages of life (NeLLi) - Aarhus_00045 metaG | ecosystem: Environmental > Aquatic > Marine > Oceanic > Sediment | place...
AGACGCCATCATGGCCTTTTTCGGGGCGCCGGTACGCCACGATAACGATCCGCTTTTGGCGGTGGAAGCGGGATTGGATATGCTCGATGCACTGGAGAAGTTCAATCAATGGCAGATACAACGAAACCGCTCGGAATTCCGAATCGGGGTCGGTATTAACTATGGGGTGGTCACCGTCGGAAACATCGGCTCGGACCAGAAGATGGACTACACGATCATCGGGGATATGGTCAACCTGGCTTCCCGTCTCGAGAGCTTAACAAAGACCTACGGTGTTCCCTTCATCATTTCCGAGACGGTATTCCGAAAGGTGAAGGAGGACCTGCCCTGCAGGCAAATCGATACCGTAGCTGTAAAGGGAAAAAAACAGGGAGTCAAGATCTATGAACCCAGTCGCTCATTATCCGGGACGGTAAAGGAAGGCTGGAGGTTGTACCATGACGCCCTCGAGCAGTACCACCGGAAATTATTCGAGATCGCTCTGGACGGCTTTCTCAAGGCATCTTCCTACCTTGTAGACGATAGTGTGATCGACATCTACATCGACCGTTGCCAGCGCTACGCAAAAAATCCGCCGGGGGATGAATGGGTTGGTGTTACTGTGATGGAACACAAGTGACATCCCAGACTGTGCACTTGCCCACCTGAATCCCGACCCCTGGAAGCGCTTCGAATCCCAGGTCAAGAAATACAAGAGATAATCGGCGTAATCCGCTACTCTTCCGGGCGCGGTGCGGACCGGGCTGCGCTCTGCAGTTGCCGCTGGGATCGGTTCTGGATGTAGTGGAAGAGCTTGTGATGGCCTGCGGTTTCGAAGGACTTGAACTGCAGGCCGATGGTATCCTCGTTTCGGGTTACCCGGGCGTTCAGGGCAATCAGTTCGCCCGCCACGCTCAACGTGCAGTGCAGGATCGGATCGTCCCGGCGTAGATCGGCGGTCAGGGACGGGTCATCCGGAAAGAAACTGGCCCCCTTTATCGATATTTCCACGAGAGAACCGGTGATGATGGCCAGAGTCCGGGGATGACTGAAAATAAGATTGAGGCTGTCCGCCTGGGTTGGAATCAGGCGCTGGAATCTGCGCTTATCCTTAAGGGATCCGTAGCGCCGATACAGCTCCTCCAGGCGCTGCATCTGCTGTTTTTCCGGGAGATTGGCATCGATAATGCCGTTGGCGCCGAGGTAGGTGGCTTTGGCCGCCTCCTCGAAGGGCGGATCTTTGGCCAGAATGATAAATACGGCCTGTTCTTTGGTCAGGCGATCCCGAAGCAGTTTCAACACCGGTTTCCAATGCCTGGGGAAATCCACGGCATTGAACAGAAGCATATCCGGCTGGATCTCGTCGATGCTGTCTACGACCTTGATCGGTTCACTATAATAGATGATTTCAAAGCCGATCGGGTTGAGGTGATAGGCGATTAGGTCTTTTAGATCTTTCCGCTGGGCGACGACCAGCAGTTTCATTCATTCCGTTCCTAGATTGACGATTTCGTAGTCCGTGACCACCCATATACTATCACGTCTTTCCAGGAAATAGGTATACCTTTTTACCTCGACGTAGTCCCGGTACCGGAACCGTTCGATCACCGTGACCTCAGCCTCCAGGGCAGTATAGCTTGTCCGAATGATCTCGTACTCGGCCGGGATCACCAGTATGTCCACATCCACCGTTTCCGACCGCAGCTGTTCTCTGTAACGGGCGATTGCGGCCCGACGGTTGCTCTCCGACATGCGCCTGTAGGAATCCTGCCGGCCCGGATTCTTTACGTACAGACTCTCCAGATCCAGGTAGAGGAAAAACTTCTCCCATTGACTCCTCTGGCGGGCGCCCAGCATGTAGTCCACCACCTCATCGGGCGGCAGGGGCTGTCTCTGGATGAGTTTACCGGTCTGCGCCTCGATCATGGCTCGTTCTTCGGCAAAGAGGATCTCCGGGCGGACGCTTAAGGTCAGCATATCGGAACGTAACGGAGTGGCATTACCGGCCGGCTCACCGCTCACAGGACCCCGCAGGTACAGTTCCGGGTAGAACATCCCCTGGACCGAGTAGAGGCCGGCTTCGGGGATCTCGATGAAATCATTCAGGGAGATGACCACACCGAAGGTATCGCCGGGCTCCAAACTGATCTCCCTGTACAGTACGGGCTGGTTGGACGTACGGGCGCGGCTGAAGGCCTGTGAGTGGTCCAGGAGGATATTGGTCGGGGTGGTTACCTGGAAGTCGAAGTTGAACATCCGATTCTCCGCCATTTTGAAGCGGAAGGTCCTACTGGAGTTATTCGTCAATGTCGCTTCCAAGGAAACGGGATGCTCCCGGTCGTTTAAATAGTAGATCCGTTTCTCATAGAATCGAATCTGAAAGGCCACCCCCTCTGCGTCGGCGAGGCAGATCTGGGCAATCAATACGAGTAGAAGGACGAATACGATCCGTTTTATTGGTACCACTGGTAAAGCTCCTAGTTCCCTTATTATCTTCGGTAAATACTATGATATATTTATTACGATTGGCGTGATTCGCAACCGACGATTCGCGTTCGATAAATGCGCGCATGATGGCGCACGACGATTCGGCGAGTAGAGCTTTGAGTATCGACGAGTATAAAGACACCATATCAAATCGCCTCGAATCCCATGAGCCCTTCGTCGAGTTACGCCGCCGTCTGGGGCAGAAGCGCTTCCCGATCGAAGTCCAGGGTGTGCAGGGCGGTTTCCTCGGCTACCTGGCTTCGAGGTTGCACCGGGAGATCACCGGTTCCACGCTGCTGGTCGTTCCGACCGAACAGGAGGTCCGGGAGGTCCATGCGGACCTGCAGCTGTTCGGCGATCAGGTCCTCTCCTTCCCCTGGTGGGGAACTCTACCCTACGGGCAGGGGCACCCGCTGCCGGCCGTCCACGGGCTGCGCACCTCCGTGCTCAGCAGGCTTCAGAACCGGGAACGATCCCTCATCGTCACCTCCCTGCGGGGCCTGCTCAATCCACTTCCCGATCCCGGGGAGTTCAAGGACAGGGCTGTATATCTATCTGTAGGCAGCTCCGTGGATACGCAGGAATTGGCGCAGACCCTCGCCGATCTGGGCTACCTGAGGGTTCCGAGGGTGAGCCTACGCGGCGAGTTTGCCCTGCGCGGGGAAGTGGTGGATGTATATCCCTACGGCGGCGATGAAGCCACCAGGATCATCTTCGATTTCGACAGCATTACCCGGATCCGGCGCTTCGAACCGTTCACCCAGGCCTCGGTCTCCGAAATGGAGGCTGTACGGATTCCCCCGACCCGGGAGGTTGTCTTTGATGAAAAAGCCCTGCGGCTGCTGGCATCGAATCTCGAGCGCGCCGGCTCCGATGAGCCGGCGGTGCAGGAGCTGGTCGAACAGTTGCGATTGGATCCCGATACCCCGGGCAGTGAGTATCTGTTCCCCCTCTGTTCCGGCAGCCGTTCCTCCCTGATCGACTATCTCGGCCCCGATTCACTGCTCCTTGCCGTAGATTCCGAGGGTCTGGCGGCCGGCTCTGAGGTGCTGCGCCGGGAGTATATGGAGTTGTACCGCAAGAGCCGCCTCGGCGGTTTCAGTCCACCTCCCCGGCAGATTCTTTTGGATTTCTCCACCCTGGAAGCCGCCTTCAATCGAACCGTGCACCTGCGCTCCCTGAAGGGAAAGAGGGAGGAGGGGAGGCGGATCCTGATGGGATGTGATCCCCCCCGCTCCTTCTTCGGAAACTTGAGCTTTTTGAAGGAGGAGCTCCAGAACCTGATCCAGCTCAGCTACCGGGTGTTCGTGTTTGCCGAGTATGCCCAACAGGCTGAACGACTGCGCGCTCTGCTCAAGGACCTGGAGGTTACGGTGCTGCCCCAGGGCATCTCCCGTGGCTTCGCCCTGCCGGCCTTGAAGATCCTGGTGATCGAGGAAAATGAGATCTTCGGCCGCAAGAGGCGCATTCCCCGTTCCGTGGCCAAGGCCCAGAGCCGGGCCATTGACTCTTTCGTGGATCTGAATCCGGGAGACTTCGTGGTTCACCTGCAGTACGGCATCGGGCTGTTCAATGGCATTGAACGGATCAAGGCGGCCGGCCATGAGCGCGACTATATCTGTCTGGAGTACGACGGGGAGGAGAAGGTGTTCCTGCCGATCGAGCAGGTCAACCTGATCCAGGCGTATATCGGCCAGGATGGCAAACGTCCCAAGCTGGACAAGCTGGGCGGGAAGAGCTGGCAGAGTAAGAAGGAGCGGGTGCGGCGTTCGGTAGAGCAGATGGCCAGGCGACTGGTCTCTCTGTATTCGGTACGCAGCACCGTAAAAGGGTTCGTCTTCCCGTCGGACACCGACTGGCAGAGCGAGTTCGAAGCCCGTTTTCCCTATCAGGAGACCGAGGATCAACTGCGCGCGATCGAGGAGGTCAAGGCGGATATGGAGAGCTCTCGGCCCATGGATCGGCTGATCTGCGGGGATGTGGGTTACGGCAAGACCGAGGTGGCCTTGCGTTCGGCCTTCAAGGCGGTGATGGGCGGCAAGCAGGTGGCCCTGCTGGCCCCCACCACGATTCTGGCCGAACAGCACTTCGAAACCTTCGAAGAGCGCTTTTCCGGGTATCCGGTGGCCATCAAGATGCTCTCCCGCTTCGTCAAGCCGAAACAGCAGAAGCAGGTGCTCGCCTCCCTGGCCGAAGGCCGCACCGACATCGTGATCGGCACGCACAGGCTGCTGCAGCGGGATGTGAAGCCGAAGAACCTGGGATTGATGATCGTGGATGAGGAGCAGCGCTTCGGGGTGAAGGATAAGGAGCGGCTCAAGGAGCTGAAGACCGCCATCGACTGCCTGACCATGACCGCTACCCCCATTCCCAGGACGCTGCACATGGCGCTGATGAAGATCCGGGACATGTCGATCATCAACACGCCCCCTCAGAACCGCTATCCAATAGAAACGTTCATCCAGGAGTTCGACGAGGAGGTAATCTGCCGGGCTGTTCGCCAGGAAATCGATCGGGGCGGTCAGGTCTACTATCTGCACAACCGCGTACAGACAATCCCCCGGGTGGAGAGTTTCCTCACCCGGCTCATGCCGGAGGTGCGGGTCGCAACCGCCCACGGCCAGATGAGGGAAGAGCAGCTGGAGGAAGTGATGCACAGTTTCATCCGCGGGGATGTACAGCTGTTGCTGTCCACGACCATCATCGAAAACGGACTGGATATCCCGAACGTCAATACGATTGTCATTGACCGTGCGGATATGTTCGGAATATCCCAACTGTACCAGCTGCGGGGCCGGGTTGGGCGTTCCGACATGCCGGCCTATGCCTACCTGTTTTACCCGAAGGGGCGTGTGGTGAGTGAGCTGGCCATGAAGCGCCTCAGAATCATCAGCGATTTTACGGAGCTGGGCTCGGGATTCAAGATCGCCTTGAAGGATCTGGAGATCCGGGGCGCGGGCAACCTCCTGGGCCGGGAACAGCACGGAGATATTCTGGCCGTAGGGCTGGACATGTACCTGCGCCTTCTGGACGAGGCCATTGATGAGCTGAAGGTGGAGCATGAAGCCGAAGAGGCACAACCCCCGGAGGTGTATCTGGAGCTGCAGTATTCCGGCTACGTACCCGACAGCTATGTGCCCGCGGCCATGGAGAAGATGGAGCTGTACAAACGGATCGCATCTGTCGTAGGTTATGAAGAGCTGGAAGCCCTGGAGCGGGAGGTGGCCGACCGCTTCGGTCCCCTGCCGGAGGATGTACGTAGTCTGTTCGCGATCGCCGAGATCCGTATCCTCTGCCGCCGGCTGTTCATCTCCTCCCTCAAGGAGAGAGACGGGCGGGCCACCGTGGAGTTTTCAAAACTGTCTCAGATCTCGGTCGATCGAGTGATGACCCTGATCAAAGAGAGCGGAGCAAGCGTGTCTCTGGATCCGAAACAGCCGAACTGTCTGATTATCAAAACGGGTCGGATCGGCCTGAAGGAGAAATCGGAGTTTATCAGCGAACGCCTGTCCCGGCTGCTGTAGCTGATGCTCTATCGCTCTCCCATCGGCACGTACTCCTTGTTGTGGAGCACGCTGCGATAGGCGGGACGGATGATGCGGCCTCCGGAGATCAGCTCTTCGATCCTGTGGGCGCACCAGCCGGCGATGCGGGCCACGCAGAAGATCGGCGTGTACAGCTCTCTGGGTAAATCGAGCATTTCGTACACGAATCCGGAGTAGAAGTCGACGTTCGCAGAAACGATTTTCGAGGAGTTTTTCACCTGCTTGAAGATCTCCGGAGATAGACGGGCGACGCGCTCGCACAGGTCGAACTCCTGGCTCCTCCCCTTGGCCGCGGCCAGCTCTTTAGCCTTGTCCTTCAGCAGCACGGCTCGGGGGTCGGAGAGCGTATAGACGGCATGACCGATCCCGTAGATCAGCCCCTGGCCGTCGAAGGCCTCCTTGCGCAGGATCTTGACCAGGTAGGCGGTCACCTCCTGATCGTTTTGCCAGTCGCTAACCCCGCTCTTGATATCCTCCATCATCTCCAGCACCTTGAGGTTGGCTCCGCCGTGCAGCGGCCCTTTCAGGGAACCGACGGCCGCGGCAATCGCCGAATAGGTGTCGGTCCCGGTGGAGGTGACCACGTGGGTGGTGAAGGTGGAGTTGTTCCCGCCTCCATGTTCGGCGTGCAACACCAGGGCCAGATCCAGGATTTCGGCCTCCAACCGGGTAAACTTGCTGTCCGGCCGGACCAGGTGCAGGAGATTTTCCGCGGTGCACAGATCCTTCTGGGGACGATGGATGAACAGGCTCTTGCCGTCGAAGTAATGACTCTTGGCCTGAAAGCCGTAGGCGACCATTGTGGGGAATCGGGCGATCAGTTCGATGCTCTGACGCAGAACGTTTTTCAGGCTGAGCTCGTCCGGATTAAGGTCGTAAGAGTAACACACCAGCACGCTGCGAGCCAGCTTGTTCACGATTTCCCGGCTCGGGGCTTTGAGAATCATGTTCTCCGTGAATCCGTTGGGAAGCGCCCTGTTTTCCCCCAGTAGGGTCGTAAACTGCCGGAGTTGTTGCCCGGTGGGCAGGGTACCGAACAGCAGCAGGTAGCATATTTCCTCGAAACCGTAGCGTTTCTCCGCCTGGAATCCCCTGGCTATATCGTTGACATTGAGACCCCGATACTCCAGGCGTCCGTCCACGGGGATGATCTGACCCTCATCGATGATGTATCCGTGCACATCCCCGATTTCCGTGAGGCCGACCAGAACTCCCGTACCGTCATCATTGCGCAGTCCCCGTTTCACCGAATATTTTTGGTACAGTTCGAGGGGGATGCGGTTCATCTCCTCCGCGTTTTGAGTAAGCTCGTCGAGCAGGGCTGTGTCGATTTTTAGATCGAATTTATCATTGTCTTTCATAGCTTATCCTTAAAGATCAGAAAAAATGTATAGAGAAAAAACCAAATTGTATATTTATACGAAAAGAAAATTATAGCGAAAATGGCGGGCTGATACAATAGTCACGCGCTCACGGTATCACGAGGTTCTGCAAGAGCAACACCGCGGAGATTGCCAAAACCACGATCACGGTGATATTGCGGATGAACAGGGCGCACGCTGCCGCCAGGATTCCCGCCCCTGCAGCCAGGGCGGGCCTTCCCGGCACGGCGGTGAGGATCCCGGGAAAGATAAGAGCCCCCAGGGCGGCATAGGGGAAGAGTTTCAGCCATTTCCGTACCCAGGGAGGAAGATCCAACTGCCTGGCAAAGAGGAAGGGGGTTAGGCGGGGGATATAGGTGACCAGAAACATGCCTGCCAGCAGCCAGATCAACTCTGCGTCTCCACATCCGGAAGAAGCGTGCCCAGGGCGGAAACGCCTAGGGTTGCGGCGATCAGAGCCCAACCCTCGGACAGACCGGGTAGCAACCGGGATAGGCCCCAGGCGCACAGTGCGCTGAGCGCAGCGACCAGGGCAAACTGCCAGTGCTTACGGGCCGAAGGAACGAGCAGGGCGATGAACAGGGCGTACAGGCCGATGCCCATTCCGTCGACGATGCCAACGGGGATCAGATCGGCGAACATCCCACCCACGAAACTCCCCGTCAACCAGGCCAGATAGGCGGTCAGGGCCATCGTAAAGAAGCCCAGTGCACTAAGACCCTCGGGGCGGGCATGGACACTGGCCACGACGAAGGTTTCATCCGTAACCCAGTAGCTCAAGCCCGCCGCTTTGTGCCTGGGCACCTCGATTTTTCCGGCAAGCACGGTGCTCATGAGGAAATGCCGGAAGTTCAGGATCAGGGTGGCCAGGATAATCTGGAAGAAGCCCACGCCGGAGGCGATCATCTTGACCGCCAGAAACTGGCTGGCTCCGGCGTATACCCAGGCGGACATCCCGGTCACCGCCGCCACGGAGAGACCGGCCTGCCTGCCCAGGATCCCGAAGGTGATGGCCACGGGCAGGTACCCCAGAGCAATGGGCAGACCATTGCTCAAACCCCAGCGGATCGCTTCGCCGCGCCCTACTCTGGAGGCTCGCACTTCTCGCATGTATTGGAATCGTAGAAGAGAATTCGCTTGCCTGAGAGTCTCTCACCGCAGAGCCGACAATTCAGGCGGAAGGGAAAGACCTGTTTTCTGAATCTGTAGCCTACCAGAACCAGACCGGCAAGAAGAGGCAGGAAGAGAACGTCCGGAAGGTCGAGATACACGATCAGCACGGTTCCAATCATGAGAACCAGGATCAGAACCGCGACGTACAAGGTCGCAAACCGTTTCTGCTGCGCGTGTTTCTGGTAGCGGCGCTGAAACATATTCAGCAACAGAACGGCCAGCAGCAGGTAGAGTATTCTTTCCGATACGAACTTGGTAACCGTGGCGAAAAAGTCAGTACTCTGCATCAGGAAATCTCGAACTTCTCTCTGTACTCGGGAATTTCGATCATAGGGGGCCGTTCCTCCTCCGGGATGTTTAAAGGGATCTCTTCGAATACATTGTTGTTCACCTGAAACTGCCGCAGCGTAGTACTCAGCTCCGGCAAATTCCCGAGCACACCCAGAGCTTCAACCCTCTTGAGAAAGGTCTGCAGGATGCCGAAGGCCATCTTGCCCAGATCCCGGGTGTGCTGATTGCGGTGCACCCTTCTGTCCAGATCGGTTTGCGCGATCGCTCCCAGACCCCAGCGGTGATACACATCGATTAAATGGGAGGTTTCCACCCCGTAGCCGATGGGGAAGGGAATTTTTTCCAGTACCTGCCGGCGTACGGCGTATTCGCCGGAGAGCGGCTGAATTAGGGCGGTGAGCTCCGGGAAGAACAGGCGGAAAAGGGGCCGGATGAGAATTTCCGTCACCCTGCCACCGCCTGAAGGTCGGATGCCCTGGGAAGAGGCCAGAGGTCGGTCGTAGAAGGCCTTTACGTACTGAATCTCGGGTCGGAAGATCAGAGGCGCGACCAATCCATAGACAAAACGGGGATGGATGTTCTTAATATCCGCATCGATGTAGGTGATGATATCCCCGTTCAGCTGATAGATCGCCTTCCAGAGGTTTTCTCCCTTTCCCCGCTGCTCTCCGTAGCCGGGTAGTATGTCTCGGGACAGATACACCTGAGCCCCGAATGCCGCCGCCACTGCCCGGGTCTGGTCGGAGGAGTCCGAATCGATCACGGCGATCTCATCGAGCAGGGGATAGCGCTGCATGAGCTCGCTGGTGAAGATCACGATCTCTTTACCGATCGTTTTTTCTTCGTTCAGGGTGGGAATGCAGAGGGATATTTTTAGATTCCGCTTCTGTTTCTCCTGCACCAGCTCGTTGAGGTCCCAAAAACTCGAATGATGAAAGGTGTTGGCGGCGAGCCAGGAATCAATTTGCACTGCAAAATCCTCTGTCGATGGCCAACAGTATCCCGATCAGTTGGGCCAGGCCGGTGAATATCGGCTCGATCGCCACCTCCTCCTCCGGGGTGTTCTGGTGTTCCCCGCAGGTGATTCCGATGGTGATGGCGGGTATCTGGTGGCTGATGAAGGCCGACAGCTCGGAGGTGCTGGGGGACTTGCGGGGTTGGATATCCAGGGCACCCATGATACGCCGGGCCGCCCGGGCCAGGGGATGCTGGTAGGAGATGCCGCCGGGTCGTCGGCTGGCGAACACGTCCAGAGAAATGTCGGCACCGGTTTGGGAGGAGACCTCGGAAATGATGGCCTCCATTTGGTGGAATATCTCCTCCCCGACCTGCTCGCTCTCCGTGCGGATTTCGAATCGGAGCACCGCATTGGTGGCTATAGTATTGTAGGCCTGCCCGCCCATAATAGAACCGAGCACAATTGAGCTGCGGGGCCGGCGGGGCAGGCGAATCTCCTGGATGTGATTGATCACCTCATTGATCGTTACGATCGCCCCGGTTGCTCCGAAGCGAGTCCAATCGTACTCCTCCGGTACCGAACAGACGATTTCACCGCGATACATGCCGATGGAGCTGTAGCTGAGGCGTCCGACGGGGAAGCCCTCGATCCCGATCCCCACAGAAATGGGGATCTCCGAGTTGGAGAGGAAAAAACGAAGTCCCTCCAGGTCGCCCCTGCCTAAGCTGCGGGAAGCCCCCATGAGTACGAGGTTGGATTCAAGCTCGATGTTTAACAGCTCCAGCAACATCGGAAGGGTTACCACCACCGCCACCCCCAGGGCGTTGTCCCCCACCCCCGGGCCGATGGCGGACTGAGGCTGCAGCGTGATCGTATGATCCACGGTGGCCTCGTGCACCGTATCCACGTGAGCCACGACCAGGATATTCTGTTCCCCTCTGGTTCCGGGAAGAATGCCCAGGGCGTTGCCCATCTCGTCGGTGGAGGAATTGTGCATGCCCGCTTCCACGAAACGGTTCTGGAGGAACTCCACCCGCCGCGACTCTTCGAACGTGGGGGAGGGGATCTCTCCGATCATCACCAGGTTTGCCAGAAGGATTTCCCGGGCGGATTGACTGGCTTCCCGAATTACGGGTAGAGCCGTGAGGATGTCCTCGAAACTGTTCGCGAGTGTGCTTTCCTGTTCCTTCGTTACATCGGCCATGATCACCTATATTCTATTTCCGAACCTGCCTCAGGTTCAAGAGTGTCGGTAAGCGGGTGCGCATCAGTAGTCGTACAGCAGTCTCAGGTTTTCGATCTTGAGGAAGGCTCTCTGTACCTGCTCTTCGATACTGCTCGTTCCAGGGTGGAGATTGCCAGGTGGCTTCCCTGTGAGTGAGCCGTAGCTTTTCAGGATTTTCCGGAATCCGGCGGCGTAGGCGGCGGCACCGAAACGCCTGTCCGCCTCGGCTGCTTTAGAGATCCCGCCGTCGCTTGTGCTTTCCATCTGCGCTGCGAGCATCTGTTCAATTTTGGAGAGGGTGAGCCGGTTTTCTCTGCGGCAGATCCGGAGTGCCGGGCTTTCGGCGGCTGCGATCTCCCGAAGCAGTTTCTCCTGGGCCTTGACGGGAAGGAAAGAGAAGTCCACTCGATCATCCCGCAGCAACTGTTCGACCTCCGCGCTCAGACGCTCCTGCTCGGCCCGCGGGATCAGTGCGGACAGCCCTCTGATCTTGCTGCGGTAGGCTTCGACAATAGAAGGTGCGTCGGGCACCGGCACACGGATCGTGTCGTAGAAATGAGCGGGATAACCGTGGAACAGGTCCTTCAGACCCGCCAGGGTATCCAGATCTCTGGCAGCCAATGGCAGAGACCAGAGAAGGGAGTTGACAAACAGATAGCCGAAGCCCTCCTGCACCGACGTGGAAACTACCAGATCAGCGGCGGCCACCAGATCCTCAAAGCTCAAGGCCTGGTTTTGCAGCTTCGTACCGATTCCCCACAAACCGGGGCAGAGCCGTTCGGCGAACAGGCGTTCCACCAGATCGGAGTAGGATCGTTCGGAAACGGAGGTGCCTGGAAGGGTTATCAGGATGTTCGCCTCCCGCTCCAGGAGCAGGCAGAGCAGCAGCGCCTCCAGAGCGTTCTTCCGGCGGATGGTGCGGATCGGGTACAGAAGAAGCGGCGCCCGGGGGTCGAAGCGGGGAAACTCGTCTCCGAACTGTCTCTTCAGCACGGGGCGGATCGCTTTGCCCCGCTCGGGATCCGGGCCTCGAAAAACCGGATTTTCCAACAGGAATACGGCTCGTTCCGGGATGCCCGCCGATATCAGGATCTCTCTGTCCCTCGGATTGAGAACGGCGTAGCGCACCCAGGGGCTCACCGGGTAGGGATCCAGGCTCAAGGCTTCCTTGAGCGCCGCGAGATTGCCGAAACGGCCGCATTCCGGGAAATCATGGATCTGCAGAATCATACGCTGGGATCTGCCCGAGTGCATGATATCCAGCAGAGCCTGGGTGAACACGACGTTCTTGCCCAGGTGATAGTTGTGAACCCACCAAACCGAGTTAGCGGAGCCGAATGAACGTAGCAGTGCTTCGGCCAGTCTGCCAGCCTCCCGGGCTATGCTTTTCCTCTCCTGATGCGGCGAGTCATCCGCCGGTTGTCGGTAGCCGATCTCCGGCATCTCCGTACAGGCTCCCCCATGCTCTTCGAGGTGGGAACGGAACTCCCCGGGGATCGCGCCCGCTACCAGTTCGACCGAGCGGATTCCGGGCAGATGGTCATGGAAAGCCTGAACGGCCTGGCGGACCACCGTAGTGACCCCGCCTGTGTGATAGTGGTAATGGAATATTTTCAGCTCAACCCGATCATCCATCGGGATCTATCTTAGCGTGAAAAGGGGGGCCCGCCCAGGGGGGCCCGCCCAGTCCGTAGGTGCCGGCCGGGCCGGCAGGGGCCCGCCCAGTCCGTAGGTGCCGGTCAGGTCGGCGGCAAATCACTCCCTGGCGATAAGCAGCGTCTTGGGATCCAATTTCAGGTGCAGATCCTCATGCACCGCTGCACCGTGATCTTTGACCAGCTGTAGATGGATATGCTTTTCTTCGGGTTTCAGGCAGATCAAGATGCTGATGGGCTCGATCAGCTCCGTCAGCAGACCGGGGATTCCCGCCGCATCGTAACTGGGCTGATCGTAGCCCAGAGAGACGCTGAACCAGACTTCCAAACCCTGCTGGGCGGCAAACTCCCTCACCTGTTCGAGTTCGCTCTTGGTAACGGCGGAAAAATCGTAGGCATCCATCACAATCGCGTCAGCGGCAAAATGACCGTCCCGAATCATCGAGCGCAGGCTGCCGATGACCTGGGGCAGCCGAATGCTGGCCTGGTTGAAGTTCATGATGATCCGCCCTCGGATCATCTCATCATGCACGGCCATCACCGATTCCAAACTGAATTTCTCGGCGATTTCTCGGAAAATATCTTCGTACCAGTCCACGATATGGCTGGGATTGGTGGCAAAGGAAACATGGATGACCTGTTTACCCTGCAGCAGCTGGTCCGTGGCAATGTGCACCAGGCAGGCTGTCTTGCCCACCCCCTGCCGGGCAGCGATGACGCCCAGGTTGCCCTTTCCCAATCCGCCCTGGGTGGAGCGCTCCAGAATCCGCAGCGGGCTGCGGTTGTTCAATTCCTTCTTGATCATGGATTTTCTCCCGATTTCACTTTCTGATATTCGGATTTCAGGGTTTCCGCGATGCCTGTGGGAACTTTGGCGTATCTGGAAAACTCCATGGTGAACTGGGCCCTGCCTTGGGTGAGGGAGCGCAGCACCGTGGAGTAGCCGAACATTTCACCCAGGGGAACCTCCGCATCGATTCGGGCGATGTTTTCATCTTCACTGGTGCTGGCGATCATTCCCCTGCGCTGATTGATGCTGGCGAATACGCCGCCCTGATACTCCGTCGGTCCTTCCACGGAGACCTTCATGATCGGTTCGAGGATTTCCGGGGAGGCTTTGGTGTAAGCGCCTCGAAAAGCGCCGATAGCAGCCTGCCGGAAGGCCAGATCCGAGGAGTCGACGGCGTGGGCCGTTCCATCGTTGATTCGGACGGTTACACCCACAATCGGAAAGCCGATCAACGAGCCTTTGTCCAGGCAGCTTGCAAATCCCTTGTCACAGGCGGGAATGTACTCCGTGGGAATCGCCCCGCCCTTGATTTCATTGATGAACTCGTACTCTCCCTCCGCATTGGGTTCCAACTGCCCGGCTATCCTGGCGAACTGTCCGGCTCCCCCGGTTTGTTTCTTGTGGATATAGTCGAAGCTTGCCGGCCGGGAGATAGTCTCCCGATAGGCAACCTGGGGCATGCCCGTGTCCACCTCCGCCCGATACTCCCGGCGAATGCGCTCAAGGTATACATCCAGGTGCAGTTCCCCCATGCCGCTGATGATCGTCTGCTTGGATTCCGGATCGATATGAGTTTTGAAGGTGGGATCCTCCTTGGCGAAACGGTTCAGCGCCTTGGACAGCAGATCCTCGGATTGCTTTTCCCGGGCTTTAACGGCCAGGGAGATTACCGGCTCCGGGACATACATGCTGGTCATGGAGTAGTTCAAACTCTTGTCGCTAAAGGTGTCGCCGGAGGCGCAGTCTATGCCGAACAGGGCCACGATGTCTCCAGCAGGCCTCGCCGATCTCCTCCATCTTCTCGGCGTGCATGCGTACCAGCCGGCCGATACGAAATCTCTGGCGGCTGCGGCTGTTGTACAGCTCCTGACCCTTCCTGATCGTTCCCTGATAGATACGGATGTAGGTGAGCTGACCGTACTGACCGTCCTCCAACTTGAAAGCCAGAGCCACCACGGGCCGATCCGCCTGCGGTAGCAGGGGGATCGGCTCCTCGCCCCGCTCCAAATCCAGAGCGTGGTTCACGACCTCCCCGGGTGCCGGGAGGAAATGGACCACCCCGTCCAGTAGAGCCTGCACACCCATGTTGCGATAGGCCGAACCGAGGAAAACCGGGGTGAGCTCCTGGGACAGGGTTCCCCGGCGAACCGCCGCGTAGATCATCTCAGGGGTGGTTTCCCCTTCCAGGTAGGCTTCTGCAAGCTCGTCGGAAAACATACTGGCCGCATCGATCAGCTGTTCCCTCAAGGCTTCGGCCTGTTCGACAAGCTCCGCGGGGATATCTGCGGATATGATGGTTTCGTTCATCTCTCCTTCGTAGTAGAGGGCTTTCATCTTCACCAGGTCCACGATACCCTTGAAATCCCCCTCCAGGCCGATCGGCATCTGTATGAGCACGGCGTTGTGCCCCAGGCGTTCCCGCAGCTGTTCCTTTACCCGCAGCGGATTGGCCCCCACCCGGTCGCATTTGTTGATAAAGGCCAGCCGGGGCACGCGATAGCGCTTCAGCTGACGATCCACGGTGAGGGTCTGGGACTGCACCCCGCCCACGGCGCAGAGCACCAGAATCGCCCCATCCAGAACCCGAAGGGCCCGCTCGACCTCGATTGTGAAATCCACATGCCCAGGCGTGTCGATGATATTGATCTTATGCTCTTTCCAGTCCACCTGAGTCGCCGCCGAGGCGATGGTGATTCCCCGTTCCCGTTCCAGCTCCATCGAATCCATCGTAGCTCCGCCGTCCTTGCCGTGCACTTCCTGTACCCGATGGATTTTGCGGCTGTAGTAGAGGATTCTTTCGGTCAGGGTCGTTTTTCCCGCGTCAATATGGGCGCTGATGCCCAGATTCCGCATTTTTTTAGTTCCTTCAGCCATTAGATTCGAGTTTCAATTTTCTCTTGCTGTTTCTTTAGATTTGCGCCGCTCGAAAGAATATCGAGCACAGGCGGCGAAAAGGTAATAAGGACAGCAGGAAAAGTCAAGGTTCCGTCTATGAGTAACTGGTTAGCATTTTGTGGACAAATTCCCTGACTTCCGGTTCGATCTTTTGACTTTGTCGACGAAACCGTTCGGCTATGGTGGAATAATTGAAGGTTCCGTCCGGTACGACGACCAGAGTCATCTTTATCCGCCCCGATACTTCGCTGTAATCGATGCGTTTGTGGTCGAATCCCTGACCCCGGCGATAGGTCACAGCCCGCTCATCCCGCTCTTTATCGTAGCACAGCTGAAAGCCCGCGATCACCGTCCTTTCTCGCTCATACCAGACGATCAGGTCGAAGTAAGGGTCGGTAAACCACCGTCCTGGGCCTTCGCCTGATACCTGTCGAGGTTTGGCGATTTCATGGAGCATGGAGCAGTTCCATAATTTCAACATGCATCATGAAGCTAGTACCAAGGTCACTCCAGCGAGTTGAACAGCTCCCCCTGAACCATGTTTTTTCGGCACTGTGATAGGTGACGGCGCAGGACCGCCACCGCTTCCTCAGAATTGTTGCGGAGATGTTCGACGATGGTTTCATGGTCCGTATTTACCTGACCCATGTTCGGTTCAATTCCCGCCCTGAAAGTCATAGCGATGTTCAGGTGGAGCATGTTTGTACGGTACATCCGAAGCAAGGAGGCGTTTCTATCAAGGGCCACAACCTCCTGATGAAAAAGCTGATCGTACTTCGCGTAAGCACGCATTCGCAGATCTTGGTTGTCAATCGGAAGATTCATCTCCATTTCATCGAGATGTTGTGAAAGCTCAACGAGCTCCTCCTCTCTGACGCTGGGCCAGATCTTGTTGAGCGCCTCCAACTCGAACATTTCCCTGATCTCGAAAGCCTCGAGCATGGAGTTGCGAGTCGGTATTCTCACCACGCAATTGCTTCTGGGTTTAATCGTGACAACGTTTTCCAGGCTGAGACGAATCAAGGCTTCCCGAACCGGCATAGTGCTTATACCGAGGAGGTTGGCGATTTCACGTATATTCAATCTTTCGCCGTAACTGATTTCCCCCTCCAGAATCCTGTCGGCGAGATATTGATATACCTGATCGCTCAGTGTCCTGGTGACAATCAATTCATCTATTGTTTCAGG
>Ga0114922_10002636_pt1 | contig 16787 bp, 11 predicted proteins | sample AartaG_FD_100975 | JGI IMG/M metagenome (GOLD analysis project Ga0114922, IMG submission 100975) | Deep subsurface microbial communities from Aarhus Bay to uncover new lineages of life (NeLLi) - Aarhus_00045 metaG | ecosystem: Environmental > Aquatic > Marine > Oceanic > Sediment | place...
CATACTTTTCGTGAACAGATACCACATCCTCTATACCCCAACGTACTTGATAAGCAACCGACTATTCCTTCTCCATACATAACGGAAAACGGGATGGAGATTCTAACGGCCATTCTGAAGAACAATAAATACGTTTTTATACCGGTTACCATCGAAAATGGAAAGCCTTTGCACTATAGCTACAGAGTTTCAACTGTATATGGCAAAGATCAACAGCTTCATGTGGATCGTGGTGATTTTCCGACTCTGGCCAGAACCGGACTCCACGCGGAAGCTGAACTGGATGGTAAAGGCATGATAACGGGTGTTCCCGTTGATGTTATCACTTACATCGGTCGGCCCTGGAGATTCTCAGGGGCTGGGTTTATGGCTGAAGATGAGGATATCATCTCCGTCCTAAAGGGGGACAACGACCTGGTCAGAAAACTGGGATTGACCCATCCACAGATGGCCAGACCTCTCTATCACGTCTGGAATATGATCCTTCAGGAAATTCAATGCGGAAGGTGGGGAAGGTTCTCCGGCATCCAGTGTTTCTTCTACAACGGCAATAAGATTACGCTTCGGGCAGAAAGCATGAAAGGTTGGCAGATATCCATATTTCAGGATGAGATCCAGGGCAGATTTGATATCGACGTCCAACGGATGCTCACCCCTGCGGAACGAGTATTCCTACAGGAGAAGTACGCTCATCTGTCCGCCGCACAGATGGCTGAGCTGAAAGAGAAGCTCACCCGCTTCCATTTCAGTGAAATGGTCCCCTATTACATCATGCGCTACGGTTTCTATGAAGGGCATACGGACTATCGGGCCGATCCCATTGCCATAGCGTGTATCTTCGGACTAAAAAGTGTGGAAGAGATTGAGAATGCTTTTCGGGGCAGCCTATATAGCACCCTAATCAAGCATTTTACAGACTAATATCCCCATTCAAAACAAGTCCTTTCGAAAATATTTTGGATTAATTTTTTCGGCATGCTTATTGCAACAACAATAGGGGGCCTTAATTAAAATTGGCAGTGCTATATAACGTTTGTGCAAGGTGTCCGATTAGTAACTGTGGATAGATTAAGTTAAAGAAACATTTTAGAATAGCTGAAATTTCAGGAAAGATATGGTATTTTATTATGATTGGAACAGTTTTCTTTAGTATTTTTGTTTAATGATGGAAAAAAATTTTATGTCATCAACGGTAATAACTGTTAGAAACATCAGTAAAAGCTTCGGTAAAATCCAGGCGGTGCGCAACCTGAGCTTTTCGGTCGAGCCGGGTATTTGTTTCGGATTTTTAGGTCCGAATGGTGCGGGCAAAACGACCGTGATGAAGATGCTCTATGCTAAATGTATGAGGGACAAAAACAGCGACAGCGAGGTGGATATCTTCGGACATGATCCGGTTAAAAATGAACTCGCAATAAAATATCTCTCCGGTGTTGTCCAGCAGGAAAATAATCTCGATGACGAGCTTAACGTCATACAGAACCTGATGATTTATTCGAAGTTTTACGATATACCGGTCATTGCCGCCAAAAAACGCATCGAGTATTTGCTCGATTTCCTTGAGCTTTCCGAGAAAGCCGATTCGAAAATCAAAGAGCTTTCAGGCGGCATGAAGAGAAGGCTCGTGATAGCACGAGCCCTGTTGAATCAGCCAAGACTTCTGATTCTCGATGAACCCACTACAGGCCTGGATCCGCAGGTACGCCACCTGATATGGGACAAAATCCGTCAATTGAAAAAGCAGGAGACAACAGTGCTGCTGACAACTCACTATATGGAAGAGGCGTTCCAGATTTGCGACTGTCTGCTTATAATGCACAAGGGGCAAAAAATAATGGAAGGCAGGCCGAAGGAACTGCTGAAAGAAAACATAGAAAAATACGTTCTTGAGGTTTTCGACAGAGAGGATGTCCATCAAGTTAAAGACGATATGCTCGGAGACATTATCAGAGCCGACAGTACGCCCGGAGTTACACGTTACCATTCCGATGATTTAGAAGGGCTAAGAAATCTGGCCACGTCCTGTCTAACGGCCGGCAATTATCACATAAGGCAGACAAATCTCGAGGACGTTTTTTTGAGAGCTACAGGGAGACAGCTTAATGACAAACAGTAATGCATTCAAATATCCGCCCCTCCATCGAAGACTGTACAGCGTTTGGTATCGTCATATGCGAGTATATACAAAGAACATCCTGAGTAACGGATTTCCTCCCTTTTTGGAACCTCTGATTTTCCTGGTCGGCGTCGGGCTCGGATTGGGAAAATACATCACCGAACCGATGGGCGGAGTCAAATATATTGAGTTTCTTGGCGCAGGTTTGCTGGTAACAACCGCAATGTTTACATCTGCATTCGAATGCAGTTTCGGGACTTTTATACGCCTTGAGTTCGAAAAAGTGTACGATGGGATGCTCGCCGCACCAATGACTGTCAACAATCTCATTATCGGTGAAATGCTTTGGGCAGGCTCTAAGGGATTGTTTTTCTCATTCGCCGTTTTGTGCATACTTTCAGCATTCAGAATTGTTGCTCTGCCTTACGGCTTGCTCGCACCTCTGGTCGGATTTTTAACCGGAGTTATGTTTGCGGCGGTCTCTTTGTTGATAACATCTTTTGTAAAAACAATCAACCACTTTAATTTCTATTTTACCGGTTTTATATCACCGATGTTTTTCTTTTCGGGAGTGGTCTTTCCGATCGCGAATTTACCGGCTGTAGTCAGGCCGTTAGCTGAAATTGTCCCCCTGACTCACTCGGTCAGATTAGTCAGAGCAATATGCTCGAACAGTTACAGACCGATCTTGTTGCTTGATTTACTCTACATCGCTGTCTTTATCATTGTAGTCGGCTTGTTCGCAATAAAAAGACTTAAAAAAAGACTGGTGAATTAAGAAACGGTGTTTAATCTCCTCTTTACAACCTTGATGTAAAAAAACGATTGGTATGTTACAGAACTCAGTGATTCGAGCGGCGGAGATCTTTTGAAGTGGCCAAAGCAATCACGCGACCCTGGTCCCCGACTGCGCAGTAGAAGTGATACACAGTTTCTTTGTGTTTTATAACCCACGGTTTGTGTGCGTATTGCCGGTCCCATGATTCGGATGGCTCAATCAAATCAGGGCCTGTCCATTTGGTCCAGTGGACCAAATCATAAGAGCAGGCGAAGGTATCAAATGCCTTCGGCCTCCAGAACGCGCCAAAATAAAACATCACCCAAACGTTACCGATACGTGTGATCTGTGGATCTCCCGAGATCCCTTTGCCGTTGTCGATTACGGGCGTTTTGCCGTAGCGAAGCCAGTGTATCATATCATTTGACACGGCCATACCGATGCTCTCATAGCCTTTGTTGGGTTTTCCGTTATAGAACATTACGAAAGGATAATCCAATGTTTTGTTCTTATCGTAAATGATGTGACTTTTGTATTGAGTAAGTTTCTCAAAATCGCGCACATCAGGCTGGTCACGAGATAATACAGGCTCATTCAGCCGGTTCCATTCGACGGGTTTTGTCGGATTAGTTGTCCATGCGATGCCTATAGCTAAAGGGTCGGTCTCATACCCTTTCAAGGCACCACCTATATAGGACAGCCAATATTTCTCATTGTATTTCTGCAACGTGTAGGAGCCGCCCCAGAGGAAATCCTGAAGTGCTATATACCCGGCAACCTGATTTTCGTCCCATCTGCCCGGCTGAAAGCGGAGGATTTTCCCTAAAGGTTTCCAGTTGGTAAGATCGTTGCTCTCGGCTATTGCCGTTTCATATCCGTTACCGTCGAAAATGATATACATCATATACCACTTTTTGCCAAAGGGGAACACGCTCGGGCAGTCAACCTTTGAATTGTTCTGTCCTTTAAGAATAATACCATACTTATATGGCGTTTTTATCTCTTCGTATATACGCTCCATAACATGTAAATCGACGTCCTTTCGAATAGATATGGAAGGTACGACTTTGCGCATAAAGTCATCATAAGACGGGCCAGGGCGAGGCAATGCGAAAATACATAAAAATAAAAAGAAGGCTTTCCCTTTATTCATTAAAATACTCCACTAAATTAAGGCCGATTTTCGACAGATGGAAATTATATTCAAGTCTTTCGTGTAATACAACTTAGTTATACAAGTGAACAGGTCGATTGCAGGAAATTCACTGTTTTTTTACTTGCTCTGGAATTACTTATGTTATATGTTTTGGCTATTCTATCCCGAGGTGTTAGCTGCAATGAACCGGGTACGGAGCATTAAAATATTTTTTGCCGATTATCTTAAAATCTGAAGTTCTACATACGCCTGATTTTGTTCTGGAGGTACTTATGGATTATACTTGTTCTGATATTGCACAAATGATAGACCACTCACTGCTGAGACCTGAACTGACTGAGGAAGATGTTCGCGAAGGTTGTGAGATTGCAAAGAAATATAAAGTCGCGACCGTCTGCTGCCGTCCGTCCGAAGTTGTTTTAGTCAAACAGTTACTTCAGGGTTCAGATGTCAAGACAACTACAGTTGTCGGTTTTCCACACGGTTATAATAAAACCGAGACGAAAGTCTTCGAGGCCGAACAGGCCATCAAAGATGGTGCGGTCGAGGTGGATATGGTGATTAATATAGGCAGGCTTCTCGATGGTGACTATGAATACGTCAAGAAAGACATCCAGGCGGTTGTTGAGACAGCTCACCATCATAACGCAGCGGTCAAGGTGATTTTCGAGAATTACTACCTTACCGATGAGCAAAAGAAGGCTGCCTGCCGGCTATCAGAAGAGGCCGGGGCAGACTTTGTCAAGACCTCAACAGGTTTTGCGGGTGGGGGGGCAACGATAGAGGATTTACAGCTAATGAAGTCCAGTGTTTCTGAAAATGTGCAGGTAAAGGCTGCCGGCGGAGTACGCGACCTGGAAATGGCTTTGAAGGTCAGAGAGATTGGCTGTACAAGATTTGGAGCGACGAGGACAGAGACAATTATGGAGGAATGTTATAAGGGAAGCGGGCAAAAGTAATTGGCCGTTTCATGCGCATGACACGGAAGGCAGGATAAAACGCGTATTTTGGAGGTAAAAATAGTGAAAAATAAATATTATCCAAACTTATTCAGTCCAATTCAGATTGGCAATATGCTCGTTTCCAATCGGGTTGCGATGGTACCGACAGACATAAGCTCATCCAATGCGGACGGCTCTATAAATCAAAGGGTAATAACTTATCATGAGCAAATCGCCAAGGGAGGCTGCGGCTTTATCATTATCGGTGCAACCACTCCTGATAAGGCAACAGGCAGGCCGACAGTAACATGTGTGGCTGCCGACGAGGACCCTTTGATTCCGGGTCTTGCAAACCTTGCTGAAGCGATTCATCGTTACGGCGCAAAGTGTGCTGTTCAGATACAACATCCGGGTCGCCAAGCGGCCTGGCCCCGTAAAAACCTGATGTCGGCCAGTGACCATGTGCTTGATGTCCCCGGCTCTGCAGGTCATGAGGTCATATACGCCGAGAGCATTGCCCAGGGCAAATCTATACGTGCTATGACAGTCGAGGAAATCTACGATCTTATAGAGAAGTTCGGGGAAGCAGCCTGGCGGGTGCAGCAGGCAGGTTTTGATTCGGTTGAGCTTCATGCTGCCCATGGCTACCTGATTGCACAATTTATGAGTCCATTTGTGAACAAGCGGAATGACCGATTTGGGGGGAGTTTTATGGGCAGGATGCGTTTCACGATGGAAATTATCAGCCGGATTCAAATGAAATGCGGAAAAAACTTTCCACTTGGTATACGCTATTCGGGTGATGAATGGATAGAAGGGGGACGCAGACTCGATGAGACCGTCAGGGTGGCGATGCTTATGGAGGAAATGGGTTTGGCCTACGTTGATATCAGTGCTGGGATATTTGAGTCACCCGGAACAGTTATGGATCCGATGTATTATCCGGAAGGATGGAATACGTACACAGCCGAGGAAGTCAAGAAGCACGTCAGCATTCCCGTCATTACGAGCCATTCCCTGAGGAATCCGGATTACTGCGAGAAGATTCTGTCCGAGGGCAAAGCCGATATGGTCGGTTTCAGCCGTCAGTTAATTGCGGATGCTTATTGGGCCAATAAAGCGAGGATGGGTAAGAAAGAAGAGATACGGCGTTGTATTTCCTGTCTTGTCGGCTGCTGGCAGGAATCGCTGATGATTAAGCGGGACATGCGATGTGCAATCAATCCGGCGGTTGGGGACGAACGATTCATCCACATTAAACCTGCCAAGAAATCATGTAAGGTAGCAGTTGTAGGGGGCGGCCCTGCAGGTATGGAAGCAGCGCGGATATGTACTTTACGAGGGCATAAGGTTACTGTATTCGAAAGAACCGGTGAGCTTGGTGGAGCAATGCTTTATTGCTGCACGGTGCCGGGAAAGAACAAAATGCGTTGGCATGCCGATTGGCTCAGACGGCAGATCAAGAAACTTGGTATCGAAGTGAAATATAGAAATGTACCAAAGGTAAAGAACTTGAAGGAATTTGATGTTGTTTTACTTGCGGCAGGAAGCAGGATTTCAAAACCGGACATTCCTGGAATTAATCTATCTTTTGTGACTACGTTTGAAGATGTTCTGCGGTGTAAGAATACGAAATGTGAGTACTATCCGAAAGATAAAGGAAAGCCCTTTAAGTGCGGAAAAAATGTTTTAATCTGGGGCGATCACTTCGGTGCAGCCGATACCGCCGAGATGCTCGGTTGTGCTGGCATGAGGGTTACGATTGTTACCGAGAACAATGACTTTGCCGAATGGATGGAGCCTGTTCATCGAGATGTGATGATGAAGCGGTTTTCATGCGGCAATGGCGAAGGCCTGAAAAGTAAAAAGTATGCTCATCCTGTTACTATCATTCCTAATTCCTCTGTTTTGGAGATTAAAAAAGATGGCACGGTGGTTATTGTCAACAGTGAGTTCGAAAAGTCCACTATGAAGGTTGATACGGTTGTTCTTGCAAGGGTTGTACCTGATGACAGTCTCTATGAAAGCTTTTTGGAGGCCGGTTTGAATGTGGTAAGGATCGGGGATGCCAAAAAGGTCAGAAATATTAGAGGTGCTGTAACCGACGGTGCCAACGCTGCTTTGGTTATTGAAGAAGGTGTAATGCTGAATGCGAACAACGAGCTAATTTCAAATCTTCCCACTGGAATTGACCTGTCGTAGATATGAGCGATAAAGGGCAGAGTGACACTAAGAACAGCAGGTTGTGTGAGAGGATTTGCCGGGCAACTAAAATCATAGTGGCTGATTTATTAATGAAGGATAATTTATATGGGAAAAATAAAAGTCGGTGTTATCGGTACGGGTTTCATCGGACCTGCCCACATTGAGGCGCTAAGGCGTCTGGGAAACGTAGAAGTAGCAGCTCTTGCCGAATGTTCTGAGGAACTTGCCAGCTCAAAAGCCGAGTCGCTTGGTATCGAAGAATATTATGGTGATTATAAGGAGCTTCTGAAGAAAAAGGACATCCTCTCTGTCCATATCTGCTCACCTAATTACCTGCATTTCCAGATGGCCAAAGAGGCGCTTGAAGCAGGTAAGCATACTATATGTGAGAAGCCCCTTGCTATAAGTGCGGCCGAAGCTCAGGAGCTTGTGGAACTTGCTGAAAAAAAGGGCCTTGTAAACGCGGTGAATTTTAATATTCGTTATTATCCTCTGAGCCGGCAGATAAGAACGATGGTTGAAAAAGGCGATGTTGGTGATATTCTCGCCGTACAAGGCTCGTATCTGCAGGATTGGCTTTTCTATCAGACCGATTACAACTGGCGGCTGGAACCCGGACAATCGGGTAAGTCACGGGCCATCGCTGATATCGGTTCCCACTGGATGGACCTTATCGAATACGTAACCGGCCTTAAAATCCGGGAGCTATGTGCCGACTTTGCGACATTTCATAAGATTAGGAAAAAACCATTAAAGCCGGTTGAGACCTACGCCGGCAAGGTACTTAAGCCGGAAGATTACGAGGATATGCCTATCGATACCGAAGATTACGCTACGGTACTTTTTAGATTTGAAAATGACGCGCGCGGGGTAATGACCGTCAATCAGGTGGCCGCAGGAAGAAAGAACAGACTTTTCTTCGAGCTTAACGGCTCGAAGAAATCCATATCATGGGAATCCGAGGCACCGAACCAGATATGGATAGGCAGGCGGGACGGCAACAACGAAATTATGATGAGAGACCCATCTCTTGTTTACCCCGAAACAATGGCACTGATTGACTATCCCGGAGGACACAACGAGGGATTTCCGGACACCTTCAAGCAAATGTTCAAGGAAGTGTATGCTTGCATATCCGGCCAGCAGTCAGCCCGAACTTGCTTCCCAACATTCAAAGATGGACTACGTGAAATAGTTCTTTGTGAGGCAATTATGGACAGTAATAAAAATAGAAGCTGGATTACGGTAAAATAATAGGAGCTATATAAAATGATGAAGCTTGGTTTTGTAAGTGCGATCCTGGCGGATCAGACATTCAAGAAGGTAATATCTTTTGCTGCACAGGCGGGATACTCGTGCGTCGAGATTATGTGCTGGCCCGTGGGCAAGGCAGAGAGACGCTACGCCGGAGTTACACATATTGATGTAACGGACCTTTCAAAGAAGAAAATAGATGTAATTCAAAATACTCTTGAGCAAAATGGTGTTACTATCTCGGCCCTTGGGTATTATCCTAACCTGCTTGAAGATAATAAGAAAAATTCAGACCGTTATATCGCTCATATAAAGAAAGTCATTGATGCCGCCGGTCGATTAGGCCTTGAGAACGTAAACACTTTCATCGGCAGGGACCACAAGAGCAGTGTCGAAGACAACTTCAAACGATTCAGGAAGGTCTGGCCGGGCATCATCAAATATGCCGATAAGCGAAAAGTCAAGATTGGCATTGAGAACTGCCCGATGTTTTTCTCTAATGACGAATGGCCAGGTGGTAAGAACCTGGCATCGTCGCCGGCGATTTGGCGAAGGATGTTTGAAGAAATTCCATCGGAAAATTTCGGTCTTAATTATGATCCTTCCCATTTGATCTGGCAGTTTATGGATTACATCAAGCCGATTTACGAGTTCAAGGAGCGTATATTTCACGTACACATTAAAGACGCCAAATTGATGCGGGAAAAACTTAACGACGTCGGCATTTTAGCAACTCCGCTGTCGTTTCACAATCCGAAGCTGCCGGGCCTGGGAGACGTTGATTGGGGCAAGTACTTCTCGGCCTTGACGGACATAGGATATGACGGTGCGGCTTGTGTCGAAGTCGAGGACCGCTCATACGAAGGCTCTTTGCAGATGCGAAAGCAATCCCTGATTCAAAGTCGCGAATATCTCAAGCAATTTCTGGCTAAATAGAGCTGTCTGCTTATGATTGAAATAAAAGACAAGGTAAAGCACTTTCTGAAAGACAACGAAATGTACTATGAAGATATCGACATGGATGAGTGCTGCGATATATTCATACAGGAAATGCAGGCAGGTCTTGAGGGCAGGGACAGCTCACTTGCGATGATTCCCACCTATATCGAAGCCGGCAAGGACATTCCTGCCGGCAGACCTGTTATTGTTCTGGATGCCGGCGGTACGAACTTTCGCATAGCTACAGTTTACTTTGATGAGTCGGGTAAGCCGGTTATTAAGAACTTCATTCAAAAACCTATGCCGGGACTTGATAAGGAAGCGAGCAAAGAAGAATTCTTTGCAACTATAGCCGAGTATATGACCGGAGTCGTAAATGTAAGCAGCCACATTGGTTTTTGCTTTTCGTATCCGACCGAGATACTTCCAAGTAAGGACGGCAGATTAATCAGATTTTGCAAGGAAGTAAAGGCCAAGCAAGTCGAAGGAGAATTGATAGGTGAGAATCTGGTCACAGCAATCGAGGCGGCAGGTTACGAAGGCGGTAAGCGAATAGTGATACTGAATGATACGGTTGCGACTCTGCTGGCAGGAATATCTGCATTTCCAAACAGGGCTTTCGATAGTTATATTGGATTCATTTTGGGTAGCGGTTCTAATTGTTGTTACATAGAGTCAAATCGGAATATCAGGAAGAGGGCTAATCTGGAACCGGACAAAGAGCAGGTTATAAATGTTGAATCCGGCTCGTTCGGAAAAGCACCGAGAGGGAAAGTCGATTTGGAATTAGATGAATCGACTCTTGATCCCGGCAGATACACTTTTGAAAAGATGTTTTCGGGCGTCTATCTGGGAGCGCTTTGTTTAGAAACGCTCAGAGAAGCAGGGGGGCAGGGCCTTTTTTCAAAAGATGTTACTGAGGAATTACTTGCCATTAAAGATTTGGAGACGAAGGATGTAAACAGCTTTATTCGATTTCCTCAGGGAGACAATCCTCTGGCCGTACGTTGCACAAAGGATAACGAACAGGACTGTGCTGCGGTATGGCATGTGCTGGATGCCTTAATAGAAAGAGCGGCCAGGCTTACTGCAATTTTGCTGTCTTCTGTCGTTCTTAAAACGGACAAGGGTAAAAATCCCTGCACGCCGGTTTGTATTACAGCCGAAGGTACGACATTTTATGAGTTAAAATCCCTCAAGACAAAGGTTGAGTTTTATCTTAAAAGCTTTCTGGAGGAAAAACATAATCGCTTCTTCGAGATTGTGAGTGTGGAAAATGCGACATTAATCGGTGCCGCTATTGCGGGTCTGACGAACTGATGCCGAACGTCTGCTGTTCGGAATGATTTTTTTGATTTCTCGTGCTATAAGAAAGTATAAATATTGTTATGGAGGTGAAGAAAATGAAAAGCTTCTACTACATTTTGATTGTATTGTTTGCGATAAGCCCTCTTGCTTTGCAAGCCGGTGAGCCGATTTTCATACCCGTCAAAATCGACGGCCCTGCTCACGAGCCTGCCAATCACAGTTATTGGTTCGGGCCGTTTTGCGAGTGCTGTAGTGTTCTGGACGTAGATGGTGACGGTGACCTTGATATCGCTTCCGGCAGGAACTGGTATGAGGCCCCAAATTGGACCAAGCATGCGGACTATCGTGACGGTGCGGAGACCAATGGCCCGGAGACCGACGACAACAGCGAATTTGCAATGGACGTCAACTTCGACGGGCGGGTGGATATCGTCAGCTCGGGATGGATGTTTTTGAAGGGGGCCTTTTGGTACGAGAACCCCGGCGACAATAATGCTGCCTGGAAATCCACAAGGATTCACATGGCCCTGAATATGGAAGGGGTAATCCACGGAGACATAGATGGTGACGGGGATGATGATATCTTATGCAATCACTGGTCCCTGGTCAAAGGCCAGGGCATGACATGGCTTGAGCATATCGACAAAAAGCCATGGTTTGTGGAGCATGTTGTCGGCACCCAGGGTGATGTTCATGGCAATGGCTTAGGTGATATCAACGGGGATGGTCGAGTCGATATTGTTACCCCGGCTGGCTGGTATGAGCAGCCGAGACGTGCGACGGACAAGCCCTGGAAGTTTCATGCTGACTATCGATTCGAGCCTGCCAAGGGCAGGGGAGGCGCTGGTTCGCACCCTATCCTTGTGTATGATGTCGATGAGGACGGCTTGAATGATATTATAATCGGTTCTGCTCATGCATATGGCTTAGCATGGTTGCAGCAGAAGGTTGACAGAAATGGTAAACGCAGCTTTACAAATCACTGGATCGACACCGAATTCAGCCAGTTTCATACAATGGCACTTGGCGATTTGAACGGAGACGGCAAGGCTGACCTGGTAACCGGTAAGCGTCTTTTTGCCCATCATGGCAATGACATTGGGGCTTTCGAGCCGCTGTACGCATTCTGGTACGATATCAAGGGCGGTGAGTTTGAACGGCATGTCCTTTCTTTTAACCATTTGCCGTATTATCCGGATGAAGAAGGAATCAATCCACCGCCTAATTACGTTGTAAGTGTTGGAATGAAGCTCAATATTGCAGACATGAACAAGGACGGACGTAACGATATTATCATAGCAGGAAAAGGTGGTCTCTATGTATTTTTCAACCACGGTTTCCCAACAACTCCACCCCGCGCACACAAACTGCCGCCGCATGAAACATATCCCACGTGGAGGTCATGGCCGGGTTATGGAATACTGTTTAACGGCAAGGACTTTACCGGCTGGAAAGTGCCCCAAGGTGATAATGGTCATTGGAAGGTCATTGAAGGCGTAATCGATTATGATGCGATGTCCGAAGCTAAAGGTAATAAGAGTCTCTGGACCGAAGAATTATTCAAAGACTATGCCCTGCACGTCGAATGGCGGTTCAAGCGCACTTCCGGCCTGTACCCGATGCCAACAATTCTTCCTGACGGTTCACTCAAGACCGACGCCAAAGGTAACGTTATTAAGAAACTAACGCCCAACGCCGATTCCGGTATTTTACTTCGCGGCACAAGCGGCAGCCAGGTAAACTTATGGTGTTGGCCAATAGGCTCCGGTGAGCTCTGGTCGGTTCGAAATAACAAGAAACTGCCGCCGGAACTCCGCGCTGCGGCTGTTCCAAAAGTGCCGGCTGATAACCCGGTGGGGCAGTGGAACTCGATGGACATCACTATGATTGGCGACAGGGTAACAGTAATGCTTAACGGCCGGATAGTAATCGAGAATGCACAAATACCCGGCATTGCTGAGAAAGGCCCCATAGGTTTGCAGCACCATGGCGGCATCAACAAAAAAACAGGTAAACATGGCCCTGCTTCCAGCCTGGTTCAGTTCCGCAATATCTGGATAAAACGGCTGAAAAAAAAGAATCCGCAATCAGTGACCATGCCCACGAAGCAGACTGATGTACAGGGATTTACCACACTCTTTAACGGAAAAGACCTCAGCGGCTGGCTCACCGGACCTGACAACGCCTGGATTATTAAGGACAACGTCCTTACTGTTAAGCGCTATATGGACGGCAGGGAGCATAATTACGACTATCTCTGGACTACGGAAAAGTACGGAGATTTTATTCTCGATCTTGAGTTCATAGTTGTCGAAGGCACCAACAGCGGCATTTTTTTTCGCACCTCGGATTTGAAAGACCCAGTTTATACCGGTATCGAAATCCAGGTGTGCAACTCATACGGCAGGAACGGGATTAGCAAGAAAGGTACCGCCGGAGCGATTTACGATTGCCTTGAACCTGTAAAGAACGCCATCAATAAACCGGGCCAGTGGAACCGCTGCATACTTACCTGCAAATGCAACAGTATAAAGGTCGTGATTAATAATGAACAGGTCATCGATATGAATTTGGAGCATTGGACGACTCCACATAAGAATCCGGATGATACAGATAATAAGTTCGGCCGTGCCTTGAACGACTTCGCCCGTGTCGGCCATATAGATTTTCAGGACCACGGCCGTCCGGTTTGTTATCGCAATGTCCGTATTAAGCGGCTCTAAATATCAAGTATAAATTATAAAAAATGAGTTCTTTTGTGTTTCGAAGGAGAAAAACATTATGCGGAAGATATTATTAATATTAATGACAATAATTGTATCTGCAGGCGTTTCGGGCTGCGCCGGTTCTTTGGAGGCAGTTGATAAAGGTAAAGGTTGTTACAGCCTTGCGCCGGATAAACATGGAGTTGTTCTCAAGAGTCCGGCCGGAAAGACAATCTTTCGTTATATGACCGTAAAGCCAAAAAAGACAAATCTGGCCGCAAGCAGCGTCTGCTGTTTTCATCCGCTCAACACGCCTTCCGGCGAGCGTTTGACCGATCTGGCTCCTGGAGACCATCATCATCATCGCGGTGTTTTTCTTGCATGGCACACGATGGACTTCCGAGAGAAAGCCGACTTCTCAAATTTAGGCCCAAAAGGCCCAACTTATGGCTGGAACATCAGCCGTGCCGATTTCTGGGGCTGGGGGGAGTTCGCACCCACCCAGGGAAGGATCATTAAAAACCGTGAAGTTCGGCTGACAAAATCAGATGCCGAAGAAGCTGATTTATGGATTCAAAACGACTGGGTAACCAACGAACGGGTAATGGTTACCGAACATACTTCGGCAAAAGTTCGTGAGCAGGATGGGGTTTATATCATTGACCTCGATTACCAGCTTACTCCAAAGCTTGATATGACATTGAATCATACGGCTTTCGGCGGATTCTGTGTACGTGCAAGAAATGACGGCGACTCCTATTACGCCACGACTGAGGGGAAAGTTCAACTCCCTGATCCGCACTATTCAGTTCCGGAACTGAACTGGCCCGCCGAGCAATGGTACGACTACACTATCAAACTTGACAATGGCAAAACAATTGGTGTCGGTGTCGTCGATCACCCGGACAATCCACCGGCGACCTGGCACAATCCACGTTATGTCTGGATGGTAAATCCATGTATTGTTGCTGCTGAACCGGTGAATGTGAAAAAAGGTACAACATTGCGGCTTCGCTATCGCCTTGTTGTTCATGACGGCCCAACACCCAAAGATATGCTCAACAAACTCTCAGGCCGCTGGTAGTCTCATTAATTAGAATCACACTAAGAATATAACTCTGGAGTAGCCCATGCGAAATCCAATTATGACTGTTATTGCTGTTTTACTGATTTTGTCTTTAGGCGGCCAATACTGTTACGCCGATGTCATTCAACTGAGCGATCATGTATCGCTGATTCCCGGGCCGGTCAATGGTGTGGACATAGAAAAAGACAATGCTCACCTTATTATCTACGGCGATCCGGGTGGTACAATAAAAAGGGCTGATATGGTCCTGTTCACCCACAGCCGGCGTGATGTCGTCTGGGCCGGTCAAGAGCTTGTAGAAAATGGAGCAACCGCTGTCGTACCTGAGTCGGATGTGGAAAAGTTCAGCAACGTAGAGCGATTTTGGAATGACTTTACAACCAGACGGTTTCACGATTACACCCAGCAGGGAACTAAAATCCTGACTAAATCTTTGAGGATTGGCCGAACCGTTAAGGCTGGAGAAAATTTCTCCTGGAAAGGAATATCTATTGAGGTTATCGATACACCCGGTTATACACGCCATGCACTCTCGTATATTATTGAACTCGATGGTCTTAAATATGCCTTCGTTGGTGATATTATCTATGGCAAAGGAGAACTATTCGACCTGTACTCTCTCCAGGACGCTGTTAAAGAAGCAGGCATCGGTGGCTACCACGGCTGGGCGGGACGTATGGGTGACCTTATTAACAGCCTACAAAAAGTAGCTGCCCTGAATCCGGACATTCTCATACCAGCGAGAGGGCCGGTCATACGCAAGCCAACCGAAGCGATCAATCTTTTGATACAGCGACTCCGGAAAGTGTATGAAAACTACCTGTCCATCAGCGCTGGTAAATGGTATTTTTACAACAACTATGATGTTCTCGCACGGCGTGTTCTTGGTCCCGGCACCACAGTCAACTGGATGCCCTGGGCTAAAGTAATTAAAGACAAGCCGCCTGAGTGGATCATACCAATCAACAACTCAAGGCTGATTATCTCCGAAGACAACTCCGGATTCCTCATCGATTGCGGCAGCCGAGGGATAGTCAAAAAAGTTATCGAACTCAGAGAAGCCGGAAAACTAACGGACCTCGAAGGTCTGTTTATTACACACTATCACGATGACCATACGAACGATGTAGCCGCCTGTATTGGGGAGTTTAACTGTCCTGTTTATGCAACAGGTCCCTCTGTCGATATCCTCAAACACCCAGAGAGATATCGCCTGCCCTGTTTGACACCTAATCCAATATCTGAAATAAACGTCATGCCCGAGGCACATAAGATGCGATGGAAAGAATTTACATTCACATTTTATGACTTTCCGGGTCAGACAATCTACCATTATGCACTCCTCGTTGAGAAAAAGAACGCCGAAAAAATCTTCTTTATTGGTGACTCCTTCACACCATCAGGAATCGATGATTACTGCCTGCTCAATCGCAATCTTCTTCACAAAAACACGGGTTATTTATATTGTCTTAATATGCTGAAAAAAATCCCCCCGGGCACATTACTCATCAACCAGCACGTCGTCGAGCCTTTCAGCTTTAGCAACAGACAAATCGATCATATGGTTGCAACTTTGACCGAACGTAAGGCCCTCCTTACTGAACTCTTTCCATGGAACGATGCCAACTACGGCATCGACGAACGATGGATACGCTTTTACCCCTATGGCCAGAAGACTAAAGCCAGCCAGACCGTTAAAATCAGCTTAAAGATTTTGAATCATTCCAACGCCTCTCGTATGTTCTCGGTCTCGCTTAACCTCCCCGTCGGATTTGATGCAAAATCGACAACTGCTTCTGTCACGATTGCTTCACAAACCGAAGGGCAGATAGATTTCGGCGTTCTAATCGGGGCATCGGTAGTGCCCGGAACATATATCCTCACTGCCGATGTACAATTAAATAAATGGAATCTTCAACGCTGGACCGAAGCAATAATCGAGGTCGAATAGCGTGTATTGGCGGATATATTGCAGCGACTTAGCTATTTGATTATGACTTCCTGCACACCGGCCGATCGCTTATCCTTGAGCATAATTTCGATTTTAATGCCATCAGTTTTCACCGGTTCAAAAATAACTTCATTGAAGGTGTCTTTTTCTGTTAGATATGGTCCGTTGTTTCTTACCGGCTTAAAGTTACCTTTGGCATCACGATATAAAACTTTCCAGGATTTTGGCACAGAGCATTGCCTGCGGCCGGTGTCGTCGAACCAGTAAATGTTGACACTGGAGATGTTATGTCTTTCATTCCAGTCAAACTGAATCCATTCGGTCGTACCCTTATGAGGCCAGAAGTC
>Ga0114922_10002639_pt1 | contig 16782 bp, 11 predicted proteins | sample AartaG_FD_100975 | JGI IMG/M metagenome (GOLD analysis project Ga0114922, IMG submission 100975) | Deep subsurface microbial communities from Aarhus Bay to uncover new lineages of life (NeLLi) - Aarhus_00045 metaG | ecosystem: Environmental > Aquatic > Marine > Oceanic > Sediment | place...
CTGCCCAACGGCAACCGTTCACTGAACGAGGACTCTTTGCTGTCCGTTTGATCTACGGATTGACTGTCCGTCTGCACAGGGGCTGATAGCCGCTGGAATGTGGGGACCGATTTCAAGTGGTGTACATAAGCAGCCACTGATACGACGCCTATGGCCCCTGTTACAGCAAATATAACTTTGATTTTTCTCGCTTTGCGTAATACCGGCATAAGCAATACTCCCAGGCATACTATTTGCCAGTTGTCAGCAGGCGGTATAATGGTGATTACTGACGAAATTTAATACCTATGCTGCCTTCTCGCTCTCGCTGAAGCAAACTCTTTGATGTTCTTTTATGATACTTAAATATACATATATTTGTCAAGAGTTAACTTCTATGATCAGCGAAAATTATTCTTACCATCCGACGACAGTTAACAATACCGGTCGGAGATATCCACATAGCGGGACAAGTAAAGTTCACAACAAAATTGTGAATTTGCCAAAACTACGGAATATCTGCATGTTGACTTAATATCCTAAGATTTCTGAGAAGGTTGTGTCAAATTAACTCAGCAGTGTTGTTGGGTATCCAGCCGTCATTATTATCAGAGAGTCTGATATGCAACCATCCGGGGCGGCGTTCGAGAACATCGAATTCAGTGCCTGCGTGAAGCGGGTCCTTGAAACTTGCCGGGTAGTTCTGCCCGTCGCCCTGGCGTGCTGCAACATCTTGAACCGTAATCACACCACAAATCAGGTGTGCCCTTTCCCGAGTTTCCACGACAACCGAAGCGAAAAAGCACAGCATTAAGATTCCGGTAATCACGGCAGCCGCTGAAGCGGGCACTGTCCGGCCGAGCCATACTATCACGGTTAAGGTGATACAAAAAGCGGCGAAAAAAAGGCATGCAAGAATAAATTTTGTTCGCAGAGAGAAATCATAGTGCCAGAAAAACAAAGTCTCCATAATCCGTTCACGGGCCTTTGGAGTAATTTTGTCTATCCTCTGACTGCGTGCGAATTCAAGGTTCTTCTGAATGTTTGCATCCGAGTTGTCAAGTTTTTGGGCACGGAGGTAGTTTAAGATTGCCTTGCCGATATTTTCCTTGAGAAGATATGCGTTACCAAGATTGTAATAAAGCCCGGCATTTTCTATTTGGCCTTCGTTTATTATCTTTTCATAGCTTAATATTGCTTTTTCGTAAAGCTCATCCGCTTTTGCACTGTTCTGGCTCGAATTAGCCTGTCTGAATGCTTCATTTGCCTGGTTGAAGAGAATGTAAAGTTGTTCTTTTGGAATTTCGGCTTTTGCGGCAGCGAGACCCGTCATAATAACACAAACAAACAAGAATAAGACGCTTCTGAAATTCATTCTTTCGAGTGCTTCTCTATAATGTGAATAAGCTTTATGACTTCGCTCACCTGTACCGAATCAACAGTCGCTTGTGCCGAAGCATAGCGGGACGCCTCGCATTGAAATATAGTATCTCTGTATTTGGCGGCGGTTTGTTTATCGTGCACAACAGAGGCAACTATCTGATAGCAATCGTCGGCGGTTAGTGAGCCCGCAGTCTTATCGAAACGCTCGCCGATGTACTGCTTCATAGTTGAAACAAGCAGCTCCTGTCGTTCCTTCGGACTGATACCGGATATTTTCTTTAATTGTTTGACTGCTTTGCCTGCGGCCTGTCGCCTGCGTTTCTTTGAGAGCTTTTCGGGACTCGTGTGCGTAAAGAGTTTTATTAAGGAGCTTGTAACCAAAACCACCAATGGAACCGACCAAACCACTATATAACCGGGACTGACCATTGTTGCCAGAGGCGAGAAGGTTTGATTTGTAAGAACATCAGGCCCTTCATAGTTTGCGGAAATCCCTTTTTTAATCGCTTCAACCTGCCTGTTGACATACGTCGGTTCTGTACCCTCCAAATCGGCATTAGTCAGTATTTTTGTGGGAGCAACTTCAAGTTTTATCGGATCTGTGTGGCTTTCGACATATGCGCCTTCATCTACGTCGAAGAACGCAAGAGGAATAGCCGGTATCTGATTTATTTTATCATTATTGGCGCGTATCGTCTGGGTAAAGACCTTCATATTGTTCTGGATGGTTGGTGAAGCTTTCTGGGAGGGAATCTTAAAATTTCGAGCAAGTTCGGTTACTTCCTCCAACTCGGGCCACTGTACGGGTTTTAAGTAGCGGCTGCCTCCAATTTTAATTGTAAGCGTGATTGGATCACCGACACTGACTTTCGTAGGTGCAGCAGAAGCCTCAATCGTATATCGTCCAACAAGACCGTAGAAGCCATCGGGTTTGCCCTGTTCAGGCAGAGGTAATACAGTGAGCTGTAACGGCTGCGAATTTACTGCGAAACGCTGGTACTTCTTTTGGGAGCCAAAAAAGCTGAAATTGTCAAAAAAAGGATCTTGCGACCGGACCCGGCCAACGGCCAGTGCTGCCGAAACTGAAGAAGCTCCCAAATCTATTTGGCCGGGATGCTTCGGAATTAAAACTTTGTTAAAAGAAACCAATAGGAAACTCTCGCCCTTGTGCTGCACCGCACGCTGGCTGACATGAGCAGTTATACCGCTGTGAAGGCGATACAGTTTTGCCTGTGGATCGGAAATCTCAGGCTCTTCAATATAAAAAGAATCGCTTGCAAAAGCCGGTAAATTGAACTGAAATTCTCCGACATCCGCTGATGCCGAGACATAGAACTTCACGGTCATAATCACCGGCTGGCCGACGTAGCATTTCTGTTCTGAAAGCACTACGTCGAAATCCAGCTTGTCGGTCGTGCCGGGTTTCAGGATGTTCAGTTGAACAGGATTTGTCTGATATTGCCTTTTTTCAAGCGTGACAGTTACCGGCGGCAGTTGTATTGTTCCCGGCCTGCTCACGGTCAATGAATAGCTCATTACATAGCGTTTAATGACTTTCCTTGAGACTTTATTATTTATGATAGTCGTTGACGTTTGTGAGACGTCTCGATTTCCTGTGCTTTGTGGATTGTACTGTGCCAGAGGGGACAAATCGACCTGTCCCGCCTTATTGTCGCCGTCAATAATTATCAGGTATCTGAAACTCTGGCCAACATAGATGTCTTTGAATGTATCAACCTGAGCGACGACCCGCACTTGGCCGGATGCACTTACTGAGACCAGAGATAACAAAGTTACAATAGTAATAAAATTTACGTTCTTCATTTTGTAAGATTAATTTATCAACACTTGCGCATTGAAGCTACCAGTCTTTTAGGACCCTTTCATAACGACCTCGTTGAAGAATTTGTCTTTGCTTTTTCTGACGTTGTTCTTTATCGAGTATCTCCTGAGCGGTCGCATCAGGAGCGGCTTTTTGTTCTTCCTCTTGTTGCTGTTGTTGTGCATCCTGCTGTTTATCATCCGGTTTATTAGGGTCTTGTCCCGAGTTCTGCTCTTGCGGCTGATTCGGGTCCTGTTGTTGATTCATCTGGTTTTGTTCCGGTGTATTTTGCTGCTGTTGCTGCTGGGGCTGGTTCGGGTCCTGAGACTGGTTCTGCTCTTGCGGCTGGTTCGGGTCCTGCTGCTTCTGCTTATTAAGCTGATCAAGTATGTCCTTGATTATCAGCCTTGCCACTTCAATATTCCTCGCAGCCTTTTTGTTGTCCGGCTCAATATCCAAAACCTGTCGCCAGAAAGTAATGCTCGTCTTCATATCATCGAGAGCTTTTTGGAGGTCCGAATCTCTTTGCTTCGAACCTCTCTGAAAATAGCAGTTCCCTGTGTTGTACTTGGCCTTGGCTACCAGCTTCATGTCTCTGGCCTTTGCTGCAACCTGCTCATATAAATCCATAGCCTTCGCAAGGTCGTCGAGGCGGTAATAGCTGTTGGCTTTATTGAACTTTGGCCTCGGTGCCTCGGGCTTATCAACAAGGGCCTGGTCATATTCGTTGATAGCCTCGTTGAAATTTCCTTCAGCGTACTTATTGTTTCCACGACGTACCATCTCTTCAACCGATTCAGCCAAAACCATCTGCGCCGGTATAATAACAAGCAGTAAAACTGCGATTATCCTATATTTTTTTGCGCTCACTTATCAAAGCCTCACAAATAATTAATCCTATACCCAAAGCCAGAAATATCTGGAACTTCTCATCATATTTCATCATCGTCAGTGATTCAAGCTCGCGTTTTTGGGCCGTTGCGATGAAATCATTGTAAATTTGATCCAGGTTGAAAGTCTCGCCCGGCCCAACCGGCAGGAATCGGCCGCCGGTCGGGAACACAATCTCTCGAAGCTTATCACCCGCGAGCTTCGACCAGACTTCCTTCCCATTGTACATCAGAAAACTCTTTCGTCCGTCAGGGGCCGTGATTGGGATGCGCGAGCCTTCATTTTCATCACCCAGGCCGATTGCAATTATCCTGACACCTTCCTGCGCGGCCTTTTCGGCGGCCTGAACGGGAAAACTCTCCTGGCCTTCGTGCTCTTCACCATCGGTAATCAGGATTATGTCTTTATACTCCCGGCTTTGCCGGTCGAAAACTTCCGTTGCAGCCTTTCGGATGGCATCGCCAATCATTGTTCCTCCCCTGCTGGTGCTCTCAGTTGAAATGTCGGCCAGAGCCATTCGAACAAAGGCATAGTCCTGTGTAAGTGGGCATTTGACCGTGCTGTTACCTGCAAAGGTTATTATCGAAATCCGATCTCCCTGTAGTGTCTCGAGAAGGTCGGTAATCGCAATCTTTGACCGTTCGAGTCTGTTCGGTTTGATGTCCTCGGCCAGCATTGAGCGGGATGTGTCCAGCAATATCACGATGTCTCTTCCCTTGCGTTTTATCTGCTGCGGCTGCGGGTTCCACTTGGGTTCGGTCAAAGCCATCACTATACTTATATAAGCAAGAACCAGCAGCAGGGCTTTGAATATCTGTTTTTTCAAACTCACAGAAGTATTGATCTTCTTGAGCATTTCATTGCTTGCCAACATCCGAAGCGCCCTGGCCTTGCGCCAAAAACACCAGATGTAAGCCGGTAACAGTGCCACAGGCACCACAAACAAAAACCACAAAGCTCTGTCATTTCCAAGATTCATAATTACCCGCCGTAAGGCGTCCCCAAGCGGACTGCAAATGCCTCACGGTATCTTGCGGAAAACACTACAGCCTGCCAAAATTTCAAAAGTCAAAAGCACCAGCGCAGAAAGCGTCAAAAAGCCGAAACGCTCTGCATATTGGGTGTACTGAATCGACTTGACGTGAGTTTTTTCCAATTGGTCGATTTTCTTAACAATATTACGAAGCGCCTCGACATCATCGGCCCGGCTGTAGAAACCACCGGTTTTTTCGGCTATTGCCTTTAGCAATCCCTCATCAAGGTCCTGACGCGTTGGCATTTTGTAAGTCCTCCCCATCATCTCAATAGTTGTAAATGCCTGGGCCGAGCCGATTCCAATCGTGTATATTTTTATGCCCCATTCTTTGGCCAGTTCCGCTGCGGCCAGTGGGTCATATTCGCCCACATTATTACGACCGTCGGTCAGAAGTACAATCGCCTTGCTTTTTATCTTAAAACCGGCCTGTTCAGCATTATCTGATTGCTCCAGCCCCGACCGTCCTAATTGAGCATTTCTTCGTTTAATTTCTTCTTCTGCTTTTTTCAACCTCGCCGCTGCTAAGGCAATGGCATCACCTATTGCCGTTCCGTCCTCACTTTTCAATTGAACAATCTCAGTTTTTTTGAGAAACTCAAGAAGGACATTGTGGCTGAGTACAAGGGGACACACCGTATCCGCATATCGGGCAAAGGTAATCAAACCTATAAGGTCGCTGCTTCTGCCGGTCAATCCCTTTTCACCACCAGCAATGAAATCGGCAAGAACTTTTTTGACGACTTCCAGCCGATTGAGTTTCTCTCCGAAATCCATCTCGGCCTGCATACTGCCGGACCTGTCCACCACAGCCTCTATTGCCACTCCCTCGGTGGAGATTTCCGAAATAACCGTTCCTTTCCTGGGACGAGCCAGCGCCACAATAAGCAGCACTAAACACATCAGCCTCGCTGCTTTCAGCAGCGGCCGAAGCCGCAATCTCCACGACAAATGACAGTTCCTTATGTCAACCAGACTCGGAAACTTCACCGCCGCGCTGTGTTTCTTATTTAAGGCCGGATATGCCAGAGCCGGCAGTAATAAAAACAACAAAAATGCCCATGGTGAATATAACTGCATTTATGCAACCTCTGCTTCAACAGTCTTATTTTCTTGCAGGTTATCGGTTACGTCGATCCTGCGCTCGTCTGATTTCGTTTTCTCTATAAATTCTTTAACCAAATCAAATGTCCGCTGGATTTGTTCGGTTGTGGGTCTGTGCTTTGCAAACTTCACAAGATCACAATGAGTAAGGAATTCTTCAAGGCTTTTCTTGTCCGATACGGACAGCACGTCCGTATATCGAAGCTCCGCCAAAAATTCCTCTGTAGTTCTTTCCGGCGCCCGCAAGTCAAAACGATGCTCGATATAATGCCTGAGGATGCTGCTTATCCGCTCGTAGAATTCCTTTATCTTCCCGGCCTCGACAAGGTTTTCTTTCACCAAAGCCTTCAACCTTTCATAAGCAATCTCATGGGCGGGCTTAAAAATTCTGATAAGTTTAGCAGCTCGTTTTCTTCTCAGTAGTATCCATCCTACCGCTACTGCTGCAATACAGGCGATAATCAGCAGCCAAAGCCACCAAAGCGAAGTCTCCTGGGGCATCTCAACCACGCCCTCAATATCTTCGATGACTAACTCTCCACGCTGCTCACCAAAAAGTGAAGTGACCTCGACCTCAACAGGCTCACTCGAAAGCTCATATTTCTTGTCCTGGACATTGTTAACATCGTAAAACTCAAATGCAAAAGCGGGCACTTCATACTTGCCCGATAAAAACGGTTCCAGCCTATAACGATAAGTACTGGCTACGTTGTTTTTCTCATCGAGCCTGTTTCCGAGGTTGCTCCAGTCAACAATACCGAAATTCTCAAGCACCTTGTCCACTTTCGGCATCCGAACTTCGTAGCCCGGTTCAATTACCGCTTCAAGCTCTAACAGCAGTGTCTCTGCAATTGTCAGTTTACTTTTATCAACGCGCACGTGAACACTCAGCGGCCCACGCTCATACTGTTTGTCGATTTCGAATTCCGTCTTTTCAGCCGTGCGTTCCGAACGTTCCTTACAGCCTGCGCAAGCCGCGAGTAAACCGCAACAAATCAGCAATACTAAAATACCACGTTTTTCAATAACAGCTCTTGCCATATGTATTGTAATAAATACCTATTTCTGTAAACCGGAAGAGTCCGGTTCAGGTTCGGCTGCCTTCGATGGCGCCAGAACCGAAGTGTGGATTATAACATCGTATTTGTCCATCATTTACCTGATATAGTCCTGCTGGACGTCCTGGCGTTTCTGGTTCGAAAGCATCATCATTACCTGCTGTCTGACCTCGTCAAATGTCTTCTGTCGCTGGCTTTCTTTTGTGTCGACTTTAACAATCTCCCACCCCTTTTCCGTCTTAATTGGTTCGTCCAGAAATTCCGGCGCCTCAACAGCAAATATCTTTTCGTTAAGCTCCTTGACATCGCCGATAACAGGAACATCAGAGCCTTCTATAACATCGATGTCAATTTTGCCTCCGCTTTCTTTTGTCTCTTCGTCTTGTGAAAGCTCCTTCGCCAGATTGTCGAAGTCCTCACCGTTTTTGATACGTTTGATAATATCTTTGGCCTGCTGCTCTTCATCTACAAGAATATGACTTATTTTTGCCCTGGCAGGCTCAAGAAACTTGTCTTTATTCGCTGCGTAATACGTCTCAAGGTCGGTTTGTGTTATGTTGATCTTGGAGGCAAGCTGCTCATTCATCAACTGCTGGCTTAGAAGCCCTTTGGCAAGCTCATTTAAAAGCTTCTTTACCTCAGGTTTCTCGGTGAGCTGTATTTCCAGGGCCTCACGATACAATATTTCCTGAGCCAGCCAGCTCTGCAAAAACTGTTGTTTGTTCTGTGGATTTTGATACTGCTCAAGCATTTTCTTTTTCTGTTCATTGAGCTGCTCAACACTCATAAAGGCCGCAACGGAACTCAATTGATTATCGAGAGCATTTTCAATCTGTGCATCGAGATCAGCCTGTGTGATTTTTTCAGCGCCTATTTCCGCAACCACTGCGCTATCCGCCTCCTGAACCTTATTAATGCTTGTCCGATCCATCAGCTCGTAACGCAGGGCCGAAAACTTGCCAAGTTTTTCAAAGCAGTCTTTTATATGCTTGTTAATCTGAGAGGCCAAATCATCAAGTTTTTCAGCGGTTTCACTGCGGTAATAAAACTCAATCGCATCGGCGTAGAGACCGGCCTTCTCCAGAGCCATGCCGGCTTGAAACAGCGCCCTGGCACGTTCGGTATTTGTCAACTCGGCACTTGCGATATAATCCTGCCAGGTATCTGCGGCCTGGTTGTATAAGTTTCTCTGAGAAAGCTTGGCAGCAAGCTGTTTGGTCTGCTCTGCCGAAAGACCGTCTGTCCGCGTTTGTTGAATGGATTCTCGAGGTTTCAGTAATATCAGCAGATTAGCCAGCCCTAAACCTACCAGCATTAACATTAATATAACAGCTATCTTATTCACAATAGGACCTTTTTGTTTTTTCTCTGGTAGCGAAAAGTTGAGTTTCTCTTCCATTTATATCCAAACTCCTTCAAACAACCACCTTTTATACAAGTGATAATTCTGCTTACTCAGCGCCGCCGATGCCGCATGTGGAAAAACTGAACCAGGTCCCGGATATACGGCTTATCGGTGCTTACAGGAACACAATCAACATTAATCGACCTGAGCAGGCTCTTTAGCTCATTAAACCTGTTCAGGCTCTTATTGTCGTACTGATTATGGAACTTCCTGCCGGAGGTATCGACGAGAATAATTTCACCGGTTTCGGCATCCTGAATCTCTATTAGTCCGACTCTCGGCATTGATATCTCGACCTTGTCACGGACCGGTACAGCTATAACATCATGGCGCTTGTTGAGCAGGCTGAGTGGTTTCTTGAAGTCTGATTCGATAAAATCGGAAACCAAAAATACGGTAGCTTTTTTATGTGTCACTTTTGCGATATAATCCAAAGCAAGCGTGATTTTTGTTTTCCTTCGCGGCATTTTGAAATATAACAGCTCACGAATCAGCCGCAGCATATGCCTGCTCCCTTTCTTCGGAGGTATGTACAGCTCTATCCGGTCGGTGAAAATCAACAGCCCTACCTTGTCGTTGTTCTTGGCGGCTGTAAAAGCCAGAACAGCACAGAACTCGGCGGCAAGCTCATTTTTCATCTTATTTACTGTTCCGAATTCTCCTGAAGCGCTGAGGTCAACCGCAAAAATTACCGTCATCTCGCGTTCTTCTACAAACCGCTTTATATAAGCTTTACCCGTACGGGCGGTGACATTCCAGTCAATAGTGCGGATATCATCGCCGGGTGTATACTCCCAACCTCATCGAACTGCATTCCTCTGCCTTTGAACACGCTTTCATACTGCCCGGCAAAGCTGGCATCGATCGCCCGGGAGGTATAGATTTGAATCTGCTTGATTTTCTTTATTAATTCTTCAGGTATCATGGTAGTCAGTATTCAGATGAGTTGTACCTTTTTTATGGTACTTCGATATTATCGAAAACTGTCTTTATGATATCTTCACTGGTTTTATCCTCTGCCTCCGCTTCATAACTGACAATCACCCTGTGCCGCAAAACATCGGGACCGATACTCTTGACATCCTGTGGAGTGACATAACCTCGCTGCTGGATGAACGCGTGCGCCTTTGCGGCAATCGCAAGGAAAATAGTCGCTCTTGGCGATGCGCCATAACTGATGAAATTCTCCATATCCAAACCGTATTTCTTTGGCTCCCTCGTGGCACAAACTATGTCAACGATGTAATCCTTTATTTTCTCATCAATATATATTTCGTCAACGACCGATCTTACATCCGCTATGTCGGCCGGACTAATGACCGCTTTGACCTCGAAACTCTTATCCGTGACAGCCATTCTGTCGAGAATCTTACGTTCCTGCTCTTTATTCGGATAATCGATTTTAAGCTTGAGCATAAACCGGTCAAGCTGGGCTTCGGGCAGCGGATAAGTACCTTCCTGCTCGATGGGATTTTGAGTTGCGAGGACCAGGAAAGGACTCGGCACGGGATAAGTTTGCTCTCCTATCGAGACCTGCCTTTCCTGCATTGCTTCGAGCAAAGCGCTTTGGACCTTGGCCGGGGCCCTGTTAATTTCATCGGCAAGTATGATGTTGGCAAAAATTGGCCCTTTGCGGGTATAAAACTCGCCGTCGGATTGCCGGTAAATTTGCGTGCCGATCAAATCAGCAGGTAACAAATCGGGTGTAAACTGTATTCGCCGGAATTCCGCATTAATTGCACGGGACAGAACAGTTACAGCCATAGTCTTGGCAAGGCCGGGGACACCTTCGAGCAGTATGTGACCGTTGGCCAGCAATCCGACCAGCATCCGTTCGAGCATATAACGTTGCCCGACAATCACTTTTTCCAGCTCCGTCAGTAATGCCTGAACGAACGCACTTTTCTGCTGTACGAGATTTCCGATCTGTTTTACATCGGTTGCCATAGAAACTTCTCCTTCAAAAATACCGCTTACGAATAAAATGTTCATCAACTGCTAATAGTTATGTATCGTAACATTCGACTGTATGAAAATTAATGATTTAATACGTATTATCATCCAAAAAGTTCATTTTTACACAAAAAACAAAGAAAATTCAAGATAATTGCCAATTTTATCGTCCCCAATCCTATGAAAAAAATTCTCTTCTTAGACCTCTTAATCGCCATTTGAGGTTAAATATCCCCATAGAATGTTTATAAAAAATTGCCTTGTGTCATCGACGCAATAAAGCAAAACCAATAGAGAGCACGCATCTCAAATTTGCATGGCGTGTTGAGCTGTTTTTTTAATGTTGCTTGCATGACCAGGCGATAGTATTAAGCCCCCGCTTAAGGTCTGCAAGTGGCCCGGCGACTTCTCGTGAATACTTTCTGCTATTAATATCTGTATCCACTTTGATGGGGCGGCCGTAACGGTCCTCGATGCTTTGCCCGACAGTTGGAAAGACACCGACCAGTTCGACGTTGACCTGCGGTCCGTTCATACGGAACGGTGCGCCATTGATAGAAAACGTAATCGTGGTTCCCAATGAATGATCTTTGATGGTAAAATCCGTGACACAAGAATCAACGATACTGTTCTCATCGCCGAAGGAGCTTGCCTTTGCCCCCTCCAGGAAGACGTTGTAATCCGATGTATAGCCTGAAGCCGTTTTTACCTGGTCGAGTCCCTGTCTGACAAAGATATTGTTAAACCACTTGTCATCCTGGGCAGTACCGGATTTGCGTCCAACCACTTTTGTCGTATGCGGCTTATAGAATTGGGAACGGCGTTTGGTGTCCGGCGTATACTCGTAACCGCAAGATACAAACAGATTGTGGGCGAACACTGTAGCTTCGGAGTTACTTCTTGTCGGCTGTCCGACGAGGATGTTGTTATCCACCAGAATAGGGCCGTGGTTCATCTCCAGAAAAACATTGGCGGCTTCGGTATTGTAGATTACATTGCCGGTTATCCGGATGCCCTGGTTGGCAAAGTCAATCCAAATACCAAAAGCGCCCTGCATTTGCCGAAACACTCCGCGGATGAGATTGCCGCTAATAATAGTATCCACACTATTGTGAAACTTAATCGCGGCAGTTTCCCAACCGCCGAACTCCCTGCGGTAATTGGTGTCTTCGATGAGATTTCCGGAGATGACTGAGCGGGTAGCTCCTTTTTGACCGGCGATACCTGCTTGTCCGCAGCGCCGGATAATGTTGTTACGAATGATATGGTCCCCGTAAGCGTCGATATCGTCGTAATCAACGCCCGGTGCATGTCCCAGAATAATACCTACGCAACGGGCATTGGTAATCGTGCAATTCTCGATAATCCAGCGCTTACCCATCCTCGGACCAATGGCGCCCGTCTGCAATTCCAAAGTCGGTGGCGCCCAGTTTGCCGCTGCGTGCATAAAGTTCAAACCAGTGACGGTGATATATTTAAGACCGGAAATCTCCGGCATGAAAAGACTTTCACGAACGTTAATCTCGGTCAGCTCCTTGCTGGGATTTGCCTTACCGAAATTGGCCCATATGGTTGTTACTTCTTCGTTAACCCGGCAAAACCAGCTATGCTTGGCTTCTTTTACTTCCTTTGCCGTCTTTTTTTCGTAGAAGGCCTCGCCGTTGAGATAGACATCCCCTCGGTGGTGCCACTTGCCGTAGTTCAACCAGCCCCCGGAGAGCTCCAGGGCGTAGGGATTATATTCACCGAAGAATGAATTTGGTAATTCAACTTTCCAAACGCCGTCGGCTTCGTCTGTCCAGGATGTTATGCGTTCGGAACCTTTGATGATGACTTTCTCGCCGGGTGCTGCTCGATAAGTGATGCGCTTACTTTCACCAGTACCGCCACGAATAGGCTTGACCCATTCGCGATACGTTCCGGCGTGGATAGTCACGGTATCTCCGGGCATAGCGAGGGAAGCGGCCTTGTTGATAGTTAGATATGGGCTGGAAAGACTGCCGGAAGCTGAATCACTGCCCGTTTTTGATACATGTATTTCACGGGCAGAAATGCACTCAGAGCTGAAGATTCCGGCGATGGCTATTGCTATCAATAGAAGTGGTCTTGGCATAATAGTTCTCATCTCAACAGTAACTAACCTAATTCCGCAGTAATTCCTGTCCGGCCAAATATTTATAAGAGATATGGCTATAGTTCTTGTAAGTCTTTTCAAAGTGCACAACATGTGCACAGTATTGGACAGTGCCTCACCCACCCTTCTTGCAGCCGCCCATTGTTGTTAGGGAAGCTGCTAACAAGACCACCAGTACCCACTTTTTCATAATCTTTTCTCCTTGAAGCCCCATTTCTATTTTACTTCTAACTTTACCGCCGAGTCAGATAAGACCAATACTAAAAACAACATTATAGTATATTTTTTAGGCCATTTGTAAAGAAAAAACAGGCCTATATTTGATATTTGCGCCAGTCTATCCCTCGTCACTATCATCTCGATATGGAACGGTTGTTATCAGGTCAAAGTTAAGTGTTGCCTCTACAGCTTATCGATCAATCCGCAACTGACCTCTTCAAGCGATTTCAATACCAAGGTAGCTTTCGAGAAGTCATTGCTTATCGTGTGTCTGTTCGGTACGACTATGCTCTTCATTCCAGCCGCATCTGCCGCTAAGATTCCCTTTTCTGCGTCTTCGATGACAAGGCAATTCTCCGTTGGTATGTTCATTTCATTTGCGACATGGAGAAAAATGTCGGGATATGGTTTTATACGTTCCACACTGCTTTTAGTGGCCACACATGAAAAGAAATCCTCGAAATCGAGCGCATTGAGCACGGCGTAGGCATCTTTAGAATGCGAGGACGTTGCCAGACCCATCAGCTTACTGCCCTGAAGCGAGCAGAGCAGTTCGCGCGCACCTGGCATAGGCTTAGCGCTTGAAGAGACCAGCTTCTTGTAAAGGCGGGCTTTCTCACGGCGAACGAAATTTGGGTCAACTGCCAGATTCCTCTGTGCTATGAATGCGTCGGTGCCTTTCCCGCAACGAATCCAGTGATTTGCGTACTCTTCATCCGACAATTCGAATCCCAGTTCGGAAAAGACCGTCTGATAGGCACTCAGATGGAGCTTCTCTGTATCAGCCAACAGTCCATCCAAATCGAATATCACAGCGGAAATCATAATATGCCCAATCACGTTAGTATTATACAATCTGCGGGTATGTTTATATTTTGCATTTTTTAGTGTCTTAGAATGAGAAGTAAAAAAATCTGTTAATTATTGAGATTAGTTGTGTAATCTTGCCGGCGCTGGAGTGGAACTCATCTGTGCTACTTATTCTCCTGACTTTTATCCATACAGACGACATACCCGTCCATGGTGCTGATAAACAATCGGTTGTCTGCCGCCGCCATACCGTCCCAAACCGGCGGAGCCGGCAACTTGTACTCTGCGAGTTTCCTGCCGTCGCTGGTGGCAAAGGCTGCCAGGATGCCCCCCTTCCGGCCTTCCCAGGAACCGTGTGGATCTTTTGGATCGACTACATCCGGCGAACCGGCTACAAAGATGATATCTCCTGTGCGAATCATGGCAGTGACCCGGATACTAATGCGTTGCTCCCACAGGGATTTTGGTCCTTGCTGGCGGCGTCTGCTGATGGCCTGCTTGCTCCCGGAACTTTTTGCGGTAGCTTTCAGCGGTATGCACTTAATACGGTAGGCCATCGCGCCGGGGCTGAAAACTGTTTCCCGGCTGCGGGAGTCATAAACCTCCATGCCGTATGCGACGTTCTTGCCAAGGACCATTAGGCCTGATGTCCTGGCTTGGCCGGCTTGCCATAATGTTCTGTTGAACCAGCTTGGATCAAGGTAGCCGCCCGTGGTGAACAGGTGTTGTGTGGTACGGCCATCCTGGCCGTGAACACGGGCTGGAAGCCCGTGCCACGATCCGGAGGATAAGACCTTCATCTGCCGAATAAAAATGTTTTCACCATCGGTGGCGGGGATGTCATTTAGAAGCCCAGGCATTAAGTTGGCACTGGTTTCGGGTGACATCTTACCTGTTTCAGGGTCGGGATTATAGATAGTCTCTCTGTGGAGCACTTTCGCAGTCGTTGGATCAAGGGTATAGATGCGGATGCCGCCGTCAAGGTATGACGACCTTCCGGCTGCGAACCAGCATTTCTCATCATGTACAAGAACACTGCCTGGTACGGGCCAGGGTGATTCCAACTGGCCGAAGGAAGTGACGAGACGGTGACATGGTGAGGCGTCGAACCGCCATACAAGGGCTCCGTCAGCAGCGCGAAGACAATGAACCCGTCCGTCAGACGAACCGAAGATTGCGAGTCCATTGTATAAGGTCGGAGGTGAATCCACCCTGGAATCGGCTGTGTAGTTCCAGATGTTTTTGCCATTGCCGGCATTCAATGCATATACGGAGTGAGTGTCCACACCGGCGACGAACACCTTGTCACTCGCGATGACCAGACCGCTGGGTTTGGTATCGATATTGGTACGCCAGGCAATCTTTAGATTCGTATTGACAGCAGACTCTGAGGCGCCACTACGCTGAGGATCATGGCGATATGTGGGCCATTCATGTGGATTTTCGGTTGTTGTTTGTTGATGGCCAACTTGTCTGAAAGCCGGGCCTTTCTTAAGATTGGGCTCAATGTCATTTTTCCTCGCTTCGATTTTTAAATCCCTCGATTTCCTTTTCGGAGCCAGGGCGTTGAAACCGGTAAGCTTGGCATTGATGTAACAACTACAGGGATGCGGCGTGACATATAGCAGGCCGTTGCATGGCAGGTATCCGAGCAGACAGCCGCTTCGTACCCAGTGGTTCTGATAATTCTCCCCCGTTGATAAGTCCACGAACTCCACGCCGCGCCGACACGACAAGAGAAATCGTTCAGTGCTCTTGTTCCGATAGCAGCGGTGGTGGTGACCGACGTTGAATATCTCTTTTGTCGGAAGTTCCCTGAGGACTTTGCCGCTCCGCAGATCAAGAGCCTGGATACGGTAATTTACTACGCTCGAATCTTTGGCCTTGAAGCCCTTGCCCCACACAGACCCGAACTCAGTTTTGGCGTTCACGTGGGTCCACACAACGTCGCCTGCTACAAATACGTCCGGTGGCGTACAATGACCCCAGCCACCGTAAGGGTATTTCCACATTTGCCGACCGTTATTGGCGTCAAATGCGTAGAGCGTGCCCGGCATGGTATGATAGGTGTGGTGTGTATTCGGCTCAGGCTGGGCCAGCAACACCACTCCGTCATGATATACCATCACTGTCAAGAGGTATTCGAACATCCCCGAAAAACCCATTCGCCGTACAGCATTGTTCGGCAATGCAGGGCGATTGATCCTCCAGAGAGTTTGTCCCGAGTCCATATTCAGGCACTCGATCGCCTTTGTTGTAAGGATAAATACCTTGCCTTTGCCGGCGACCAGTTCGAGCCTTCCGAACGGGTCCTGAGTTTGACCTGCTCGAATACCCGAAAACGGGCCTTTTGTCCAGAGCACATGGCCGGTCCCCGCGTTGACCGCACAGACGTGCTTGCCTGGCGCACCGGTGGGAGCTTCACCTTTTCTAAGAGTCGCATTGGCAGGCTTTTCAGATGGATTGATCGACACGATTAGCCGGCCATCGACGTAGAGAATTTCATCGGCATTGGCCGTATCGGAATAGACTTGTTTTTTCTCGCCTGTGGCTGCGTCCAGTGCAGTAACCGGGGCGTTGGCGCCAAGGGTGACATATACAGTATCGTCCACGGCGACCAAACGCTTACCGATATGCGATGGCATCGTGAATCGACCAACACTGGCTACTCCCTGGCCCGTGCCAGGTGTTCCGCTGAACTTGGCTGAGCCCCAGTCCGGTACAGGGCACTTCCACAATAGTACGCCGCTGAAGGCATCGCGAGCGACGAGGAACCACTTACTGGGCACTGTGCCGTCCAAACAAGCCAAAGTCTCATCGCAAATATAGAACAGCCGTCCACCTGCTGAGACCATCGCGCTGACACTCGGTGTCCAGCCGTGGCTGCGGGCCCAGATCGGCCTGGCTGTCCACTGTAGATGTTGCGGTGGGCCAACAATTAGGTCGTTTGCCACAGCATTACCGCCGGCATCATGTAGGCGATGTGTCCAC
>Ga0114922_10002640_pt1 | contig 16781 bp, 2 predicted proteins | sample AartaG_FD_100975 | JGI IMG/M metagenome (GOLD analysis project Ga0114922, IMG submission 100975) | Deep subsurface microbial communities from Aarhus Bay to uncover new lineages of life (NeLLi) - Aarhus_00045 metaG | ecosystem: Environmental > Aquatic > Marine > Oceanic > Sediment | place: Aarhus...
CCAGCAACAATGCATCTTCAAGCGACAAGACCCCAGCCAGGCAGGCCACCACGTACTCGCCCAGGCTGTAGCCGATCATTGCCTTGGGTTGAATGCCCCAGGCCATCAGGAGTTGAGCCAGGGAATACTCGACCACAAAAACAGCCGGTTGGGCCAAGGCTGTTTGCTGCAAGGGGCTATCAATCGCGCCATTCGTCTGGCGACCCAGCATCTTGCGTAAATCAAGGCCCTGCTCCTCCCCTGCTACCGTTTCCTCACTTGGCGGGTAGAGAACCTCACGCAGGTCAGCCCCCAGATGTGGTTCTAGCAGTGTGCAGCAGTGATCGCTCCAGTACTTGAAGACAGGTTCGGTTTGGTAAAGCTGCCGGGCCATGCCAGTGTAGTGGTCTCCCACGCCGGGGAAGACGAAAGCGACCGGCCGCTCCCGGTGGGTCTGGTGAGCGGTAAAGACCCGGCCCGGGTCTCTCATGGCCAGGGCGTTGGCCCCATCTTCGAGGTCGTGGCAAACAACCATACGACGGTGGTTGAAGGCTGTCCGCCCTACCTGCAAGGTGTAGGCAACGTCGGCCAGATTGAGAGTTTGGTTGTTGTGGAGGTGGGTCACCAGGTTGGTGGTGGCAATTTCCAAGGCGCCCTCTGTTTTGGCGGAGAGGAGGAGCAGTTGGTGCGGCCGGGAGGCGCTTGAGGGTTCCAGTTCCGGCGTCTCTTCCAGCACCACATGGGCATTGGTTCCCCCAAATCCAAACGAACTCACCCCTGCCCGGCGCGGCCAATGCCCATTCGATTCCCACTTGGTCAATTCGACATTGACATAGAAGGGGCTGTTGTCCCAGTCAAAATCAGGATTGGGCGTCTCAAAATTCAAGCTAGGGGGGAGCAACTTATGGTGCAAAGCGAGTGCGGCTTTGATGAGACCGGTCACACCTGACGCCCGATCCAGATGGCCTATATTTGGCTTAACCGAACCAATGGCGCAAAAAGCAGTCTTGTCTGTGCTTCTGCGAAAGGCTCGGTTCGTAGCCTCTAGCTCTACCGAATCGCCGAGCGGCGTTGCCGTGCCATGTGTCTCGATATAGCTAATAGTCTCGGCATCCACACCTGCATTTCCCAATGCCTCCGCAATCACCGCCGCCTGTCCATTCAGGCCTGGCGCAGTATAGGCCACTCGCATTACGCCATCATTATTTGTGGCCGACCCCCGAATTACCGCGTAAACGTGATCGCCATCTTCCAACGCATCTTCTAATCGCTTGATCGCAACGAGACCCAGGCCATCGCTAAACACACTTCCCTGGCCCTTGGCATCAAACGCACGGCAATATCCGTCTGGGGAGGCGATCCCTCCTTCCTGATACACATAACCGACCCCATGGGGGAATTGAATCGAGACCCCCCCCGCCAACGCCATGTCGCACTCATAAGCCAGTAGGCTTTGGCAAGCCAAATGCACTGCCACCAAGGACGTGGAACAGAAAGTCTGGACAGAAACACTCGGCCCCTTCAAGTCCAATTTATAAGAGACCATAGTAGCCAAAGAATCAGACACATTGCCAATGCCGACTTGAGCAGTCCCCATCAACGCCATGAGGTCGGGGTTAGAAGCCAAGTTGTCCCACAAGTACGAGGGGAACCGCTTGCCGGCAAAAATACCAATGAGACCCTCGTATGTGCCGGGGCCATAACCGGCGTCTTCTAGGACCTCCCAGGCACACTGTAAAAGGAGCCGGGATTGTGGGTCCATAACTTGTGCTTCGCGGGGGGTGAAGCCAAAAAATGGGGCATCAAATAAATCCATACCCTCAAGAACAGTTCCTGCTTTGACGTAGTTTGAATCGCTCAACAGTTCGGGGGCGACCCCGGCCGCTAGCAGTTCCTCGTCAGAAAAAAAGCGAATTGACATCACTGAATTCACCAAGTTTTGCCAAAACTCGGTTATGTTCTTGGCGCCAGGAAACTGGCCGGCCATGCCGACGATAGCTAGTGAGGTATCATAAATCATCATAATCATTCCCTTGCTCGTGAGGAGGGTGGGATCAGCAATTATCTCAAACCAGGACGTGTTGTGTGTTAGGTGTTCGAGGTAATCTGAACTCACAACCCCCGAGTATCTTGTCGTTTTCCCGTTCTTAACCTTTGCTTTCGTTGTTCGGACCTTTGACGGCGCTTTTCACCACGCGAATATCGCTGGTCTATCACGACTTTGCTGCCTTGATCCTGGTCCAAGAATTTCGCCAGCGCACCAACAGTGGGCGCTTCGTAGAGGGCACGGGCAGGAATGCGCTCCATGTTTAATACTTCTTGCAAACGGCGCACCAGGTCGAGGCCAATAAGGGAGTTGCCACCCAGTTCGAAGAAATTGTCGTTGATCCCGATCTCGGAAATACCCAGGATGTCACCCCATACGGTCGCAATTTTGCGCTCCGACTCATCACGTGGAGCCACATAAGATGCCCCTAACACGGGGCGCGGGTGTTTTGACCGTGTCTCGCCGGGTTTGCATCCCCAATTTCGAATAGAGGTGATTGTAAAGTGCTTACTTAACTCCACAACCTTGTGGAAATCCTGCGTAGACACCACAACCCGCGGCAAGCGGCGCGACAAGATGCGTTCAAGTGCATCGCTACCCTCTTCAAATGTAATCCCAAGTCGTTTTCGGTTCTCTCTGAAAAAAATCTGAACTTCGTCGCCAAAGCCTGCCAGTCCCTCTTCCCAGGCATTCCACTGCCATTCACCCCAATCAATCGAAGTTGTCAGCCGTTTGCTCCCCACACAGCGCTGTGCATAGGCATCCATAAATGCATTGGCTGCACAATAATCAATCTGACCTGGACCGCCACCGGTTACCGACGTAACCGAGGAGAATAAGACGAGGAAGTCTAACTCAATCGCTTGTTCCTGCAACACTTGCTCCAAAACAAGCGTTCCCTTCACTTTTGGAGCCAATACCTCGGCGGCCATTTCCGGCGTTTTCAATTGGATTAATCCCATGCCTGGCACGCCAGCCGCGTGGAACACCCCATGAATTGTGCCAAACCGCGCTACAGATTGTTGTACCGCTGCTTGCATTTGTGCCTTGTTCGCCACATCGGCCGCGACCACCAAAACCTCGGCACCTAGCTCTTCCAGGTGTTGCACGCGCCGTATCTTGCGCCCGATACCATCCTTATCGTCCTGGGTGGCTAAGATTTTGGCCCATTCCGCACGGGAGGGCAATCCAGATCGGCTGGTCAGGATCAATTTCGCTCGCAATGTCCGCGCCAAATGTTCCGCCATCGCCAAACCGATACCTCCCAGACCACCTGTCACCAGGTAAACACCATCCGACCGCAACCGAGGTGACTTCTGCCCACAAACTGGCGGCAAGCTAATTGGCTCAAAGGACCGTGCCCAACACTGATGGCCCCGCAAGGCCATAATCACACCATCGACCCCGGTCGTTAGCACACCCAGCAAATTCATCAGCAATGCTTCCGCTTGCCAACTGCCAGGCGTGGCCAGGGCAACATCAACACACCGGCAAGTAATATTCGAATATTCCAGTGGAATGACCCGACACGGCCCGATCACGGTCGCTTTTTCAGGGCAAGGGCGTTCATCACTCGTAACAGCCTGCAATTGCGATGAGACAATTGATATTTCACACGATGCCAGATTCAGATCGTCAACCACCTGGGCTAAACACATCAGGCTGTATAGGCCCAGGTCCAACATGCGTTCCAGAAAGTCATCTCCACCAGAAACCGACTCGCCGTCCGTAACGCTCCACAAATGCACGATTTTGGCTGGCTCCAATCCTCGCTGGTGCAATTCATTCAGGACTGTCGCATAGTCTGCACGCAACTGAGGCCGCACTACATACTGGCTCTCCCCTAACTTCTTAAACGAGGACCCAGGCTGGACAACTACCACGTGTTGCTTGTGCTCTGTCAGCCACGCTGCTATCTGTGCTCCCAGGCCCCACGTGTCCGCGAACAACAACCAGCACGTGTTCCCGTTTATTTTCTCATCAGGCAACTGAGGGGCCTGTGGCGCTACCTGCTTCCAGGTCGGCAGGTAGAACCAATTGGTCACTTCCTGACGCGGCAACGCACCAATTGCTTCCGCCGGTGTGCGTGCTTGCTCGACAGTGACTTGTCCCCCCCAATGCTTTTGACTAGATTCCACCCAGTAGCGTTGGCGCTCAAAGGGATATGGGGGTACCGGAGTTCGATGTCGCTGCTCTGTTTCATAAAAGCCTGACCAATCTGGCTCGAATCCCAACAACCACAGCTTGCCCAGTGTTTCCAACAAGAAGGGCAGGTCAGACTGATGATCATGGGCAAAGCGCATCGTTGGCAAGATCAGTCGTATCTGCTCACGGGTGCAAGCGGGATGCTGCTTGGCAAAAGATGCCAACGACTGTCCCGGCCCCACTTCGAGCAGTATTCGGTCTTTGTCTTTTAACAACTCGGTGAGTGTGTCGAAGAAGCGCACTGGCTGACACATATGCTCTGCCCAATAACCAGGCTCAGTAGCCTGTTTGGCCGTTATCCACGTTCCAGTCACGTTAGAAATGTAAGGGATACGGGGTGGATTCAGCTTAACTGTCTGTGCTAACTCAGTCAAGGGCTTGGCCAACGATGCCATCGTACTGCAGTGGAAAGCGTGAGTCGTGTTTAACGGGCGACAGGCAATGCCGCGTTCAGTGAGTTGTGCCTCCAACTGAGCCGCTCCTTCCGGAGAGCCAGCCAACACGCAACTTGTCTTTCCGTTGTGTATGGCTAACGAAATCTCCTCTGAAAGCAAGGGCTGAACAGCTTCTTCAGAGAGAGAAACGGCCAACATACTGCCTGCAGGAAGCGACTGTATCATCCGCGCTCGTTCCGCGACTAACTTTAACGCATCCTTTAGCGACAGAACGCCCGATATGCAAGCGGCCACATACTCACCCAAGCTGTAGCCAACCATCGCTTGCGGCCGCACGCCCCACGACATCAGCAGACGAGCCAGCGCATACTCGATCACAAACACCACCGGCTGCGCTATGCTCGTTTCACTCAACTTCTTCGCCGCTGGCGATAATTCCTGACCACCGCGCCCCAGCATCGCCCGCAGATCCATCCCGCCGTCCCTATCCGTCTCCGGCACACTCGACTCGTCAGACGGATACAACAGATCGCGCAGCTTAATCCTTAGGTACGGATGGAGAATCCGGCAACATTGCTCAACGATGTCACGGAAGACGATTTCTTCCTCATAGTACTCTTTGGCCATTTGCAAATAATGGTCACCTACACCGGGGAACATAAACGCAATCGGCCGGTTGATGGCTGGCTGATAGTGGGTCAACACCTGATGTGGGTTCGCCGACTCCAGCATCTCCAACGTATCTGCTATCCCCTGACCGACCACCATACGCCGGTGTTCGAACCCACGCCGTCCCACTTGCAGCGTGTAGGCGATATCCGCCAGGTTCGCATCTGGATTCTGGCGCAAGTAGTGAGCCAAATTAACCGTCGCCATATCCAGGGCCGACTCCGTACGCGCCGATAGGAGCAGCAATTGCCATGGCCGTGACGGCCCCGATGGCGGTCGTTCTGGCGGTTCCTCTACAATAACGTGAGCATTCGTACCCCCCATGCCCAAAGAATTCACCCCGGCACGGCGGGGCATCCCATTTTGGCATGGCCACTCCAACAACTTTGTGTTTACGTAAAAAGGGCTATTCTCGAAATCTATCTCGGGATTCGGTCTCTCAAAATGCAAACTTGGCGGGATTAACCCACGCTTGACTGCCAACGCAGCCTTAATCAGCCCGGTTACACCAGCAGCTCGGTCCAAATGTCCCATGTTCGTTTTCACCGAGCCAATGGCACAGTACCCTTTCCGATCCGTATATTTGCGGAATGTCTGCGTCAACGACGCCACCTCAACCGGATCACCCAACTCCGTTGCCGTGCCGTGTGCCTCAATATAGCCAATGGTTTCCGGATTTATGCCAGCATGCTCCAGAGCCATCGAGACCGCTTCGGCTTGTCCGACCACACTTGGCGCGGTGTATCCCACCTTCAACGAACCATCATTGTTCACCGCCGAACCTTTAATCACAGCGTGAATCGTGTCCCCATCTGCCAGTGCATCTTCCAGTCTTTTCAAGACCACAACCCCTACCCCATCGCCAAACAAGGTGCCCCGCGCCTGCGCGTCAAAGGTACGGCAGTGTCCATCTGGCGAATCCATTCCCCCTTCCTGGTACACATAGCCTTGCCTATGGGGAACGCGGATTGACACACCTCCTGCCAAGGCAATGTCACATTCACCATTCAACAGACTTTGGCAAGCCAAGTGCGTGGCCACCAGCGAGGTGGAGCAGAAGGTTTGCACAGCAAAACTGGGACCTCTTAGATTCATTTTATATGAAGCAGTCGTCGTCAGTGAATCCTTATCGCTGCTAATCACTGCCTGATAAGAGTTCACCGACTGTGCTATTTGGGGATTGGCAATCCACGATAGCAGATAGGTGCTGATATTTGCGCCGGCAAAAACACCGATTAGCCCTTTGTAACGCTCCGGATCATAACCCGCCAGCTCCAGCGATTCCCACGCGCACTCTAAAAAGAGACGATGTTGTGGATCCATGATTTCGGCTTCACGCGGACTGTAGCCAAAGAAGGCAGCGTCAAACAACTCGATGCCGTCAAGAATTGGCCGCGCTTTCACATAGTTGGGATCGTTAATCAACTTTGGATCCAGTCCCGACGCCAGCAGTTCTTTGTCTGTGAAAGATGTGATAGACTCGACGCCATTACACAGATTCTGCCAAAGCTGATCAACGGTTTTCGCGCCGGGGAAACGACCGGTCACACCGATGATAGCGACCCCTTGATTGTCAACGCTTTGGCGGGCTTTGCGGCGGCGTTCGACCAACGCTGCTTCTTGTGCTTTCTCACCCTCATCGGGCGCAGTGTCTGGTCGTAGATATTTTGCCAATGCACTCACCGTGGGCGCCTCGAACAAGACGATGACTGAAATCTGGCTGTCAAACGCTTTCTTAATTCTGGAGACAATTTGTAGACCGATCAGCGAATTCCCACCGAGATCAAAGAAATTGTCATGAATACCGATCTGGTCAATACCTAGTACATCTTGCCAGATGGCCGCAATCCGTTTCTCATACTCGTTGCTGGCCGGCACATAGTCTGTACTCAAGTCCGGCCGAGAGTGGCTCGCTTGGATTGCTGTCGTCTCCGTTGTTAGCACCTCCAATGTCACCCATTGGCGGATGCGGGCATCCAAATCCCCTGTCGAATTAACAAGTTGTGTGGCGCCACTGGCTACAGCCAGAGCGAAGGCCTGCATACCTTCTTCTGGCGTCATTGCGAACTCTGCCACCGTCGCACTGAAGGGGAGATCAGGTGCTTGTATATCCGCTTTCCACGTGTCCCAGCCCACACTAATCCAGGTGGATGGATAGATACGATTGTGTGCATGGGCATAGGCATCCATAAAGCTATTCGCTGCCGTATAAGCCGCAAAACCCAACCCCCCCAAGACTGAAGACAGAGAAGAAAACAAGAGACAGAAGTCTATGTTTTTCCCTTGCAGCACTTTATCCAAGACGTAAAGGCCATACGCTTTCGGCAGAAAATGGGCTTCACAGATAGCTCGATCGGTGTTTTGCACCGGCGGGAAAGCGTCCAGACCGGTCAAACCAGCAGTGTGAATTACCGCGCTCAGTTTACCAAACCGTTCATAAGTTTGGTCAACAACTGCCTGCATCTGTTCCTCATTGGATACATCAGCAGACATCACCAGCACTTCCGCCCCCAATGCTTCCAGTGTTCGGATCTTTTGAATTTTGCGGCTAGTAGGGTCTTTGTCAGGATGCCCAACTAACCAGTTGTCCCATGTCTCGCATGGGGGCAGCCCGGAACGACTAATCAACACCAGCTTGGCCTGAAGGCGCCGCGCCAGATATTCGGCCAATGTAAAACCAATCTTTCCTAAACCACCGGTGATGAGGTAAACGCCGCCCGGCCGCAACTGCCCTACCGATGGTTCTGCGGTCAGTGTTTTGGGCACAAACCGCTGCACGTAGCGAATACCGGCACGGTAAGCGACCGTCACGTCAGTCACTGGAGTTACCAACTCCGCCGCCAACTGCGCCGCAAGGGGGTCTTCCACGCCGCCACCACCGGTGGTTAGCATAATATCTACAGCCTGGCAACGAATACCCTGATACTCTTGCGGTATGACACGGCACAGTCCCAAGATAGTTGCTTTTTCAGGGTGAATTGAGCCATCGCCAACTGGCTGCGTGTTATTTGTCAGAACTGTGATGCGCACCGATTGAATTGCACTTTGCTCGGTCAAGGCGTGCGTGAAATAAAGCAAACTGTAAAAACCAACGCGCTGTGCCGTGGGAAAAGCCGTCCCGTTTATGAGGTGATCCTCAGGTATGCCAAGACTCCATATATGGGCAATCTGGGACGGTATTCTCCCCGACCGTTTGAGCGCAGCTAGCAGTGCATGGTAGTCGGCAGGCGCGTCTGGGCGTATTGTAAATGAATCAGGCGATACTTGGGTAAATGCTTCTCCCACTTGCACCCGTACAACAGGTACCCCATACTGGCTTAAATGATTTCCTATAGCTGCGCCCCACCCCAGCGAGTCTTCAAAAATCAGCCAGGGTCCGCCGATCTCGCCATTCACCTCTGGCAGTGCTGACGCCTCCCACAACGGCTCATAGAACCAGTCGGCTATGTCTACCTTCTTGCCTGTTGTCGCTTGTTGCCGGGGCGAAGTGACCGTCACGTCTGCCGGCGGATTAATCCAGTAACGTTGGTGTTCGAAAGGATAAGTAGGCAATGGAATGCGTTGGCGGCGTTCTTTGCCATAGAAACCTGACCAGTCAATTTCAAAGCCGGCCAACCATAGCTTACCGAGTGTGCCTAAGAAGAAGGCTACATCTGAGTGTCGGTCGTATGCATAACGCAACGTTGGCAGGATTTGCGATAATTGCTGCCGTGAACAATCTGGGTGTTGTTTGGCAAAAGAGCCTAATGATTGTCCCGGACCTACCTCTATTAGGATTTGCTGGCGGTTTGACAACAACTCGACGAGACCATCGCCAAATCGCACTGTCTGGCACAGATGGCGCGCCCAGTAGGTGGGATCGGTCGCCTCTTCGTCCGTAATCCTACGCCCGGTCACGTTGGACAGGTAAGGAATCTGCGGTCTGTTCAGTTGGACTGTCTGCACCAAGGTGGTGAATTCGGCCACGATTGGTTCCATCATAGTGGAATGGAACGCATGACTGGTCTCAAGACGACGATAGGTGATTCCCTTATCCACCAATTGCTGCTCCAGTGACGCCAGTGAGGCTGGTGGGCCGGACAGAACACACGTGCTAGGGCCATTGACCACCGCCAAACAGACTTGCTCATTGAGGAAGGGTCGTACTTTGGCTTCGGATAGGGAGACAGTCAGCATATCCCCTTTTGGCAATTGCTGGATCATTTGGGCACGTCTGGTAACAAGTGTCAGTGTATCCTCCAAAGAAAGCACACCTGCTACACAAGCAGCAGCATACTCGCCTAGACTGTAGCCAATGAGTGTATCGGGAACAATACCCCACGATTGCAGCAGTTGGGATAGAGCGTACTCAATAACAAAGACGGCGGGCTGAACAATTTCGGTTTGGTTGAGCCGCTCCCTGGTGGCTGAACCTGGTACCCTGCCTCGTCCTAGCATTTGACGCAGGTCTATGCCCTGGGCCGATGTGTTAGTGTCTTCTCCTGGATACAGCACATCTCGCAAATCCAACCCCAAAATCGGGCGTAGAAAGTCACAGCAAAAGTCGACCGTCTCCCGGAAAACCAGCACATGCTGATATAGCTCCCGCGCCATACCAACATAATGATCCCCAACACCGGGAAACATAAAGACAATGGGGCGCTCCTGTGTAGGCTGTACGCTATTCAGAAGTCGTCCTGCATTGCCTTCCTCGAGGGCTTGCAGAGCATCATCGCGCCCTTTACAGACGAGGATGCGCCGATGCTCGAATGCTTTACGCCCTGCTTGCAGGGTGTAAGCGACATCAGCCATGTTGATGTCTGGATTTTTCTGCAAGTGCTCATACAGGTTGCCAGTGGCGCTATCAAGCGCGGTGGCAGTTTTAGCCGAGAGGAGGAGAAGCTGGTACGGTGACAGTGGTTCAGTAAAAGGAATACGCGGCGCTTCTTCCATAATAATATGGGCATTTGTGCCCCCCATGCCAAAAGAACTTACACCAGCGCGCCGAGGCAGCCCATTCGAAGTTGTCCACTCTCGCAATTCAGTGTTTATATAAAAAGACGTATTACTAAAATCAATTTCCGGATTGGGTTCTTCATAGTTGAGGCTCGGTGGAATGAGTTTATGCTTCAGAGCAAGCGCCGTCTTAATCAGGCTCGTAGTCCCGGCGGCGCGATCTAAATGTCCCACATTTGTCTTTACCGACCCTACCGCACAGAAGCCTTTCTTATCCGTATGCTTGCTAAACGCTTTAACCATTGCAGCAAATTCAACCGCATCGCCTAGCGCAGTCCCTGTTCCATGTGCTTCGATGTAACCGATGCTCTCTGCATCTACCTCGGCATTCGCCAAGGCTTCCAGAATGACACTCGCCTGGCCACGCAAACCAGGCGCTGTGTAGCCGGTTCTCAAAGCGCCGTCGTTATTAATGGCCCATCCTTTAATAACTGCATAAATCGTATCGCCACCAGCAATTGCATCCTCCAGACGTTTCAAAAGAATCACAGCTACGCCATTCCCCAGCGGTGATCCCTTGGCCTTTGCATCAAAGGCACGACAACGGGCATCTGGTGAAGCAATCCCCCCTTCTTGATAGTAATAGCCCGCCTTTTGTGGCACGGTGACCAACACACCACCGGCCAGGGCCATATCACTTTCCCCACTCAGCAAGCTTTCACATGCGATGCCAACTGCTACTAACGACGTAGAGCAATATGTCTGTATCGTGCAGCAAGGACCGGTCATATTCATAAGGTAAGCGACACGCGTTGTCAAAGAGTCCTTATCGTTACCCAGAATGATTGGTAACTCCCCCACCGACTCCCACAAATCACGATTGGGATACAAATTATTCAGCAAATACGTGCTCAGTCCCACACCCGCAAATACACCAATCGACCCGTCATAAGTCGTCGGGTCATACCCCGCGCTTTCAATTACATTCCAGGCTACTTCCAGAAATAACCGGTGTTGTGGGTCCAGGATCTGTGCCTCGCGCGGCGTGAGACCAAAAAAGGGCGCATCAAATCCTTCAATATCTCCTAAAATCGCGCCAGCTTTCACATAGTTAGGGTCCTTTAACGCGGCCGGCTCCACTCCTGCCTTAAGCAGTTCTTCATCCGAGAATTGTGTGACCGATTCCACACCATCCAGCAAATTGCGCCAGAACTCATCAATATTCTTCGCGCCGGGAAAACGCCCCGCCATGCCGATGATCGCAACGTCTGTACTGTCTTCAAAATCCGGCCCTTTTATACTAGTCATAGCTTTGAGACCTGCCCTTAATGCTTGCATTTGCCTGATAACTATGCTCTCTGCTTTCTGCGTCTTTTACGGAGCTCCTTACGCTTTTTGCCTCGCTCACTGATAGCGGCTAATGATGTCATCTCGTCTTGATCAGGCCAGATGATTTCATACAATGCACTCACTGTTGGCCCCTCGTACAACGCCGCAGCCGAGAGATTCACACCAAGCTCTTTCTTCAAGCGTGAAATAATCAATACCCCCAGCAAGGAGTTCCCGCCCAGTTCCAAGAAATGATCATGAATCCCTACCTTTTCAATTGCCAAAGACCCCGCCCAAATTTCAGCAATTCTTTTTTCCGTTTCATCACGTGGAGCCACATAAGGAGTTCGCAAATTGGGCCGAGGGTATACCGATCTATTTTGGTTTTGATATATTTTCTCCAGAAAATCAGATGATGTTAGCGAGTGCCACTGCGCAAAGGCCGCTTGCAAGTCTAGCGTCAAAACCAGCACCTGGGACAAAGAGGTAGATAGAATACGCCACAGCGCTTTCTTACCTTCGTCGAAGCTGAGCCCATACACCTGGCGAATCTGCGCCGCTTGCTCATAAACTTCCGGTAGCGAAAGCGCCAAGGAGGATTGCCACGCATCCCACTGCCACGGCCCCCAATTGATTGAGACAGTTGGTATCGATCGCTGGGCACGATTGTAATGAGCAAAAGCATCCAAGAAGGCATTTGCTGCACAATAATCAACTTCCCCCAGGCCGCCGATGATGGCGTTGGTGGAAGAGTACAATACCATGAAATCAAGTGCCTCATCCCGCAGGACAGCATCTAACACCAAGGTTCCGTGAAGTTTCGGGCGCAATACCTCTAGCGCCGCTTCGGGCGTTTTAAACTGAATTAGCCCCTCGCCTGGCACGCCGGCCATGTGGAACACGCCATTGATGTCGCCCAATTGCTCATGGATACTATCAATCACTTGTTGCATTTGTAACTGATTGGCCACGTCGGCTGCAACGGGCAGCACCTCTGCACCCAACGCCTCCAAAGTCAGCACCTGCTGGATTCGGCGGTGCACCCGCTCATCAGTCGTATCATCTGCTAATAATGCCGACCATGTTTCCCGTGGCGGAATACTAGATCGTCCGACCAAAACCAACTTTGCCTGTACCGTTTTCGCCAGACATTCCGCTAGCGCAAAGCCCAGTCCCCCAAAACCACCCGTAATGAGATAAACTCCTTCTTTTCGAAGGCAGGCGACCCCATTGTCCCTATCTTCTAACCGTATCGGCTCATACGACTGCACCCAACGGGACTGACCACGGTAAGCCACCACCTTACCCTTTACATCAGTTACCAATTCAGCCAACAATTGCTCCGTTAATGCCTCCATTGGGGTTGGCAAAACGACATCCACACTAGAGCAAGTAATCTGCTCATACTCTTTTGGGATTACCCTAAACGGACCAAGTAAGGTTGCTTTTTCTGGGTAAACACCCTCACCTCCCAGCACGTCTTGCATGTTATTGGAGACAATCCGGATATGCACTGGCTTCGTTGCTTGCTGATTTCCCAGCGCTTGCGCTAAAAAGAGCAAGCTGTAAAATCCCAGTTGCTGCGCCTCGTTGACAGCCTCTTCACTCATCAACAAGTCAGACTTGACCGTTACACTCCACATATGCACAATCTGATCCGGTGGTTTATTCACCAGATAAAGATGTTTGATCAAGGCAATATAATCATCTCTCGCTTGCGGGTTAATTGTATACACACCATCACGGACACGTTGGAAGGACTGACCCGCCATCACCACACTTATATCCTGTCCTTGCTGTTGCAGCCGCTCTACCAGCGACATTCCCAGCCCGCACTCATCCACAAAGAATAACCAGAACTGCTGTTGAGGTTGCTTACTACTTGTATTTAACAACGGCATACGCTGCCATGTCGGCACATAGAACCAATCAGCAATGTCTTTTTTCTTCGTACCTATAGGCTCCTGCACAGTAGTGGATGGCCATGTCGCTAGAGACGTATTAGAGTAATCGGGCCAATACCGCTGACGTTCAAAAGGATAGGTTGGCAAGGGACGACGTCGACGCTGCTCATGGGCATAGAAACCGGACCAGTCAATCGGCACACCTGCTAGCCAAAGCTGGCCTAATGAGCGTAATAGAAGCGCAATGTCTGGTTGCCGGTCATAGGTGGAGGGGAGCGAAGATAAGACAATTGGGTCAGCCACCTCGCTTCTGGCCGGATGCTGCATGGCTAAGCTCCCCAACGTTTGCCCTATCCCCACTTCTAACAGAATATTGCCCGGTTTTTGCCAGAGTGTCTGTACACCTCTGGCAAAACGAACTGGTTGCCGCAGATGGGTTGCCCAATAATTGGGGTCAGTGGCCTGGTCGCTCGTGATCCACGTCCCGGTCACGTTTGAGACATAGGGAATCCGTGGCGGCTTTAGCTCAATCGTTTGCAACAGTTCCGTCAATGAAGCCATAATCGGTTCCATCATCTTCGAATGGAATGCGTGTGAAGTTTGGATCTGACGACAAGCCACTCCTTCGGTGATAAGCTGCTGTTCCAGTCTTGCAACGGCTTCCGGTGGCCCGGCCACCACACACATCATTGGCCCATTGATGGCCGACAGGGAAAGCGTATCGTCCAAGAAAGTAGTTACTTCATCTTCTGGCAAGTTTACGGCCAGCATAGCACCGGCAGGCAGGGTTTCAATCATCTGTGCCCGCTGGGCCACCAGTCGTGAGCCATCTGCTAAGGAAAAGACGCCAGCCAGGCAAGCAGCAACATATTCACCCAGGCTATAGCCGATCATGGCGTGCGGCTTAATACCCCAAGACATCCATAATTGCGCCAATGCGTACTCAACTACAAACACCATTGGTTGTGTAAGGGATGTTTGTTTGAGCTTGTCTGTGGCACTGCCCTGGGGAACTCGCCCAAGCATTTGACGTAAGTCAAACCCTGCTGATGTGCTACCGTTGGCTTGTTGCACACCGTCTCTGGGATACATTACCTCGTGTAAATCAAACCCCAAATACGGTTGCAATAACTCACAGCAATGGTCGACATGTCGGCGAAACACCGGCTCATCTTTGTACAACTGTGCTGCCATATTCATATATTGGTCACCCAAGCCGGGAAACATAAACGTAACCGGACGGGTTTCCTGTGTTAACGTGCTACTGAGCACACGCTGTGGATCAAGGGTTTCCAGAGCAGTGATTGCATCGGCAATATCCTGGCAAACAACCATGCGTCGATAGTCAAACGCGTTGCGTCCGACTTGTAGAGTATAGGCGACATCGGCCAGGACTTTGGCCGGCCGCGCCTGTAAATGCTCGGACAGATTCTTTGTTGCCTTATCTAGGGCCGAGATCGTCTTAGCCGAAAGCAACAACAGTTGCCATGGCCGTGACCGCCCGCTATTATGCTGTGCCTCAGCCTCTTCCAAGATAACGTGCGCGTTCGTCCCCGACCAGCCAAAAGAGCTAACACCTGCCACCCGCCGTCCATCTATCGGCGTCCAGGGCGTTAACTCGGTCGGAATCCGTAACCGATCTGCATCCCAAGCAATATTCGGGTTCAGATGCTGTAAATGCAAATGGAGCGGGATTGCTTGATGCTGCAAAGACAATACCGTCTTTATCACGCCAGATATCCCGGCCGCGGTGTACAAGTGGCCAATATTCGTTTTGACAGTGCCGATCGTTAACGGGTTTTCTGGGGCACGTCCTTGATTCAGTACTTCTTGCAACGCCTCGACTTCAATTGGATCCCCCAAAGATGTCCCTGAACCGTGTGCTTCTACGTAGCTCACCATGTTCGTTTGTACACCAGCATTCGCCAGCGCTTTACGGATTACCGCTTGCTGTGCCAATCCATTTGGTGCAGTCAGGCTGCTACTGCGACCGTCCTCGTTCACTGCCGACCCCCGAATTATCGCTATCACATTGTCGCCATCAGCTAGCGCATCCTTCAGTTGCTTCAACACGACTATCCCACACCCCTCACCAAAGCCGTATCCATCGGCTCGAGCATCAAAGGTCTTGCAACGGCCATCGGCTGATAACATCCTCATTTTGCATGAAGCGATTAACGTCTGTGGTATTGTTATCGCATGCACTCCCCCTGCCACAGCCAAATGGCATCCTTTATTACGTAAGCTCTGGCAAGCTAAATGGAGCGCAACCAACGAAGAGGAACAAGCTGTGTCTATTGTCACGTTTGGGCCTCGGAAATCAAACATATATGAGAGACGTCCCGAAGCCGCACTGCCAGCACTCCCTATTGCAACATAAGGATCATCAATACAGCTTGGCTCTTTCATCATCTGGCGTATCAGATAATGGTTGTCAACAATCCCAATAAACACGCCGGTCTCGCTACCGGCAAGCCACTCAACTGCCTGCCCCGCATTTTCAAGCGCTTCCCAGGTCACTTCCAGCAACAACCGCTGCTGCGGGTCCATGCGCATTGCTTCACGGGCTGAGATACCAAAGAATTCTGAGTCAAATAAGGTCACGTCTGGCAAGAACCCACCATGGCGTGTATACATCTTGCCAGGAGCGGTAGGATCAGGGTCGTAAAAAGCATCAACGTCCCAGCGCTCTGCTGGTACCTCTATAATGCCATCCCGACCCCCTTTCAAAAATACCCAGAATGCATCCGGTGTATTCACACCGCCGGGAAAGCGACATCCTATTCCGATAATCGCAATTGGCTCTGGCTCAGGACGCAATAACTTGGCCAAAACAGCACGTTTTTCTGGTTCTAATTTAGTAATTAGTTGCAGTAAAGTATTGCTCATTTTGTGGCAAACCTATTTTGCTAATTACTGGACCCGATACAATTAAACTGCTAGGCCATTTCGATGGAACTTTACCCGTGACGATTCGTTGAAGTGACCCAAAGCTGCCGCAAACTGAAAGTCGAAGAATTTATGAAATCAAAGCTAGATTTCCACCAACGACGTGCTTAGGTTATTTGTTGAGTGGGAGGTCCATCAGTTGACACAGTTCACTGTCTGAGAGTTCTCCCATCCCTTCCAAGATCTTAAGAACATCCTCGTCAGTTTCTTCCAACACAGCTCCTTCCACCACATCTGCTGATGATAAAGATGTCGTGGCATCCTCCAGAGAAAAGCCCATTTTGCCAGCAATATGCGATGCCAGGGCTCTGATTGTTGGATAATTCCAGACTACAGTAGCTGAAAGCGTGATTCCAGAGTCAACCTCCA
>Ga0114922_10002641_pt1 | contig 16775 bp, 16 predicted proteins | sample AartaG_FD_100975 | JGI IMG/M metagenome (GOLD analysis project Ga0114922, IMG submission 100975) | Deep subsurface microbial communities from Aarhus Bay to uncover new lineages of life (NeLLi) - Aarhus_00045 metaG | ecosystem: Environmental > Aquatic > Marine > Oceanic > Sediment | place...
ACTACAGGCCAAAATTGCCGGTTGAGTAACCTCCGTGTCAGCCAAATCAACGTCGGTGCCGTTGCAGCAGATGTAAGCCATATCCATTTTCAGAACATCGCTGGCTTCTTGCAGTGTTTCTCTTCCTATTGAGAAACTCTGTAGCTCAATACCCATCCCAGCATATTGGGAACCTTGACCAGGGAAGAGGAAAGCCGTTTTTCCCATTCGCAACCTACAATCTAATAGCCGTAGCAGCCCATGTCAGACCACTACCGAAAGCCACAATAAGAATTACATTTCCAGGTCCAGCTCTGCCGGATCTAACAGCCTCATCCAACGCAACTGCCATAGTAGCGGACGATGTGTTGCCATATTTATCCACGTTTATGAACATCTTTTCGTCAGGAAGCCCAATATAATCCCCAACAGCATCAATTATGCGTTTATTTGCCTGATGCGGAATGCATAAATCCACGTCATCCAGAGTAAGATTGCCGGTTTCCAGTGCCCGTAGACCAGCTTCAGCCATTGCCTTCACGCCCAGCTTAAAGAGTTCTCTACCCCGCATCTTAATAAAGTGCATTCTCTTATCCACAGTTTCATGCGTAGAAGGATTCCTTGAACCACCACCGGGTATTCCCAGCAATTCGTAATCCGAGTAGTTCCCGTCTGCTGACAGGTAAGAAGAAATAATACCCCTGTCCTCATTCGTCGCCCGAAGGATAACAGCACCAGCAGCATCGCCGAAAAGGACACAAGTACTTCTATCCGTCCAGTCAGTTATCTTTGAGAGGGTCTCAGCAGCCACGACCAAGACAGTCTTATATTCTCCACATTTTATAAACTGATCGGCAATTGTCAGTGCATAGGGGAATCCAGAACAACCAGCAGACAAATCAAATGCCGCAGCGTTAGTAGCCCCAATGCCTTTCTGCACGAAGCATGCTGTTGAGGGGAAGAACATATCCGGCGTCACCGTAGCTAAGACTATTAGATCAACCTCCGTAGCTTCGATCCCTGCCATCTCAATAGCCTTCAAAGATGCCTGGATTCCCAGATCCGAACTTGCAGTATTAGAATCGGCGATGCGGCGCTCCACCATTCCGGTTCGCCTACGTATCCACTCATCGCTAGTGTCCACCATCTTCTCAAGATCAAAGTTCGTTAGAATCTCATCGGGAACGTAGGCCCCCGTCCCAATCAGCTCAGAACGCAGAAAACTCATTGCCTAAATACCTTAAAGCTTTTTGCTCAAGCTTTTTGTCTCAAAAAGCTTGTAGATTTTGCTCGATATGCTCGTTCACTTTATGAGAAACAAATTCAGATGCCACACGGACTGCATTCTTTATCGCATTAGCATTAGATTTGCCATGACCAATTATACACGCGCCCCTGATACCCAGTAACGGCGCTCCACCGTATTCCTCATAATCAACTCGCTTCTTGAATTTCCGCAATGCAGGTCCAGCTAGAAACATACCCAGCTTTGCCCTTATGCTCTGATCTAATTCCTCCCTCATCAGGCTGAAAATCATCTCGGCCATACCCTCGGCGAATTTCAGGATAGCATTTCCCACAAACCCATCACAGACCACCACATCCGTTGCTCCATTGACGATATCCTTACCTTCTACGTTGCCCAGAAAGTTAATGGATGACTGCATCAGAAGTGGAAAAGCGCTCAAAGTAACAGCACTGCCCTTCGAATTCTCCTCCCCAACACTCAGCAAACCAATGCGGGGATTTTCTTTGCCCATTACATCTCTTGCGTATACATCTCCCATTATAGCAAATTGCAGAAAGTGTTCCGCCTTGCATCCTCCTGCATTTGCTCCTACATCAAGGAGAATAGTGGTATCTACCGCATTAGGCATAATCATAGCTATAGCCGGGCGGGCCACTCCTTTTAGTTTGCCTAAGAAAGAGCGCGTAGTAGCCAACGCTGCCGCAGTATTACCCGCGCTCACCATAGCATTGGCTTCGCCACTCTTTAGAAGACGTGCAGCTACAGCAATGGAGGAATCTTTCTTCCTTCGAACAGCTTCGGTGGGAGATTCATGCATCAGAACGACCTGGGACGCGGAAATTACTTCTACCTTTCCTTTACCCAGATCGTGTTTGCGCAGGCTTTCCTTTAGTATTTCTTGTACTACCTCTCGCTGCCCAGCCAGTAGAACTTCTATCTCATACTCGCAAGCGGCTAAAACAGCACCTTCAACCACCGCGGCTGGTGCGTTATCGCCGCCCATGGCGTCAATGACGATCCGCATAAGATTTTGGACTTACGATTCAAAACCAGAAAGCAAGGATTACATACCCCCTGGCCTTTACACTATTCTTCCGACTTGATCACAACTACTTGCCGTCCCTTATAATAACCACATTCAGGGCAAACTCTATGTGGCATCTTCACTTCTTGGCACCGAGGACAGAAATTGATTGGACGAGCACGCAAAGCATGATGACTTCGACGCATATTACGACGAGATTTAGATTTCTTTCTCTTTGGAAGAGCCAATAAATTACACCTCCAACTTTCTGTCTATTTCAAGCATTTTGGCAAGTTCTGCAAATTTGGAACTCAGGACTTCTTCGGATTCCGGGTGGCAGTCGCATTCTCCTTTATTCAAATTCTTCCCGCAACGGGGACACAACCCCTCACAACTTTCCGAACACAAAACCTTTATGGGCAACTCCAAAAGAAGACTCTCTCTGAAATCATCTGAAAGATCTATATATTCCTCTGAATAATATCCAATTCCTATATCGTCCAATGTTTCCTTTATAGTCTTCGGCAACGGTCGATATTGGTTCTCGAAAGCTCCTTTCAGAATTACCTCAACGGGTTTGAGACATCTAGCACATTCCAACTCAATAGAGGTCACCAACTCAGCTTTCACGAATACTTTATCGAGCTGTCTGAAGAGTCTTAATTTGGCAATAACACTACCAATAAAGCATATACTTTCTGATTCCAGACCGATCTCTTCGGCTCTGCATACTAACTCTAAGGTGCTAACACCCTCTCGAATATCCTCGATCGCAATCTTCAATCTAATCGCCTTCTAAACACTTTATTATGTGAAACACCAAAGCAGAATGCTGAAAAAAGCTCTGATAAGTATAGCATCCTTGGGGGCTTTTGTCTAGCTAAAAAAATGTGTGGGTAAAGCCCTACAGCGAGCTATTCTGATAGTTGAAACTTGCTATGAATAGCTCTGACTGCCTGCTCTGTGTCTTTCTCTTCTATAACACACGAGATCTTGATCTCAGAGGTGCTTATCATTTGTATATTGATATTCTCTTCTGCAAGAGCTTCAAACATTTGAGCAGCCACACCGCAATGGCTTTTCATTCCTGTTCCCACTACTGATACCTTAGCAACATTTTCATCGGCGATTACTTCCACAGCGCCAATCTCTTCTCCCACCTGCTGTAAGATCCTCAAGGCGTCGCGCAGATCGGTTCTGGAGACAGTAAAAGAGATATTAGCCTTTGCATCTTTCCCGACACTTTGGACAATCATATCGACATTTATTTCTGCAATCCCTATAGCATGAAAGATTCTATATGCTATACCCGGTCTATCTGGAACTCCGAATATGGAGATTTTTGCCTGATCTAAGTCGTGGGGAACACTTCTAACTACAACGCCTTCCATACTTTTCACCTCTTCGGTAACTAACGTGCCCGGATTCTCACTGAAGGTGGATCGCACATGCAATGGTACTTTGAACTTCTTGGCGTATTCTACGGCTCTGGAGTGCAAGACCCTGGCTCCCAGGCTTGCCATTTCCAGCATCTCATCATAGGATATTGAATCGATTCTCCTAGCATCTGGAACTATCCGTGGATCGGCTGTGTAAACGCCTTCCACGTCAGTGTAGATTTCACAAACATCAGCTCGCAGTTCCGCTGCTAAGGCCACTGCCGACGTGTCGGATCCACCTCTGGACAACGTGGTTATGGCATTGTCCACCGTTGCTCCCTGAAACCCGGCAACAATCACTATCCTGCCTTCTGATAGCTCCCGTTTGATCCTTTCGGATTGTACGCTCTTGATCCTGGCTTTTCGATGTATGTCGTCTGTTATAATACCAGCTTGTGGGCCTGTGAACGATATGGCATTATAGCCTTGATCACATATAGCCATCGCCAGAAGAGCAATTGAACGCTGTTCTCCTGTTGCCAGGAGCATGTCCATCTCTCGAGGTGGTGGTGAATCTGTTATCTGGCGAGCCAGGTCGATCAAGTCGTCAGTCATATTGCCTGGTGCTGAGACCACCACAACTATGTCGTTGCCTTCTTTTTTAGTTCTGATTACACGCTGTGCTACTCTTTTGATCTTTTCAGGATCGGCAACTGACGTACCTCCATATTTCTGCACGATCAACCCCAAGTTCAATTTCCTCCTTCACTCTTCACTAAATACGACATTAGTGTATAACCCTTTTCGAATCGCATGGAACCAGATTTGGCGGCGGTTTCACAGAATCGGTCTACGTGATCACTCTCAATTCTTGTCCCACAAGCTGCATAAGGCACTGCTCCGTGGACGTGAGTTCTCACAGATATGGGAGTAAAATGATCAGGCATTACCAGTAGCATGTATTCTCTGTTTTCTATGCCGTTGAGAATTGTTCCTACCACCTTACTGTCAAAGTCTTCAATAGCCTTTGTCTTGGCTTTGATATCTGCAGCATGTCCGGCTTCATCAGGAGCTTCCACATGAACCCAGACAAAATCATTCTCTTGTAGCGATTCCAGTGCGTATTCGGCTTTTCCCAGATAGTTGGTATCTAAGTACCCTGTTGCTCCAGGTACTGAGATAATGTCGAGTCCAGCATAATAGCCAATCCCCTTGATGAGGTCAACGGCGGATATTACTGACCCGGTGAACCCATATTCCTGAAGGATGCTGGGCATGTCAGGTGCACGGCCCTGTCCCCAGGGCCAAATCATATTACCTGGGTTCACCCCGGCGACTCTCCGTTTTTTATTCACGGGATGATCTGATAGTATAGACCTTGATCTCTCCATCAACGCCCTGATGACTTCCTGCCCTTCTCCTGTGGGGAGATATTCCTCATACATTTTGCCTGTGATGTCATGTGGCGGAATACACTTGAGCGATTCGGAACCACCTCTGTGGACGAGTAAGTGTCTGTAGCTTACACCTGCATGGAACTTCAGTTCTTGGGTGCCCAGCTCATGATCTACCAACTCTATCAATTCTTTGGACTCGCTTGATGAAATATGTCCAGAACTATAGTCCACCATTATCCCATTTTCAACGTTTACAATGTTGCATCTATAGGCGATATCAGCTTCTCCTAGTTTAACTCCCATGCTTCCAGCTTCCAGAGGCCCGCGACCAGTATAGTAGATCTCTGGATCGTATCCCAGTACCGACAGGTTGGCCACATCACTGCCAGGCGGCATGCTATCCGGTATAGTCTTTGCCATACCGGATACACCCTTTTCCGCTACCAAATCCATGTTGGGCGTGTCTGCTACTTCCAGGGGAGTCTTATTCCCAAGTTCTGGTATTGGGTAATCAGCCATGCCGTCACCGACGAGTATAATATACTTCATTTTTAGTCTCTAGTATCCTAACAGTTCTACCACTGCCTCTTCGGCGGCAGGAACAGATAAGGGCTTCTCCGCTGTAGCGATAGCCCTGTCGGGGTCTTTAAGGCCATGTCCCGTAAGAATACATACAATACAGTCGCCCTTGTGAAAATAGCTGGACTTGCTCAGTTTGATAACACCAGCTACCGAGGCGGCTGATGCAGGCTCCACAAATATACCCTCCAACTGCGCAAGCATCTTGTAAGCCTCAAGGATCTCATCGTCTGTAACTGTATCTATGAGCCCTCCAGACTCATCTCTCGCGGCTTCAGCGAACTTCCAGCTTGCGGGATTACCGATCTTTATAGCCGTGGCAATGGTCTGCGGATTCTTAATGATACGCCCTCTAACAATAGGGGCTGCACCGTCCGCCTGGAAACCGATCATCTTAGGCAGGGAATCTATAATACCCGCTGACTTATATTCTTTATAACCTTTCCAATATGCCGTAATATTCCCCGCGTTGCCCACAGGTATAGCGTGATAGTCCGGCACTCTACCAAGTACGTCGCAGATTTCGAAGGCACCGGTTTTTTGTCCTTCGATTCGGTAGGGATTTAGCGAGTTGACAAGGGTGATTGGGTACTTATTAGTAATGGATCTCACTAATCTTAAAGCATCGTCAAAACTACCTTGAACCGCTACCACTTTTGCACCGTGCATCAAAGCCTGGGATAGTTTGCCAAGAGCAATTGACCCTTCAGGTACAAGCACTACACAATCCAGTTTCGCCTGAACGGAATAAGCCGCAGCAGAGGCAGATGTATTGCCAGTAGATGCGCACATAACAGCCTTCGAGCCATCCTCTATAGCTTTCGATACAGCCATAGTCATCCCGCGATCCTTAAATGATCCAGTGGGGTTAGTTCCTTCATACTTCAGATGAATTTCCAACCCAACACCTATCGCCTGGCTCAGATTATCAGCTCTGATCAAGGGCGTATTACCCTCTTTCAAGGTGATGATGGGAGTTCTCTCAGTAACTGGCAAATACTTCTTATACTTATGTATTACGCCCTTCCATTCCATGAGATAAAGTCCTTTCAATCTCCCCTTTTGCTCAGCTTGTCAACCGTTCTACCAGAAGATCCTCGAAAGCGGGTAAATCTTTCCAATCCATCGCACAATTGATAACCTTGGCATCTTTATCTATAACAGTATATCCATCGTCTGTGACACGGATGCCCAGCTTTTCCATTGCGAGCAACTCTTCGGAGAAGGCGAGGTAAACTGCTACTGTGTCAAAAAGAGTGGAACTTCGATATTCAGATTCCGGTGAAGACTTTGCCCAGACTCTGTAATTCTCAATCAGTGCCTGGGTAAGTGGGTCTTTGCATTGGTAAACAGACCGATACTTCTCCCCCTCAAGTTTAACAATACCGCATGTATCAAGCGGAGTAATGGTTATATTCCAATCTGCTGTGAAGGCTTTCTGACAGTCCCTTGTATGATTGACAACGTTACACTCGGCAGAGATTTTTTCGCCTCCACCGTATCCCCGCCGAATGCTGCCATGCATACCGATAAACCTGGCCTTCTGGGCGATCCTGGGCTCGCGTTCGATGGCAGCGCCTATATTGGGCACTGGGCCAATGCAAATGAGTGTGATCGGATCTGGCGAATTCATGATAGTCCGAATCAGGGCATCAACACCATTTTCATAAATTACACCCGGGTAGGACGAAAGCTCGTATCCCGCGACCCAGGGCTCCTGAGGGCCGGTATTGTCGCTGAAGTGGATTCCTATTCCAACAGGTACATCCGTCCGTTTGCCGATCTCCAGCATCCTGGCCACGATTTTCGCGCGGTATGTAGTGTTGCCAGTGTCAGTCATTACGAGTTTGACATCAAGCTCCGGCGATTTGAGCATCATGCTTAACGCATAAGTATCATCAATATCGCTTCCTATGTCTGTATCAAGAATTACAGGGATTTTGCCACTCATAAGTGCACTCTCCTATTACAATAGATTTAGTTCCCGACAGACCTCCAGAACAGGCGGCAGCGGATCCTGCCACAACCACGAAACTCGGAGCCAGAAACCTTCCACGATTTCAGAATGGTAGATACCTTCATCATCAGGCATGACAGGATGATAGTGATTATCTGTCCCTATACGATAGAACTCAGCCTGTTCACGGATTGGGTCAATGAGCCAGTATTCCAACACCCCAGCGGCCTCATATTCAACGAACTTCTCACCCCGGTCGCGGCCTATACTTTCCTTAGATATGATCTCGATGACCATGTCCGCTGGACCATCCAGATAGGTATTTTTCAGACGATCAAGGTGAGAAAAAGCTATATAAAGTAGGTCTGGCTCTCTGCCTGGCATATCTTCGCCGAGTTTCATCTGAAAAGGTGCACGTAATACTTCGCCAAGATTTCGAGACTCTACGTAAAGACGTAACAGACTCTCGAGAAAACTGCCAATACTCTGATGTCGCTTTGATGCAGGAGAAACCATAATAACATCTCCATCAACCCATTCTGCCCAGGTACCTTCGTCACACCAGGCAAGGAAATCCTCATAGCTTATTTTTTCTTTCGGTTTGGCTTTATTAGTCACGGAATTAAGTTCGGAAGATGTAGTCTTCATGAAAACACCCCGGTTCCATCACGCGTCAATCGTTATCAGACAATAGCCAGATTCTCCTCTTCGCCTTCCATTGTCTCTACCCTGATCAACATACTTTTTGAAGTTACAATGGCCAGATTGTCAATCTCCCTGAGTGCTTCTTGAACGTCCTTTTCGAACGCCTCATGTGTCATCATCACAATGGGCACGCCTTTGCCCTCGCGCCGCTCTTTCTGTATAACTGATGATATACTAATATTGTTTTGCCCCAGGATGCCAGAGATTTTGGCCAGCACGCCAGGTTGATCCAGAGCATGGAATCTTATGTAATACCTGGCCTCACATTCATCGATAGGTTTCAGAGAGTATTCAGTGTTGTCCAGAGTCGGAGACGGCAATAATTGCGGATCAGCATCAGCAACAATGGTCTTGGCTATATCCATAATGTCACTAACCACAGCACTCGCGGCGGGCATTTGTCCTGCTCCGCGTCCATAGAACATTGTGGAGCCAGTTGCATTGCCTACAACGTAGATAGCATTGAAAACTCCGTTAACATTCGCCAGCATACTTCTCTCAGGCAACATGGTTGGGTGAACCCTCACCTGCAATTTCCTGTCTTCAACCAACTTCGCAATTGCCAGAAGCTTTATCCGATAGCCCAATTCCTGGGCATACTGAATATCCCTTTGGGTAATACGCGTGATACCTTCCACAAAGACGTCATCAAGTCTCACATCAGATCCGAATGCCAGCGAAGTCAGGATCGCAATTTTATTAGCGGCGTCGATGCCTTCTACGTCGGCAGCGGGGTCAGCTTCCGCATAACCTCTTTCCTGAGCTTCCGACAAAGCCTCACTGAAGTTCACACCTTTCTCAGTCATCTGCGATAGAATGTAATTGGATGTGCCATTCACGATCCCGTAAATAGCCTGAGCACGGTTCGCCGATAAGCCTTCCTGCAAAGACCTTATGATAGGGATGCAACCACCAACGCTGGCTTCAAAACCTATCCGCACACTGTTGGCCCTGGCAGTTTGGAATAGCTCTCGAGATCGCATCGCAAGAACTGCCTTATTGGCTGTAACCACGTGCTTGCCTGCTCTAAGCGATGAAAGAATAAACTCGCTGGCTGGCTCCAGACCACCGATGGTTTCTACCACGATATCAATCTCCGGATCGTTTATCACATCAGTAGCATCAGTGGTCAGCAGGGATGGATCCACGTCTACACCCCGCGGAGTGGTTACGTCCAGATCTGCTATCTTTCGCAGATCGATCGAGAGTTCCTCAGGCTTCATTATGAAGTCGCGCTGATTCAAAAGGATTCTTACAACGCCGGCTCCCACCGTTCCCCAACCGATTATTCCTACATTGATTCTGCGTTTACCCACGATGCATCCTATCTCCTATCAATTCAAACGCCTCCGCTGCATTGAATGAGCTTCGGACAAACGGACTACAGGCAGCATAAAGGAAACCTAGTTCCTTCGCCTCTGTCTCTATATCTAGAAATACCTCTGGATGGACATACTTCTTGATACGCGCATGCGATTTTGATGGGCTCAGATACTGTCCCACAGTGAGAATACTGCAACCCACATCCCTGAGATCCCTCATTACTTCGGACACCTCAGATCGCTCTTCCCCCAAACCCAGCATAATGCCAGACTTCGTAGGTATCTCTGGATTGAATTCCCTTGCTTTGCTTAGAACACGCAATGAGCGACGATAGTCGGCCTTATGTCGTACTATTGGATATAAGCGCGAGACTGTCTCCAGGTTATGATTAAAAATATCCGGTTTGCTCAGGATGACCGTTTTCAAGGCATCCTCGTTACCCTGAAAGTCAGGTGTCAAAACCTCAACAGAGGTTTCAGGAACTTCCTTGTGCAACTCATCTATGGTTTTGGCAAAATGGGTTGCTCCGCCGTCCGGCAGATCATCTCTCGTTACGGAGGTGATCACGACATGCTTCAAACCCAATTTCCGAACGGCAACAGCCAGACGCCTTGGTTCATCATTATCCACAAGCTGAGGCTTTCCTGTGGTTACGGCGCAGAAACGGCAGTTTCTGGTGCATATATTACCGAGGATCATAAAAGTAGCTGTGCCTTTCCCAAAACATTCACTTATGTTCGGACACAGAGCACTTTGGCAGACAGTATGCAAATTCAGGTCTTTTAATATCTCGCGCACCCGATCTTGACGGCTACTGATAACAAACCGCTTTTTCAGCCACAAAGGCCGCCTCTCCGACAGATCTGATTTCCGATTCATTTTATCCATATTATTTTCCACAACACAGCATCGAGCATCTCAAGACTCAAGATAGTGATAAGAGACAAGAGACAAGAGACAAGAGACATGAGACGTGAAACTGTAGAGTCGAGGTTCCCTCGACGTGATGTTTCTTGTCTCATGTCTGATGTCTTGCATCTTTAAGTATCCACACCTAGAACCTCAGCAAAAGCGGAGGCGGTTTTATCCAGTGCGTCTTCTATATCCACTCTGCGGCCCAGCAATCTTTCCAGGGAAGTGACACCTTTATCGGTAATTCCACAAGGTCTGATCATCTCAAAATGTGACATATCAGGACAGATATTGAAAGCAAAGCCATGATATGCGATCCAGCGTTTGACGGCAATGCCAATAGCGGCGACCTTCTCATCGTCAACCCATACCCCTGTATAGCCTTCTATCCTCTCACCGGTGATATCATATTCCGCTAATACTCTTATGATGACTTCCTCCAACATACGTAGATACCAGTGAACATCCTTCTTGAAGTATCGCAGGTTTATAATGGGATATCCTGTCAACTGCCCTGGCCCGTGGTAAGTAACATCGCCGCCGCGATCGATCTCATATACCTCTATGCCCTCTGCTATCAGTAGCGATCTCCGGGCAAGTATATTGCTCCTGCTGCCGCTGCGACCTATGGTTATGACGGGGTTATGTTGAAGTAGCAATAGGATATTATTTCCTTTGCTCTCAATATGATCCCGCAGCAGACGCTTCTGTAATTCGTAAGCCCACCCATAATCTACAATTCCCAGCTTCATAATGTTGAGATTACGAGCGTCAGCCACAATTTCGTGCAAATTACTAGTCAACAACCAGGTAGGATTCCTCTATATCTCGTATTATCTCCATAAGCCCATCCAGGGACTCTTTTGTGCCTTCCACTTTGGAACCACTCGCCGAAGTGCAATGTGTTTCCAGAGCAATAACTCCCTTATAGCTATCCTTATGCAGGGCTTCCAACTGTCCTCTGTAATCCACGTCTCCCTGACCGATAGGTTTCCAAACGTTCTTCCCTTGTTCATCGAGAATAGCGTCCTTCAAATGGACATGTATGATTTTACCCTTGACTTTCTCATACCCATCAGGAAAAGGCGACTTCTCGCCTGCAGCATAAGCGTTGCCAGGATCCCATATCAGCTTTAAGTTTGGAGAATCGAAGTGTTCAAACAGCTTTTCAAGATCATCACTGGTGCCGATGTTCATGGAACTCGCATTCTCAAATCCAAGGATCACACCTTCCCACTCAGCGATCTTTATCGGTAGCTCCATTTTCTCGAATATCTGGTCCCATTTTTCTTCCACATTCTCTTCCTTTCGGAAGGAGAAAAGGCGCACTAAATTTGTATCGAACAGCGGAGCAATCTCGATGGACTTCAGCAAATGCTCTATATGTTGAGAGTATTCCTCATCATTGTCCAGTTGACATCGCAAGGTCAGGGAATCTATACTGGTCACAGTTAACCCGCTTGACCGCACCATACCTATCGCTTTGCTCAAAGTGGCTTTATCCACATCACAGATATTCTTTCCCCATATCTTATGCAGCTCGATGTGCTCCAACTCCCAGGATTTTGCTATCTCTATGGCTTCTTCCAGATCATCACTTATCTCATCTGTAACCACACCAATATTGAACATAGCAGCACCTCAAATAACGAGTGACGAGTAACGAGTGACACAAGTGACAAGTCTTGTGTCTTGAGTCTTTAAGTATTCAGGAATTATACTATGTGTTGCCAAATTGCGCAAGCGCAAACTTCAATGCAGGTCTACCAACCTGGCATCCCATATATTATCCAGCGCCCTTATTTGCTCCATGACTTCTCTGGGTACGCCGCTATCCAGGTTGAGTATGACCACTGCTTCACCGCCAAGACGCTCTCTACCCAGGCTCATGGCAGCGATGTTAATGCCAAACTTGCCCAATAGAGTACACAGAGCGCCTATCACGCCCGGTTTATCCTGGTTAGATATGACCAGCATATACCCGCTCGGTACGACGTCCACGTGATAGTTATCTATCCTGACTATTCTTCCATCCTTTGTACCAAAGATCGTCCCGGCCACACGCTTTTCGCCTCTATCGGTTTTTACATTAACTGATATTAGATTAGTAAAATCTTCGACCTCGCTACTCTTAGTCTCTAATACCCTGATGCCCCTTTCGCGGGCTATCAGAGGAGCATTCACGTAACTCACTGTTTCGCCCAGAAATGGCTCTATCAGGCCTTTCTGCAAAGCAATGCTGACTATTGCAGTATTGTGCTCGATCACTTCCCCGCTATAGTCTATATGCACTTCTGTCACGTGACCTTCTACAAGCTGGCCCTGAAAGCTGCCCACCTTCTCAGCCAATTCAACGTAGGGGAGTAGCTTTTCAGCATCTCCTGGCTCCATAGGAGGCATATTGACAGCGTTACGAACAGGTAGACCTTTGAGGGCATTTAACACCTGATGGGCAATTTCCACAGCCACGTTGATCTGGGCCTGCTCTGTAGAAGCAGCCAGATGTGGAGTTGTCAACACAGAATCGAGATCCAAAAGCGGACTATCCAGGGGAGGTTCGTGCTCGAAAACGTCAAGAGCTGCCCCAGCCACTTTCCCACTCACAATAGCGTTATACAGTGCCTCTTCATCGCATATTCCGCCCCGGGCACAGTTAATGATCCGCACCCCATCTTTCATTGCAGCGAACTCTTCCGCGCCCAGTAAATGGTAGGTTTCTCCAGTTAACGGAAGATGAAAGCTTATATAATCAGCTTTTCCGATAATCTCCTCTGTATCCACCAGACGGATGTTCAGTCTTGCAGCGTGGTCTGGTGCTATGTAAGGGTCCGCGGCTATAACATTCATACCAAAAGCAAGTGCGCGTTTGGCAACCTCTGTGCCGATACGCCCCAATCCCATAATACCCAGGGTTTTATTATATACTTCAACCCCCATAAAACTATGCCGTTCCCACTTCCGATTCTTGAGAGATACATCCGCCGGAGTTATGTTTCGGGATAGCGCAAGGATCAGCGTCATCGTATGTTCCGCTGCCGAAATAGTGTTTGCGCCCGGAGTATTCACCACCAGTATACCGCGCCTGGTCGCCGCCCTGACATCTACGTTGTCCACACCCACACCAGCCCTGCCTATAACTTTCAACCTATCCGCCGCCTCGATAACCTCCGACGTAACTTTCGTTCCACTTCTCACAATGAGAGCATCGTATTTCCCAATACAATCTAACAGTTCTTCATTGGAGAGATCAGTATTTACCTCAACGTGCAGATCTTTTTCTCTTTTGAGAATCTCGATCCCCTGTTCGGAAAGGCGATCGGTAACTAATAACTTCATAGGCGTTCTTACACACTCCCACACAAAACCTGCTCAGCAGCTCGAACTCCAGCCCCAAGCGACATGACATAGCCCATATCCGAGAGAGCCATTTCAAGAGCAGATATAGAAGCTACAATATCCAGATCATCACAGTTGCCCAGATGAGCAATGCGGAATATCTTTCCACTCAACTCGTCCTGACCACCAGCAAAGGTGACACCATACTTTTCATCAATAAGTTTGATAAGCGCTTTTCCGTCCACCCCTTCAGGTACGGTAACAGCAGTCACCGCGTTGGAAGGCGAAGCCTTCGCAAACAATTCAAGCCCAAGTGCATTGACTCCTGCTCGCGTTGCTTGAGCCAGCCTGGCGTGTCTTGACAGGACATTTCTTATACCTTCGCGTTTGATCTGCGCCAGAGATTCCCTCAGTGCCAGGATGAGCGATACGCTGCATGTAAAAGGGGTTTGATTCTTTGACAGGCTTTTCCTAGCCGCTTTAAGGTCGAAATAATACTTTGGAAGTTTTGATTCTTCCACAGCAGCCCAGGCTGCCTCGCTAAGACTAATGAAAGCGAGGCCTGGCGGACTCATCAAACCTTTTTGCGAACCAGATACCACTACGTCCACATGCCAGTTATCCGTTTGAATATTCACAGCCCCCAGACCACTGACAGCATCCACAACTAACAATGTATCTTCAAAGGTTCTGACTATTGCGCCCAGACTTTTGATATCGTGGACTACCCCGGTCGAAGTTTCGCACAGTGTAGAATAGACGCACTTGATAAATGGATCAGACTCCAGTTTCTCCCGGACGCGCTCAATATCGACAGGTTTCCCCCATTCCACATCGATGAAATGAAACTCAATATTATAAGCTCCGCAGATCTCAGCCCATCTTTCCCCGAATTTGCCGCCGCCAATAACCAGAGCATGATCGCCCGGCGACAGCAAATTGACCACAGAGCTTTCCATCGCTCCGGTGCTGGAGGAAGAAAGTATAATTACGTCGTTTCTGGTCCGGAATACATATTTAAGCCCATGGGTTACCTCAGTCATGACCCTCTCGAACTCTTCAGTACGATGATGGATCATAGGCCGAGCCATGGCCATGAGAGCATCCGGTGGCACAGGCACAGGCCCCGGGGTCATCAATCTCTTTTTCATAAAAAATCCAGCGGCAATCCCTCACTAACACAGAAGCCAATCTATCTCACCTGCGCTAGCGGGAAAAAGCCGCCCTCCCTTTATCAATTGCGAGAATAGAACATTGTCGAAGGGCTAATCACGAGCGCGAAAAGCCGAAAATGAGATACGACCTGTAAAGAATATATACCGAATTATTCACTCTCGTCAAGCGAAAACTGGCTAAGTACACTGCGCCATAAATTCTCGTCTAGTTATAAACCCCAGTAGGACAAGCGTCCCGCTTGTCCATGCGTCCTCGCTTGTCTGTGCCAAAATAGTTGAGAATCTACGGTGTTATATACTAAGTTCAACGCGTTGTTCCTTGACAACTCCTGTCTTCATAGGATATAATTGAGAGAAATCAAGATCTCAAAGTATAGGAGGAATTATATGAGAAGCAAGATGCTGGTACCTAGCAAAGAACTTGTCGAAGCAGCGAAAGCCGGCGGATACGCCGTAGGCGCATTCAATGCCGTGAATATGGAGACTGCGCAGGCTATCTTCGCGGCTGCGGAAAAAGAGAGATCGCCACTCATCATTCAGGTTACTCAAACCACCATGGCATATACTGAACCGGAGGAACTGGCTGCCGTTATACTTACCCTCGCAGAGAGAGCAACTATACCTGTAGCTATGCATTTAGACCATGGCCGCAGCTTTGGTGTCGTTATGCGTTTCCTCAGAATGGGCTTCACTTCAGTGATGATCGATGGCTCACTTCAAGAGGACGGCAAGACACCGCGCACCTACGAGGAGAATGTAGCGGTCACCAGGAAGGCACTCGAGGCGGCTCATGGTATAGGTGTATCAGTGGAGGCAGAGATCGGACGGTTGGGTCAGATCGGAGAGGATTCCGGCACCGCCCTTACGGATCCCGACGAAGCGGCTAAGTTTGTGAAGGATATAGCCGTCAATGGAAAGAGCGTTGATATGCTGGCAGTGGCCATCGGTACCCGACATGGTCTCTTCAAAGGAAAACCTATAATCAGAAGCGATCGCGTCAAGGAACTCAGAGAAAAGCTGGACATGCCTCTCGTTATGCATGGTGGTACAGGTGTACCAGATGAGGATGTCCAAAAAGCTGTAGCGGCAGGTATGTGCAAGGTCAATATAGACACGCAGATAAGGGTGGCCTTCTACGATGCGCTCCATGGCGTGGTGGAGGAAAAAGATAAGGAATACGCTGCCGCTGATGCCGCAGGTAACCCTCGAAAATACGACATTCGCAAGATACTCGGACCAACCCGCGATGCCATGACAGAAGCCATTGCTGGGAAAATGCGACTCTTCGGTTCCGCTGGCAAGGCATAAGAAGTTGGGAGATACCAGGTGCAGGAGAAAAACGTCAGAGTTGACGTTTCCTGGCGGGCGTTAGCAATTGGCGCCGCTCTTATACCTCTCAACAACTACTGGATAATGCAGGTGGAGGCCGTGTGGAATACAGGCCATTCCACCTGCCTATCCCTGATGTGGCACGTTGTACTGAACCTCCTGTTTCTGATCCTGCTAAATCTTTTCCTGCTCAAGAGATTCCTTCCCAGATATTCCCTGACACAGGCTGAAATGATAGGGATCTATGCTATGCTGACGCTGGGTGGTAGCATCAGCGGGCGGGACATGCTACAGATCCTCATACCTGTGATGGGATGGCCCTTCTGGTTCGCAACTCAGGAGAACGAGTGGGCGCAACTCTTCCATAGATACATACCCAGGTGGCTCACCGTAAGTGACAAACGCATTCTACAGGACTTCTATGGAGGCAA
>Ga0114922_10002642_pt1 | contig 16772 bp, 17 predicted proteins | sample AartaG_FD_100975 | JGI IMG/M metagenome (GOLD analysis project Ga0114922, IMG submission 100975) | Deep subsurface microbial communities from Aarhus Bay to uncover new lineages of life (NeLLi) - Aarhus_00045 metaG | ecosystem: Environmental > Aquatic > Marine > Oceanic > Sediment | place...
GCATTCAATGAGATCGTGCCAAGAATGCATATCAAGTCGCGCCAGGGCAGGCTTGAACCCCTGGCCCAGACCGGGACTACCGGCTTGGTAGCTTAGACTAAGCTGAAGCGCCAGGGCGGGCCTAAACATGGAACCGATCACTTTAGGAGGAAATCTGTTCATGATATCTTGTTTTGGCATTAATCTTGCTGTGACTTTTTACGACAGCCTTAAAACAGCTAAAAAACAAAAACTTGGGGATAAGCCAATAACCTGAGAGGGGAAACGCATGAAAGAATGTGCCGTCACCAACAAACTACTGGAGAGAAGATCTGAATATAGAAAACAGGTGCATCAATATCACAGCGTAGAATTTTCAATTGATGGGCTTGAATTTTCTTATCAATTTAGGATTCGGAACATCGCGTCAATGTCCGTCTGTGTTCTGGTCAAAGAAGACTCAGATATCTTGCCTCGGTTAAAGGTGGGGGACACATTGAATATGAAATACTATTCCACCTGTTCAGTCTATCCCCCTGAGTATCTGGAGACAGCGATTCGACATATCACCAAGGATGACCAAGGACGATTCAAAGGTCATTTTTTAGTGGGCTTGGAGATTTTGGATCGCCCGTAATTTACACTCCGCAAAGCGCATCTCTTCGGGTGCCGTATCCTGGAATCTCTTTTCTCTTGACCTCTGGCTCTTTCCACAATATATTATAAGTTTTAGGGGCTTCGCCACGATTGGAGTGATGGAATACAGGAATTTCCTTTTTTTTGAGTCCGCCCGAGGCGGACGTTATATAAAATCCCCGCCTGCCAACGCCCCGTACGGCATGCAGCTTACACGCTAGCGTGCCTGGCAACCTGCCCGCCATTGCCAGAAATGCCGGCACATAAGCTCAATGCTGTCTTAGGCGTTGGCAGGCGGGTGGCGGGCAGGGCGCAGCGATTTTATGACAGGGTTTAGATGTCTTCTTCAAAACCTAACTTGCACCGAGACATAACTTCTGCGGATAAACCCTATTCGACCGCACCTGAGCCCCAAGCCTCTGCCTCGAACACCCAACACCCCTCAAATATCGCACATATCCTTGAAAATCACAGCACCATGTTGGCCTGGCTAAATCTAAAGACGGGCCGGAAACCAGAAGCATTTATCTTGCTGGCAGATGATCTGTCCGATTCTGAGAGGCATGCCTTGTTGCAAGTCACTGACATCGCTGTTGATATCCATGGTGACCTGATCAAAAAACTTGCTGAGGTTGAGAGGGAGAACAAGCATTTGAGGTCCTTGAGTCTGACCGATGCCCTCACCGGCCTGTATAATTATCGTTTCTTTTACAAACAACTCGAGATCGAGATGGCACGAACCAGGCGGACCGGGCATTCATGTGCCCTAATGATGATAGACCTCGACAACTTCAAGCTACTGAACGATACCAGGGGCCATGTGGAGGGAAACAATTTCCTGGTGGAAGTGGCCAGTACCATTGGTCAGAACGTGAGACCGACAGATATCCTGTGCCGTTATGGGGGCGATGAGTTCGCAGTTATCATGCCTGCGACAGGCCTTTTTGATGCCATGAGCATTGGACAACGACTCAGGGAATCCGTATCCAGGATACCATGGAAACTTGACCGCGCTGTTTCCGCTAGCATAGGGTTGGCGGAATACAGGCCTCATTCCGAACAGGAGGCCAGTGAGTTCATCAACATGGCTGACAGCGCCCTTTACAAAGCAAAGAAGACCGGCAAGAACAGGATTTGCTTTGAAGCCCCACCGGAAAAAAAGGTCGAGACAGAACCGGTCAGCCACATGGAGAGAGAGATTCTGCTTAAACGGGATGACGAGAGCACGTCGTGAAACGAGGTATGCAAAGCCAGAGTGGCGGCCAGTTTGAACCTGCCAGTACACTCGATTATTTCAAAAAGGCCGTTGAAATCGTAAAGGTTAACCAAACTGCAATGGCACAAGTGGCCAGAGACCCCAATGCCATAAGGTTTGGCATCGCTGTAACCGCCATAGGTGGAGCATTGGCCTTTATCCCGGGCAACACCCTTGCCGGGGTTTTGGTTGGTGCCTTTTTTTCTATCCTCGTACTTTTTCTCTTTGCAGGTTTTGTCCATCTTTTCTGTGGTTACTCAAAAGGCAAACAAGAATTTATGGGCTTTGTCCGGATTATAGGCTTGAGTGGTATTATCGATTGGGCGGTTATCATACCGTTTGCCGGCCTGGCTATTACCATATGGAGTGTTGTTATCTCAATTGTAGCAACACAGGAGGTTTATCATTTGACCAGGGGCAAGGCGACCTTTATTGTTCTGATATCTGCCTTGATCCTCTGGACAATTAGTCTAATGATCTTTGCTGGTCCTTTGTCTTTTATGTACGAAATCCCTGGCCAATAAGAACGAATCAAGCCGCATCTGGTCATAAGGTTAAGAATCTCTCGTTGGGTCAATTGACTCCAAAGATATCGTGGACAGGTGGCGTAGCAAGATATCAGGGTAAAAGGGGAATGCAAACTATTCGCCAGCAAATGATAACGTTGTTGTCCCAAGGAGTGTGTAGTGCAAGAGATCTGTCCCAGATGCTGCATATTCAGGAAAAAGAGGTCTATAGTCATCTTTCCCACATCGCACGTTCCGTTGTCTCACAAAGCCACCGTCTGGTCGTAATCCCCTCACGATGCCTTGTGTGCGGGTATGTGTTTGACAACCGAAAACGGTTTACCAGGCCGGGCCGTTGCCCTTGTTGCAAAGGAGAGCGCATCGAGGAGCCGAGATACGAAGTTGTAAAACTCCCTGTGCAACCATGAAATTAACGGACAAACAGAAGCAGTTCCTGGCTTATCTTTCCTGCTACATAACGGACTGGGCATGCGTGGGGTGGTTGTGAATTTGAATCCGTGGGGGCCTCATTTTCTTATAAGCCGTTTTTTTGCCCATACTGCTAAGCGTATGAAATAGACAAACACTATCGGGAATAAGATTATGTAGATACCGAATGGTAACGATTCGCGAGGGCGAACCCCGCAAACTACGAGGACAACCCAAGACAAATAGCTCCCGATACAGCCACACAAAAGCCAAATCCACTCTTTGGTTACCTTGTTCATCGTGGGTTTGTGATGCCTTCTACCCTATATTACAGCACAAAAGCAATGGGCGGGCCAACTATCGGCTAACCCGCCCACATCTTACTTCTGGTCGGGGCGAGAGGATTTGAACCTCCGACCCCCTGAACCCCATTCAGGTGCGCTTCCAGACTGCGCCACGCCCCGCCAACTATATTTTGAATCTTTTTAACACTTCGTACCCGCCCTGTCAACAATTGATCAACACAGCCCTTGAGCCCAATGACAAACCTTTACAATCCAATAGCTTCCGTGTTAGCTTCAATTTGTGGAACAGCATCTCATCAAACCTCAGGCTCTCCGTCCGGGCGACACCATCGGTATTGCAGCACCGGCCTCCCCGTTTGATCGGCAGGCATTTGACCGCGGGGTTGCTGTACTCGAATCCATGGGCTACCGGGTGAGGATTCCCGACGATCTGTTCAGCCGCCAGGGATACCTTGCAGGGCCCGACAGCGAGCGTGTCTCTCAACTGATAAAACTGTTTGAAGATGAATCGGTGAGGGCGATATTCTGTGCCCGTGGAGGATTTGGCTCCATGAAACTCCTCCCCTTGCTTGACTTTGAGACCATCTGCGCCCGACCGAAGATCCTGGTGGGATTTAGCGACATTACCGCTTTGCTGGTAGCGATCTACAACAGGTGTGGCATGGTCACGTTTCACGGACCGCTCGTAACAACCCTGAAAAGGGATTCTGAAAAGACTTGCTTAGCATTGATTGACGCCATTGGGTCAAGCAGGCCGCTGGCCTTGAAACCCCGCAAAGCCATGGTTTTAAACCCCGGGTGGGCCTATGGTCGTCTGGTAGGTGGCAATTTGACCAGCCTGTGCCATCTCATGGGCACACCCTATGAACCTCCCTTTGAAGGTCATCTCCTTTTCCTGGAGGACCGGGGAGAAGCCCCATACCGCATCGACCGGATGCTTTCTCAACTGCATCTGGGGGGCCACCTTGACGGGGTTGCCGGCGTTATTCTCGGCTCTTTTCAGGGCTGCGGCCCCCTTGATGATGTGTATGCCATTGTAAAACAGGCACTTCGGCATACGGATATCCCCATTCTGGCCGGATTTGACCTGGGTCACGGAACCGACAACCTCACCGTGCCCATCGGGCTTGAAGCGAAGCTGGATGCCGAAGCCGGCAGCCTCCGATTTCAAGAACCAGCCATCCAAGAGGGCAATTGATGAAGGCTGTCCGGGACCTGATGCGGCGCGGTGTGGATGAGGGTGTTTTTCCGGGCGGCGTGCTTCTTGTTGCCAGGAAAGGGAGCATCGTATTCTTTGAGGCATTCGGTCATGCCGGACTTGCACCTGAACGGCCCATGACAACCGATACAGTGTTTGACCTGGCATCTTTAACCAAGCCGTTGGCGACCAGTGTTGCCTTCATGCTCCTGGTCCAGGAGGGGAAGCTGAGCTTAGATCAGACATTGGGCAGTGCAATCCCTGACTTTTCAGGTACTAACAAGAAATACATCACCATCCGCCAACTCCTTTCGCATACGTCCGGGCTGCCAGACTACCGGCCCTTCTACAAGAAACTCGTGGAGCTTCCACCATCTGAGCGAAAAGACTCACTCAGGGCGCTGCTTCTTGCTGAAAGATTCATCCACGAACCAGGACAAGCCTGCTTATACAGCGATCTGGGCTTCATGATCCTGGAATGGCTTGTTGAAGTCACGGCACAAAAGCCTCTTGACCGTTTTGTCGAAGAATCAATCTACCGGCCGCTCGGACTCAAGGATCTTTTTTTTATCACCTCCACCCAAACCCTCCCCCTTGAAACCCGCCCTGACGCGATGTCAGCGAAACAAGCTGTTGCCCTTGAAAACCAAGCCCGCCCTGGCGCGACAGAAGTTGGAGAATGCCACAGAGTGAAAAACCCGGTCTGGGCCAGGGGCGGAGGGCGGGGTGGGGGTAAACGCAGAGACGATCACGCGTATGCTGCAACTGAAGACTGCCCCTGGCGCGGGAAAATCTTGGATGGCGAGGTGCATGATGAGAATGCTTTTACCCTGGGAGGGGTGGCAGGACATGCCGGACTGTTTGGGACAGCCCGGGATGTATATGGCCTCCTCAAAGAGCTCTTAAGTATTTATGCCGGAAAGTGGAATATCGGCCTGTTTCGCCGGGATGTAGTGCAAACCTTTTTTCAGCGCCAGTCTGATGTCTGGAGTTGGGCTCTGGGGTTTGATACCCCTACCCGGCCTGATTCGAGCAGCGGGCAGTATTTTTCTGATCAGAGTGTCGGCCATCTTGGTTTTACGGGAACCTCCTTCTGGGTGGACCTCTTAAAAGGTGTGATCGTGATCCTCCTGACCAACCGAATCCACCCCAACCGGGAAAATGAACGAATCAAGGCCTTCCGACCGCTGCTTCATGATACAGTCATGAACTCAATGCTCAGGCAAAGGAGCCGTACGCTTTAATGACTTGAAACACGGCATCCGCATATGTATGATGTTCAACAAATTGGCAGAGTGAGTATTTGAGGGAAGGAGAGAAAGAATGCTACAAGTCAAGGATTTACAGGTTAAGCTTGGCGACAAGGAGATCCTGAAGCACATCGATCTTGAGATTCATCCGGGTGAAACCCATGTCTTGTTTGGCCCGAACGGTTCCGGCAAGACGTCTTTATTGATGACGATTATGGGTTACCCGCAGTACAGGGTCACAGGCGGAAAGATTGTTTTCAAAGGAGAAGACATCACCGATATGCCTGTTGACGAGCGAGCGCAGCTCGGCATCGGCGTGTCTTACCAGCGGCCTCCCACCATTCATGGCGTGAAGACCAGGCAAATGGTTCAGATCTGCGCAAAAGGTAAGGTGGATGCTGAGGCCCTGGCGGAAAAGGTGAACTTTTCTGAATTCATGGAGCGTGACATCAATGCGGGTTTTTCCGGCGGTGAGATCAAACGTTCGGAACTGTTGCAACTAATGGCGCAGGATGCAGACCTGTTGCTCTTTGATGAGCCGGAGTCGGGTGTTGATTTAGAAAATATTTTCCTGATAGGAAACTCGATCAGCAACCTGCTGCAACGGGACTTCAGGGTAAACGCTAAAAAGACGCAGAAAGAGAAGCGCGAAGAACGGACCAAGATGGGTCTGATCATTACCCACACCGGGTTCATCTTGGATTATGTGACAGCGGACAAAGGACAGGTTCTTTACGACGGTATGTTGACTTGCACGAGCAACCCCCGGGAAATTTTCAAGTGTATCAGCAAGGTTGGATATGAGGAATGTGTAAGATGCGCGATTTAGAGGAAAAGGCTCGACAGGCCCAGGATAAGAAGGCAGTGCTTGGCCCGGACATTGATCTTGATGCATACCAGTCAGAACCCGTTTCCCACAATTATGTAGAGGACCTGAGTGACTTATCTAAGGCTGATAAGAAGCAGATGCTGCTGGCGGGGATCGATGCCGAGGAAACGGATAGGTCGGGCACCTTTGTGCAAAAAGATACGGCGGTACTCCACGCCCATTCCAAGCAGGAAGGGCTGGAGGTGATACCCATCAGGGAAGCGCTGAAGCAATATAACTGGGTTGATGATTACTACTGGAAATTGGTGGCCGTGGACACCGATAAGTACACAGCCAGGGCTCACCTTGACCTGCATAACGGCTATGTCATCAGGGCCCTTCCGGGGAGCAAAGTTGTCTATCCTGTTCAAGCGTGCTTGTATCTGGAAAAGGAAGGCCTAAGCCAGAATGTGCACAACATTGTGATCGCTGAAGAAGGGGCTGAGCTTCATGTGATCACAGGATGTGCGGCGGCCGCCCATTTACGGCGAGGGCTCCACATAGGAATCTCTGAGTTTTACGTCAAGAAGGGCGCAAAGCTCAGCTTCACCATGATCCACCACTGGGCTGAAGGGACGATGGTGCGGGCCAGATCGGTGGGAATGGTTGAGGAAGGGGGCCTTTTCCTCAACAATTACATTTCTATGAAGCCGGTGAAGTCTGTCCAGATGTATCCCACGACCCACCTGGTTGGAAATGGGGCGGTGGCCCGTTTTTATAGTCTGCTTGTGGGAAGCCCTAACTCCGAAATGGACGTGGGGAGCCGTATTTTCTTGAAAGAGCCGGATACCCGAGCCGAGATCGTTTCACGGGCCATCACCAACGGTGGAAAGATTATTGCCCGAGGGGATCTAGTGGGCGAGGTGCCAGGGGTGAAGGCCCATCTGGAGTGCCATGGTCTCATCCTCAACGGGGGATCGATTCACGCCATACCTGAGCTGGAAGGCAAGGTGGATGGGGTGGAAATGTCTCACGAAGCTGCCATTGGCAAGATCGCGCAAGAGGAGATTCTTTACCTTATGTCTCGTGGTTTGAGTGAAGATGAAGCCACTGCGACCATTGTGCGAGGCTTTTTGAGTGTCGATATTCCTGGCCTGCCGCCTCAGCTCAAAGCTGAAATTGATCGTGCTGTGGAACAGAGTAATAAAGACATGATGTAACGTCTCGGAATTTCTACAACCTATTGAATACATGAGCTTTTTTGAGGCGCGAATTTTTGCCTCGCGCAGTTCCATTTTACCAGAACCCATTATTCCATTATTCCACCATTCCAATTGCGGAGCGAAGCGGAGCTAAGTTGCCTATGTTGAGTGGATAGGGGAGGGGGCTCAAGACAAGAGTGAAAACGATTGCTGTGCCCGGCTGGGGTTCCGTTGAGCTGGAAAACCTGGTCCTGGATTTCAATGGCACACTGACCGAATCGGGAGATTTCATTCCCGGGGTTGTTGATTATCTGGAAAAGCTGAAGGCCAGAGGGTTCAAGATTTACGTCCTTTCTGGCGACACTCGGGGGACCCTCAAACGTGCCCTGCCGGGTTTTTCAGAAATTGATCCGGTTGTAACCAGAACGGCCCATGAGAAACGGGCCTTTGTTGAATCGATCGGAGCAGAGTGCACGGTCTGTGTGGGCAATGGCAACATTGATGTGGAGATGTTCAAGGTCGCCGGGCTTTCCATATGCACAATTCAGGCAGAAGGTGCCACGATCAAGGCCATGCTGGAGGCTGACATTGTGGTGGCCCACATCAGACATGCCTTTGAAATCCTGTTGGACCCAGAAAAGTTGATCGCCACACTCAGGTGTTGAATATATCGGTTTTTTTCTTGACAATTCAGCTACCATCCTTTATGTAGCCTTCAAACCAGAGTTGAGGCGCGGTACTCATAAGTAGCCGCAGGACAGGGGGAACAGGCCCCATATCTTGCGGTGAAAGGGTGTACCGCCGAAGCCTGCTTTTGGCCTGTTACGAAAGTGGGTTGGGCCTGTGGATAAGATCCGCAGGACTGTCACGGTTTTTTTCGTGGAGCGCTCTCTTGGTTGGTTGCAGCCGGAGTGGTCTCCGGCTGTTTTTTTTGGGCAACGCAAAACAAGGAGGTGTTACCATGTTTAACGGGTGTTATACCGCACTGATGACGCCGTTCAAAGACGACTATGAAGTCGACTATGAAGGCCTGGAAAAACTGGTCGAGTTTCAGATCGCGGGTGGTTTGAGTGGGATTTTGGCTGTGGGTACCACGGGTGAGAGTCCTACATTGAACTGGGAAGAACACAATGAAGTAATCCGGGTGGTGGCAGAGAAGTGCAAGGGGAGGTGCCAGTCCATTGCGGGTACGGGCAGCAATAATACCCGTGAAACCATGGAAAGCACCGAACATGCAGTCCGTGTGGGGGCTGATGCAGCCCTGCTGGTAGATCCCTATTACAATGGACCTAGCTCCCTTGAGATACGCAGAGAATATGTGGCCCCCGTGGCAGACAAATTTCCCCAGATTCAGATCATCCCGTACGTCATCCCCGGACGAACGGGAGCCCAGCTCTTGCCCGAAGACCTGGCCATACTACAAAATCAATTTGCCAATGTGAGCACGGTCAAAGAGGCCACAGGGAACATCGAAAACATGAAACGCACTCGGGAATGCTGCGGAGATGATTTCACCATACTGTCCGGTGATGATGATAAGACCTTCACCATGATGACCGACCCTGCCATCAAGACAAAGGGCGTCATCTCGGTGGCCTCCAACATAGCTCCCAAGGCGGTCCAGGATATGACCACACTCATCAGCCAGGGTAACCAGGCTGAGGCAGAAAAACTTCGGGATGCCTTGAAACCTCTCTTCGGCATTGTAACCGTAAAAACTCAGGAGGAGACCCCTTACGGGGCCGTGAGTTGCCGTGCAAGAAATCCCCTGGGCACAAAGACCCTTATGGCGATCCTTGGCATGCCGGTTGGGATATGTCGCCGGCCGCTGGGCAAAATGACAAAGAACGGGGTTGCGGTCGTATTGGAAGCTGGTCGCACGGTATGGAAAAATAACCCTGAAATTCTAAAACCCGTGGCCGATTTCTTTGGCGTAGATATCGAAGCCAGGCTATATGATGAGTCACTCTTGGCAGGGTTGACTTACGATGAATACTAGATGCGCATAGGGCATGGAGCATGGAGCATGGGGTATGGGGTATGGGAAACCACTTGAAACTATGCCTTGCGCACTATGCTCTATGCCGTCGTCTTCTCTTCCTCAGCAGTAGTGCATAGCCACCCATATTGAGACCCACCCAGGCGATAGCGCCGATCCTCAAGTAGACCTCATCCAAGTCTAAGTAAATGACCTTTTGTAAGTTGTTCGTGATAAAGGACCCTCCGTAGAGAAGCTGCGGGTCGTAAAGACCATGCAAGTAGTTTTCCACGTGGGTGAGCGGGCAATACCATCCCCCAAGGTTCAGAACGAGGGTAAAGACCAGACCTGCCATGTGTATGAAGGATACCTTGAAATACTTCAATGCCAGGAGGAATCCAAAGAGGATGAAGATGATCCACAAGAGGTGAAGCAGTATTACGAAATCACTCAACAGTTGGTAGACCATCACCGACTCCTCGAGACCATGGCTTTGACTCCTCACAGAAAAATTCTGACCGACCCTTGACGTTCTGTCTGCCGGTATTATCTTTTGCACAACGGATAGAGAATAACTAACTGTAGTAACATTTAAAGGAGGTGTCAAATATGACCGCTCTAATGCCAATTTTAAGACGAGGTGGATTGCTTAGGCGTCCTGAGTGGGACTTTTTTGATCGGTTCTTCGAAGATCTTGGACTGCCGAGGCTGTTTTCAGAAGAGACAACGCTCACACCGGCTCTTGACGTGTCTGAGACCGAAAAAGAACTGATCGTAAAGGCTGAAGTCCCGGGAATGGACAAGAAAGACATTAACATTAACCTTTCAGATGGGTTGCTGACCATCAAAGGGGAGAAAAAGCAGGAAAAAGAAGAGAAGAATGAGAACTATCATTCTGTTGAAAGACGCTATGGAAAGTTCTCCAGGACCATGCGGCTTCCCCGCGATATTGAAGTTGACAAGGTGGATGCAACTTACAAGGACGGGGTGCTGAAAATCACCCTCCCCAAATCTGAGTCCGCTAAGTCAAAAAAGATAGAGATCAAAAGTTAACCCCAGTTCATGTAAAGCGTGTGCCGGGCAGAAGCCCGGCACACGCTTTTTTATCCCCCCCCCCGCTAACACCCTCTATTTCTGCAAGCATAGGCATATCATCCCATGCTGGTCTGTTGGATTTTCCAGTCAGCCCAATTCGTGTTTACTTGTGGATGATTATGGGGTATAAGATAATGCTGAGGTCAGGAGCGGACTGAACAGATCTGATACATTTCAGGGTTACTCATGAGAATTGTGCTTTTTGCGGGAAAGGGCGGTGTCGGCAAGACCAGCATTGCGGCCGCAAGCGGGGTGGCCTGCGCCCAAAAGGGCCTCAAGACCATCATCATGTCCCTTGATGCAGCCCACAGCCTGGTGGATTCTTTTGATCTTGATAAGACCCTCATGGACAAGAATAAGGGAAGGCCTATCCGGGTGGCCAAGAACCTTTTCATCCAGGAGGTGGACGTCCAGGAAGAGATCAAGAAGAACTGGGGGGAAGTCCACAAGTACATTAGCAACCTGTTGAACATCTCAGGCATTGATGAGGTCCTGGCAGAGGAGCTTGCCATCCTTCCCGGGATGGAGGAGGTGAGCTCGCTTTTGTACATCAACCGCTACGTGGCTCAGAAGAGCTATGACGTCATCCTACTTGACTGCGCACCCACGGGAGAGTCGATCCGGTTTATCAGCATCCCCACGAGTCTGGAATGGTATATGAAAAAACTCTTTGATGTTGAACGCAGGATCGTCAAGATAGCCCGGCCCATTACCAAAAAGCTCTACGCGGTTCCCCTCCCAGAAGACAAGTATTTTGCAACGATCCAGAGACTCTTTGATCGGCTGGAAGGGATCGACAAGATCCTGTCAGATCCCAATATCACAACGGTGCGTTTGGTTACAAATCCCGAAAAGATCATCTTGAAAGAAACACAGCGAGCCTACATGTATTTTAGCCTTTACAAGATGTGTGTGGATGCCGTTGTAATTAATCGCATACTCCCGGAGGCCGTTGACGATGGCTATTTTGCCCGGTGGAAAGAGACCCAAAACCGCTATATTAAGAAGACCGAGCAACTATTCAGCCCCATTCCCATCCTCAAGGTCCCCATGATGAGCGATCAGGTCGTGGGCATGGCAAAACTCTCGAAGTTGACCAAAGAAGTCTACGGCAGCCTCAGCCCCGAGGAGATCTTGTATGCAGACACACCTTATACCTTTAGAAAGGTAGGTGAAGATTACTTTTTGGATATCAAGATCCCCTTCCTCACAAAAAAGGAAGTGGAACTCAGCAAACGCAACGAGGAGTTAATTGTTCGCATTGGTGGGTTCAAGCGGCACGTGTTGCTCCCGCGCAACATTGCCGCCAGGCAACCTTCGGGTGCAAAGGTAGAACGAGACAAGGTTGTAATCAAGTTATAAAATCGCTTCGCGATCTAATTGGACGTCTCGGAAGTTCTACAACATATTGAAATTACAGCTATTTATTGATGCTATTGCAAGTTCGATCAAGGAATACTGGAATATTGGAATATTGGAATATTGGAATGATGTAAAAGAAAAAAAGACCAAAATCCTCTTACACCCAACATTCCACCATTCCAATATTCCAATATTCCAATTGTGAGCGAAGCGAACTAAGTTCTAAGTTTGGAGGAAATAATGGCTCCCCAAAAGACAGCAAAAAAAACAGATGAAGAAGAGGAGAGCTTTGTTTGCCCCATGTGTCTCGTTGTACGGTGCCTCAGGGACATGGTGGATAGGAAATCCCCGTTCTTTGAACACATGAACAACGCCCGCATTGAATTTCTCGAAGGCATCAAGTCCCTCATAGATGAACGGATTGAGGCCATAAAGAAGGGTGCAGGGACCAGAAAGTCCAGGCTGACCAAGATTAAGGTCGAAGATTGACGCCTTGATATTCCCTTTTTTCGGGCTGTTGTCCAAAGCGCCACAATGCAGATGTGAGTGGTAAAACACGTGTTTGAGATAAGGACTGAGACTCTGCAATTTTCTCAACAGATTCCACGACTTCGCCAATGATGTTCTTAGGTCTTGTTGTTGAACGCTCAGAAATTCCATGGCCAGGGTCATACGTCAAGAGGGACTGATATCTGAATCGTGGCGATTTGGGCAACAGCCTGTTAATGGTGGACCCCTCAATTCGAAAAAATGATAGCATCGGTTTAGTGTCCATCCAGAAATGGTGGATTTTGTCCCGAGACAAGGCCGCCCCGGAGAAATGTGCTTCGCATTTCACAGGGCAGGCACAAAGGTTTGAGCCCCCTCCCTTCGGGAGGTGCCTCCCGGTAAGGAAAAAGGAGATACTCATATTGGCCGGTCTACCGCAGGCGTAGCAGCGCTACGTTGAGGATAGAAACGTGCGGAGAACGCAGTATCGGGACAAAAGATGCCGTTTTTGGATGGATACTAGGTAAGGTAGCCCTGCTGTGCAACTCACTATTTTCAAAAGGCTAACCCTTGGGTACTTAGCAATTATGGTCCTTATTATCTTCCTGGGGGTATATGTAACTATAAAGCTGAATCAGTTAAATCGTGTCGCCCGCGCGGTCATATCTGTAGATAGCGCTACAATAAGAGTCACGGAAAACCTGTCAGATGCCTTGTTTTCCCAAGAGGGTTTTGAAAAAAAATATGTAATTTCCGGAGACCAGGATTTCTACGAAAAGTTTCGTGAAATACAGGAATATTTTTCAAAGGACCTGGAAAGACTTGGGAATCTTGTGGATACCTCAAAGAAAAAAAGATTATTTGGCCGGGTAAGAAAAATGTATGGCCACTATCTTTCTTTGCTTAATGAGGAATTTACTTTTATGACCAATGGCCAGGATTACTCACACGAAGGATTTCAGGAAGAAAAGGAAAAGATCGTTGATGAGATTAACCGGAAACTAAGAGAAATTATTCAAATGGCCAGGTTGGACAGGGATAAAAAATTGGAGGCGTCGAGTCAGATAAGTTCGCGCGTATTAAAAATTACCACGGTCACTGCAGCAATGGTTATAGTGATGGGGATTCTGATATCTTTTTTTAACACCAGAAGCATAAATAATCCTATGCGACTTTTACAAGAAAAAACAAAAGAAATATCTAAGGGTAAATTTGAAGAGATGCCGAATATTTCTTCACCTCCAGAAATCAAGGAATTGGTGGACGCCTTTAACTTGATGTGCGAACGACTAAAAGAACTAGACCAGATGAAGGCGGATTTTATAAGTCATGTATCCCATGAACTCCGTACCCCGCTGACTTCTATCAAAGGAGCTTCCAGTATGCTGATAGAAGGCGTCTTTTTGAGTATGCCGGAAAAACAGAATAAGCTTTTGACGATTATACAAGAAGAGTGTGAGAGGTTAATAGAATCGGTTAATGGCATACTGGATCTTTCGTGTATGGAAGCTAAAATGATGGATTATGATTTTAGGGAATGCAAGCTTATTCCAGTAATACAGGAGACAGTTTTGAGGTTTGCGCCTATTGCCCTTAAAAACAAAATTGGCCTTGAGTCAAACCTCCCTCCTGACCTGTCTCCGGTCAAAATAGACGAGGACAGAATTCGCCAGGTCATAGAGAATTTGTTGGGAAATGCCTTGAAATTTACTTCCCAGGGAGGCAAGGTAATTGTTTCTTCTACACCTGAAGGAAACCAGAAAGCATATGTTGAAGTCTCTGTTTCAGATACCGGCTGCGGAATTCCCGGGGCGGACTTGAAAAAGATATTTGATAAATTCAAAAGAACAAATACGGGAAGGGAAACAGCCATAGGGACCGGCCTGGGCCTTTCAATCGCAAAACACATCATCGCGGCACATGGAGGGGAAATATGGGTAGAGAGCGAACCAGGAAAGGGAAGCACCTTCTTTTTTACCCTGCCTGTTGTATAGCCCTACTCCTTGGAATTTGGGGGTGTACTCATTTCCAACAAAAATGGAAAGGTGAAGGGCGTCTTGCAAGGGCTGGAACCTTTTTGGCCAAAGGGAAATATGAAGAGTCCATGAGGGAGGCAAAGGAGGTGTTAAGGTTATATCCTCGAATTCTGGGTGATGAAGCACTCTTTCAAATGGGGTTGATTTACGCTTATCCCAGGAATCCAGACCAGGATTACCAGAAATCCCTGAAACGCTTTCAAAGAGTGATAAAGGAATTTCCCAAAAGTGAGTTGAAAGACCAAGCAGAGGTATGGGCCTGTGTTCTCCAAAAAATCATCGATAAAGACAGGGAACTTGGTAAGTTAGAGCAAAGAAATAGCTACTTGGGGAAGGCGCTTGAAAAAAAGCAAAAAAAGGTAAAAGGACTGGAAAGCCAGGTAGAGAAATTGAAGGACCAGGTAGAGAAACTAAAGGACCAGGTAGAGAAATTAAAGGACCAATTATTGAGGCTAAAGGAGATCGACCTGGGTATCGAGGAAAAGAAAAGTCAGGCAAAATAATTCAACGTTTTGGACTGGGCTATTTCTCTTTGTGGGGGAAAAAGATGGATAAGATTCTGGTCTTAGATGACGAGAAAAACCTGCTCAAGGTTATAAAGATGAGGCTGGAGGCCAATGATTATCAAGTTGCCACAGCTCTTCAGGCGGAAACGGCGGTGGAGATAGCTAAAAAGGAAGAAATAGATTTGGCTCTGGTAGACCTTAAACTTGCCGGAAAAAACGGGATTGAGGTGATGGAAGAACTTCATCAAATAAATCCCGAGATGCCCATTATCATCCTGACCGCCTATGGAACGATAAAAAGTGCGGTAGAGGCCATGAAAAGAGGGGCATACAGCTATTTGACCAAACCTTTTGACTATCGTGACCTACTATTGCAAATAAAAAACGGGTTAGAAAAGAGTCGGCTTTCAAAAGAAGTTCTGAGACTCAGGAATATGGTTGAGGGGAGATATGGTTTTAAGAATGTTATTGGAAAAAGTGAAAAAATGAAAAAGGTGCTGGCACGGGTGGGACAAGCTGCTGAAAGTGAATCGAGTGTCTATATTGAAGGAGAAACCGGCACGGGTAAAGGGTTGCTTGCCAAAACCTTGCATTTTGCAAGTTCAAGAAAAAATGGACCATTTATTGTTATCAATTGTGCGACTATCCCTGAAAATTTATTGGAAAGCGAACTCTTTGGTTATGAAAAAGGAGCATTTACAGGAGCTACCCGTAGCAAGAAAGGGCTCTTTCTCCAGGCCCACAAAGGCACCCTTTTTTTGGATGAAATATCGGAAATGCCTGTATTCATGCAGGCCAAGCTGCTTCAGGCATTGGAGTCAAAGGAGTTTTATCCCTTAGGAGGAGAAAAACCGGTAAAGGTGGACGCAAGGTTAATAGCGGCTTCCAACAAAAAAATGCATGAGAAGGTGAAAAAGGGTGATTTTCGAGAAGACCTGTTTTACCGAATCTACGTTATTCCAATAGAAGTTCCTCCGCTGAGGGAAAGAAAAGGGGACATACCCCTGCTGGCGGAGCATTACTTACAAAAAATTACGAAGGACAACAAAAAGGGAATAAGGGGTTTTTCTCCATCCGCGTTGCAAAAACTGATGCTCTACTCCTGGCCCGGCAACGTCAGGGAGTTGGAAAATACCATCGAATGTGCGGTTGCCATGGCAACGCAGGATGTAATCACCGAAGATTTGATCCTTCCGGCCCAAACAACCGAGGGAGACCGTTTAAGGCCTTTGAAAGAGGCGAAGGAGGGTTTTGAAAGAAATTACGTTATTCAGATCATGGAGCTTACCCGGGGTAATATTAGCCGGGCAGCAAAACTGGCAGGGAAATACCGAGCGGATTTTTATGACCTTTTAAAAAAATATGATCTGAATCCACAAGACTTCAGGAAGAGGTGAAGGCTAAAATGACAATATGTGCTGAACTATTACCATTTATGCTTGCCTGCTTACGGCCGATTTGTCGTGGTAGAAGGTTGATGGATATTTCCGTTTCATGTTCAGAATACGTCGAACCGACGTAGTTGCCTTTCTCCTTGCATCCTCTGATTCTCGCACGGCCTTTAACACGGCCCGATAGGTCTTCTCCATCTTCAACCGATCATGGCATATCAATGCGATATCAATTTCAGCATCTGAAATTCTTCTGACCATAGTTTCAACATCAAAGTGTTTGTCGATAGCCCCCATATCAAGGTCATCGGTCATGGTTATTCCTTTGAAGCCCATGGTCCCCCGCA
>Ga0114922_10002643_pt1 | contig 16768 bp, 11 predicted proteins | sample AartaG_FD_100975 | JGI IMG/M metagenome (GOLD analysis project Ga0114922, IMG submission 100975) | Deep subsurface microbial communities from Aarhus Bay to uncover new lineages of life (NeLLi) - Aarhus_00045 metaG | ecosystem: Environmental > Aquatic > Marine > Oceanic > Sediment | place...
CGGCCAGAGCCCGCAGCAGCTGCTCCCGGTCCTGACCGCCCTCCTGAGGTTCCAGGTACTTCAGTTCGATCTCTGTTCCGAACTCCACTTTGCTTGGATCGTCCTTAATTAAGCCTTTGTACTGCTCGGCAAGCATCTTCATGCCGTTGTAGGCGGAGTCGTTGAAGGACTGATCTCCCCGTCCGCCGATGTCAAAAACGATACCGATCTTATACTTCGGGCCCTCCGGTTCTGCCGCTTCTTTCTCCTTCTTGCAACCTAGAAAGGCTACAACCATGAGTAGTGCGAGCAGCAGTAGTAGTGCTTTTTTCATGGAAATCCACCTCCTCCATGTGTGAGTTGATTTTCTATTACTGTAAACCGAAGTGAAAGAGTCGTCAACAATTAATTTCAAAGATGATGTTGGCGGGTGTTTTGGGATTGCCGGATTAAGCCGGTGAGAGCATCTCGAGAAACTCCGCCTCAGTCACGATCCGCACACCCAGCTCCCGGGCCTTGTCAAGCTTACTCCCGGCTCCGGGTCCGGCCAGCAGGTGGGTGGTCTTGGAGGTTACGCTGGAAGTGACCCGGCCGCCCCGCTGCTTCACCTCTTCCATGGACAGCTCCCGGGGCTTGAATTTTTCGAAGCTGCCGGTCACACACCAGGTCTGGCCGCTGAAGCTCTGAGGCGGTCGATCCCGCTTCTCCGGTGTTTTCTCACTGAAGCACAATCCCGCTTTTCTCAAGTGCTCGATGCGCCGGCGGACCGCCGGACGGTTGAGCTCCCGGATCAGGGTCCGGGCTATTTTCTCCCCGATGCCGTGGATCTCGGTAAATAAAGCAGGATCCGAGCGCTCCGCTGCCCTGAGCAGGGTGTCGATGTCCCCATATCCTCCTTCGGCGAGCAGCTGGACCGCCTTCTGTCCGATGTCGGGTATCCCTAAAGAGACAAGAACGTTTCGGTAGCTGCGCTGTTTGCTCTTTTCCAGACCTTCTCGGATCAAGTGAACCTTCTTGTCCCCGAATCCGGGCAGGCCGAGAAGTTCTCCGGGATCGAAGGTGTAGAGATCCTGAACATCCCGCACCAAGCCGCGCTGGATGAGAACGTCGAGGGTCTCCGGCCCCAGATTGTCGATATCCATCTGATTTCTGCCAACGAAGAAACGGATGCGGCCGCGAATCTGGTCGGGGCAGGTCGGGTTCGGGCAGAACTGATGCGCCCCCTGACGGATCAATTCGCTTCCGCAGGAGGGACAGCTTTCCGGCATCTTCCAGGTGGTGTTGCCCGTCTCGTTCTTCTCCACCACCCGCTCCACCGCCGGGATCACGTCGCCCCGTTTCGAGACACTCACTCGATCCCCGATGGCCAGCTCCAGGAGATCCACGTAGTCCTGGTTGTGCAGGGTGGCGTTGGAGATCCTGGATCCGGAGAGAAGCACCGGTTTGATGCGGGCCACGGGGGTGATGCGGCCGGTCCTGCCGACCTGGACCTCGATATTCTTTACAACCGACTCCGCTTCCGGAGCTTCGAATTTGAAGGCGATCGCCCAGCGGGGATGATGGCCGGTAAAACCGAGGGATTCCCGGACCGGGAGCTCGTTTACCTTGACCACCAGTCCGTCTGTTTCGTAGTCCCGATCGCCGCGGCGGCTCCGGGCCAGCTCCGGATATGCGGGAATTTCGTCGGGTTTCCCCACGCTCCAGGTCGGATGCCGCTTGCCAATTTCTTCCAGGTCGTGCTGTTCGGAAAAGAAGGCCGTGTCCGGATTGAGCTTGAATCCCAGCTCCTCCAGCTGCTCCAAAACCTCTATATGTGTCCGGGGAGGTGAGGGGAAATGTCCCTCGTAGACGAAGATATCCAGGGGCACGGCCGCGACATCCGCGCTCTTAACCCGCCGTAAAGTGCCGGCGGCCAGGTTGCGGGGATTGGCGTAGGGGGTCTCCTGCTCGGCGTTGATGCGCTGGAAGAGACTGCGGGGCAGGAAGATCTCCCCCCGTACCGCCAGGTTTTCAGGCCGGGTGAGTCGCAGCGGTACCGCACCGATGGTTCGTACATTGGGGGTAACGTCGTTTCCGACGATGCCGTTCCCGCGGGTGACGGACCGGACCAGCAGGCCCTGCTCGTAGTACAGGACGATCGAAGCGCCGTCGATCTTCTCTTCTACGACGTAGGTGAGGGTCTGGTCGGCATTCTTGCCTGTTTTGACGATCCAGGCCTGTAGATCCTCCGCCGTGTAGGCCTTGTCCAGGCTCAACACAGGCACCGTGTGGCGGACCTCGGGAAGCTCGTGGGTCAGGTCCGAGCCGACTCTCTGGGTGGGCGAGTCAGCCCGCCGAGCCCGGGGGAAAGCCCGTTCCAGCTCGAGCAGGCGGTCGAACAGGCTGTCGTACTTCCTGTCTGATACGCTGGGCCGGCTTAGCACGTAGTACTCGTACTGGTAGCGATTGAGTTTCTCGCAGAGTTCGTCGATTTCCTGTTTTGCCTGTTCCGGATTACTCGACGTATTGGATGAAGGCATCTTTGAAACCGCGGGATCGGAACTGGTAGAGCAGAGTGCCGCTCTCATCCACGTTCAGCGGTCCGACAAGCACCTTGTAGAAGCGTCTGCCTCCTGAGTCAGCCGGAAAGATCGTTACCGAGTAGCTCTGGGTGAGGTCCCCGGCAAGATTCTCCGCCAGAGTCCGGGTGGAGTAAGCGCCAAGCTGCACGAAGTACGTGCGGGAGGGCAGGCTCTCGGAAAGCACCATCGCTTCTTCAGCTGGCGCTTCAGCCATGGCGAGCTCTGCTTCCGTTTCGACCTCTTCTTCGGCCGGCTGTTCCTCGGGCACGGGGATCTCAGCGACCTCCTCTTCAACCACGGCTTGCTCGATCTCGCCGGTGGGCAGTTCTTCCGGCGCCATGGTCAGGGGAGTCTCTTCCTCCGGAGCCGGCAATCGGGTTCCCTCAGGGCTCGGTTTTTCCGGCTCGGTCGTTTCCGGACCCGGTAGGGCGACCTCCAGCGGTTCTTCCTCCACTGGGGGCCCGGGCATGCTCACCCGGGGCGGTCCCTCCTCCACGACTTCGATCGCTTGTTCAGGCTCCGCTTCGGCTTCCGGACCCTCGACCTCGGCCACCTCTTCGGGAAGCTCTTCCGCTATCTCTTCTGCCGGCGGCTCTTGCTCTACTTCGGCAACTTCCGCGGGCTGCTCTTCGGCAACCGCGACTTCGGCAACCTCCTCGGCCGGCTCCGGTTCAGGTGCCAGGGCGTACACCTCCTGCTGGCGCGGCGGCATGTACAGCTGTTTTTGCGGAATTCTATCGGTCAGTTCCTGCAGCCGTTTTTGCTCCGCCGTGGGCTCAGCAGCAGCGGGCGGTTCGGTCGGCTCGGTAGGTTGCTCCTCCACGGCTACGGCTTCCACAACCGGCTCCTCCTCCTCAACCACCGATAGGGTCTCGGCTTCCTGAGCTTCCGCAGCTGCAGGCTCGATCTCCTGCCCGGCAGCCGGTTCCTCGACCGGCTCTTCCGGGGGTTCGGGCTCGCCAACCTGGGCGATCTCGACGGTCTGCTCCTCCTCCGCCTCGGAGCCGGACAGCAGCTGCTCTTCGGCCACGCTCAGTGCGGGATTGAGATCCGGGTCGGTGCTGTAGGCCTCTTCCAGCAGAGATTCACTCAAATCCATGCCCAGGGTGCTGACCACGCTGGCCTGGACGCGGATCACCTGGGATCCGGTCAGCCCGATCTGTTTTCCCGCTTCTTCGGAGAGGAGCAGAAAGACACTGGAGGCTCCCTGGATTCGCTGGGTCACTGTTACCTGGACGCTCTCTCCGGTTTGGGCGTTTTGAACCAGGATGGTTGTGTTTTCCGGAAAGGCGTTGGAAGCGGCAACCATGCCCGGGGCGGCGAACTCGCCGCTCCTTGCCACAGCCGCGTTTCCCTGCCAGTTTTGCTGGCTGAAAGCCGCACTCGTGCAGAGACACAGCATGATGATAGGCAGAACTCTTCTACATTTTCGCATGGTAAGAGATATCCCCTCTTCTCTTACATCGGTAAATTCAACCCGTGAATGAACAGTATAGCAGGAAAAAGAGAAAAGCGAAATGGAGCGAGTTGCCGGGGCGATGAGGGCCCCGATCAAGGTTGCTCTGCGATTTTTCTCATCAGATCGATGCCCAGGACCGCAATATCTCGACCCACGGAGTGGAGGAACTCGCTATAGGTGAGCTCCAGGGCTTCGGGGCTTTCGTTGTCGAAAGTAACCTCTCCCTCCCCGATTGGGGCTGAGCCCCTAAGGTCGAAAAGGTAGTAGCGCACCGATGTTTCGAATTTCAGCAGACCCTGAACCGGGCTCTCCCCGGTATAGCTTTTTACGGAATTCAGATCTCGGGGTTCGGTGATCGAACGTACTTCGGCTGCCAGCAGGTAGCGGGCCAAGCCCTGCCTGGCGATAGTCAGGGGTTCCTGGAAATCCATGGCTCCCCAATCCACAGCGGGTACATACAATCCGGTATCGAAACTCACGAATCCCGAATCAAACATCCCCTCGATCATGCCCTCCTGGCTGGCGAAGGGAAGGCTGAGCTGCTCTCCGTCCCGTATCTCGGTGGCCACGATCATAAAGGTCTGGGCGAAACAGGGCAGCGAGAAGAGGATCAGGAGCGGCAGCACGACTGCCTTGAGTTTCATGGGCGGCTCCGGTTGTTTATGCGTTTTTCCCATTATCGGCGCGAACGCGTTGAAAAGCCAGAAGCGAACGTGATACCGTGGTTTGTATCCGATTATGGCTTTTTTTGTCATTCAGGTACGTACCGGTAAAGAGCAGCAGTACATCAGGCAAGCCGAAAAGGTTCTCCAACCGCCTGACCAGCGGCTGTTCTGGCCCAGGAGATCCCTGCGTATCCGTCGTCAGGGCAAGTGGAAGAACTCGGTCGCGGCTATCTTTCCGGGCTACCTGTTTCTGCAAATTGATTCCATTTCCCCGCCCCTGTACGGAGCCCTGAAGAGGATCTCCGGTTTTTTACGCTTTCTCAAGGATAATCAGCATATCGAGGCGCTCAATACCCGGGACCAGGAGATCCTTCTCCACTTTATCTCCTACGGCGAGATCGTACAGCGCTCCAGGGTATACTTCGACCAGGACAATCGCATCCGGGTGATTTCAGGACCCCTGAAGGGCATGGAGGGGCGGGTGGTCAAGGTGGATCGTCGCAAGGGACGGGCACGCATACGCCTGGAGATGTACGAGGACGCTTTCCTGATCGATTTCGGCTTCGACTCACTGGAGAAGACCGACGGGCCCATGATACCACGATGAGGTGCCGAACCTTTCGTTGTGAGCCGTCCCTATCCTTCGATCGAAAGCATTTCTCACTAACGCCGCCTGTGAATCTTCCGAAAATCTAGAACAGCTATGACTCCACGCAGGTCCGACAACCGCATATATATAATCGGAGCAGGGATCACCGGGATCACCCTGGCCCGGGAAATCCGAAAGAAGGGGATTTTCGGCAAGGCCGTTGCTTTTCTGGATGACGATCCACGGAAGATCGGTTCCCGGGTTCACTCTATTCCGGTCCTCGGCCCCATAGAGGAGGTTGTCGAGTTACTCAAGACCACCCCCGCCGATGAGGCCATCATCGCCATCCCCGGGGCCGCCCGGGAACAGTTGAAGAGAATCTTCCGGCTTCTGGTCAAGGCAGGATTCGTGCGCATACGTTTCGTGCCCCGGATTTCCCAAATTCTCGACGGGGAAGCGCACCTGATCCAGACTCGCCAGATCAATCCCGAGGATCTGCTTACCCGAGATCAGGTCCGGGTCAACTTGAAAAAGAGCCTGACGTATTTGCGGGGCAAGAGAGTTCTGGTGACCGGAGCGGGGGGCAGCATCGGAGCCGAGCTGAGCAGGCAGCTGCTGTCCGGAGGAGCGGAGCGGCTGTTCCTGTTCGGACACGGTGAGAACAGCATCTATGAGATCGAGCGGGAGCTGCGCCTTCTGCAGGAAGAGGGTGTGGGAGAGCGGGCCACGATCGTGCCGATCCTGGGAGAGCTTCAGGATCGGGACTTCATGCACTACATCGTCGAAAGGACGCGGGCGGATGTAGTGTTTCACACCGCCGCGCACAAGCACGTGCCGATGCTGGAGGCCAATCCCGTGGAGGCAGTGAAAAACAACGTGTTCGGGACGAAGAACATCATCGATGCGGCCCTTGCAGCGGAGGTCGAACGCTTCCTCCTGGTTTCCACGGACAAAGCGGTCGATCCGAACAGCGTGTACGGAGCTTCCAAGCTCATCGCCGAAGAGCTGGTGCTGCGCCAGGACAGTCCGGGCAAGGTATTCCTGGTCGTGCGCTTCGGCAACGTTCTGGGCTCCCGCGGCAGTATCCTGCCCCTGTTCCGCAAGCAGATCCTTAAGGGGGGGCCGGTTACGGTCACCGATCCGCAGAGCAGGCGTTTCTTCATGACGATTCCGGAAGCCTCCAGCCTGGTGCTTCAAGCCGGCGGAGTTGGTGAGCCCCGGGGCCTGTATCTGCTCGATATGGGAGAACCGGTATCGATCAAAGAGATGGCCGAGCAGATGGTGCGTTTCTACGGCTACGAGCCCCAGGAGGAGATCCCGATCGTTTTCACGGGCCTTCGCCCCGGAGAAAAGCTGGTGGAGAGCCTGTGGAGCAACGGGGATAGGGCGAAAGCCACGGAGTACCCGAAAATCCTCAAGCTCGACCGTCACTACGCGCTCAATGGTCAGTTGGAGGGGGTCATTGAGCGGCTTGAGCCGATCTGTTTTTTCGATACCCGGAACCCCCAGGTGTACCGCAACCGAACGGTGCTTCGGCAGACCCTCAAAGAGATCGTTCCCACCCTCCGGATGCCCGAAGATGAGCCAGCCCACTGATTTCATTCCCTTCTATCACCCCTCGATCGACAGAGAAGAGGAGGAGGCGGTTCTATCGGTACTGCGCAGCGGCTGGCTGACTACCGGAGAGGTAACGCTTCAGTTCGAGCGGGAGTTTGCCGCCCGCGCCGGGGTGGAACATGCCCTGGCCGTCAACTCGGCCACCGCGGGGCTTCACCTCTGCCTGGAGGCGGCCGGTGTTCGGGAGAATGCCAGGGTGGTTACCTCCCCCTTTACCTTTGCCGCTACCGCCGAGGTCATCCGCTATTTGGGAGCCGATCCTCTGTTTGTGGATATCGAGGAGGGCAGCTGCAACCTCAGCCCTGAGCGTTTGCAGCAGGCCTTCGCTAACGACACCTCGATAGCCGCTGTGATTCCCGTGCATGTCGGAGGCCTCCCCTGTCGCATGGAGATGATCCTGGAGCTCGCATCGGCTCATGGTTGCATGGTCATCGAGGATGCGGCCCACTGTCTTCCCCGTGAGGGCCAGGAGCAAGCCCCCGGAACCCTCGGCGCCATGGGGGTGTACTCCTTTTATGCCACCAAACCGATAACCACCGGGGAGGGGGGTATGGTGGTCACCCGGGATGGGGAGTTGGCCCGGCGCATGAGCATGATGCGGCTGCACGGGATCGACAGGGATGTGTGGAACCGCTACAACGCCAGTGACGCCTCCTGGTACTACGAGGTGCGGGAGCCGGGATTCAAGTACAACCTCACGGATCTGGCCTCCAGCCTGGGCCGGGTCCAGCTGCGGAAATCCGAAGGGTTCTATCTGGCCCGGCAGCGGATCGCCCGCATGTATCTCGGGGGTTTGCGGGATTTGGACTACCTCAAGCTACCGGTGAACGATCCGGCCCACTCCTGGCATCTGTTCCAGATCCGCCTGGTCCTGCCCAAGCTCAAGCTGGATCGAGATCGTTTCGTGGACGCCCTGATGGAACGGGGCATCGGCGTTTCGGTACACTTCATTCCCCTGCATATCATGCCTTATTACCGCCGGAGATACGGACTCAAGGAAGGGGATTACCCTGTTGCACTGCAGTGCTACCGGGAGACGATCAGCCTGCCCATCTATCCGGATCTGGAGGATAAACAGGTCGAGCGGGTCATTGCCGCGATCAAGGAACTGGGCGACCGCTTCTACAAAAAGCGATAGATTCGCACCCGACGCCCACCTCCCTATTGCCACGCCGAGCGGGCGAAAGTAGAATGACGGGTCAGGCCATGATGCAATCCTTCATTCACGACATTGCTCCAAAACGGTCTCTGCGGGCCTGGGTGTTCCGTTCACCCTTTCGTAAAGGAACCGTCACCGCCATGGGCAGACCGGCTCTGCCGCGGGGATACTTCTGCGTGGGGCAGCAGGATATCCCCGGTCCGAGCGTACTGTCCTACTCCGGTTACTCTTTGCCGGTCTTAGTGAAATCCGAGGTACGCTACCTGGGAGAGCCTCTGCTTCTGTTCTGCGGGCCCGATCCGGAAGTTCTGGCGCAAATCTGCGCTGCTGTCGAGCTTTCCTATGAGGAGGAGGCCCCTGTCGAGTACAAGGACCTGACGGGGCCGTATCGGGAAGCTCAGGTCATCAACCTAGCTCACGGCGATGTGGACCTGGCCTTCAGTTTGGCCGATCAGATCGTAGAGGGAGAGTACCGAACCGCCCGGCAGGAGCACTACTATCCCGACACCCAGGGTGCTGTGGCCAATTGGGACGGGAAAATCCTGACCATTCACGCCTCTACCCAGGATCCCTTCGGTCTGCAGCTGGCCATCGCTCGCTGCTTGGATCTGCCGCCCCGGAAGGTCAGGGTCGTAGCGGTTCCGACCGGAAATACCACGGAGGGGAAGCTGCTGTCCTCGTTTCTGGTCGCCGCTCAGGCCGGTTTGCTGGCCTACGCCGCAAAAAAATCCGTTGTTTTGGTTTACGATCGAGAGGAGGATCTGCACTGCCTGCCCAAAGGCCCGCAGTTTCTAATCCGCCATCAAAGCGCCCTGGATCAAGAGGGGGGTACCATGGCGGTGCGGGTGCAGATCTTTATGGATGGAGGCTGCTATGCTCCCAAAAACAGTGAAGCCCTTCATCGGGCCGTTCATTCCGCCTGGGGAGCCTATCAGATCCCGAACCTGGAGGTGACCGGACGTACCTTGGCGACCGATTTTCCCCCGATCGGACCGTTTCGAGCATCCGGGCTGGCTCAGGCGGTATTTGCCGCGGAACTGCACAGCTCCCGGCTGGAAGAGATCGCTCAGCTGGACCCGTACAAGTGGAAAAGAAAAAACCTGGTCGAAGCGAGACGAAAGCAGGCGCCGGCCCCGGCACTGGCCGTTCTGGAGGAAGTTACCGGGCTGTCGGACTTCATCCGTAAATACTCGGCCTATTCCGCGGTAAAAAAGCGCCGGAAAACCATCGATCAGGGCAGCTATCCTCTGCGGGGAATCGGTCTGTCCCTGGCCTGTCAGAGTGAGGAGGGACCATGGGCTGATTTTTGCAACACCAAGCCGGCTAGCAACAGTTACGCCATGAAACTCGTTTTCGACAGGGCTCGACGGCTTCGGATCTACACCTCCCTGGTGGACTGCGCAATGGGAATCCACGCAATGCTCGTTCACAGAGCGGCGGAGCTTCTGCAGATTGATCCCCAAAAGATCACGGTGCAAACCGTGGATACCCAGGAGGTGCCGGACACGGGTCCCGCCATTCTCTCCCGGGTCGTTGCGGTTGGACTACCGTTGCTGGAACAGTGCTGTCGAATCCTTCAGCGCAAACGCCGGGAGGGGGGGCTGCCCATCGAGGTGCGCAGAAGTCTTGCTGCAGGGCGATCCGCACCTGTCAGAAGCGGTCAGGCGCCGCGGGGAAAGGGTAGCGCGGGGGAGGAGCGCTCAGAACCTTCTTGGGCGGCCACCGTCATCGAAGTGGAATTGGATCCGGTTACCTTTCAGAGCACTTGCCGCGGGGTGTGGATGGTCATAGAAACGGGAACTGTCTGGAATCGAAGCACGATGCTGGGCGTGCTGGAGGGGGAGATCCTTCGCTGTCTGGATTCGAGTAGGTTGCCTGGATATGCGACTTCGGTAAGCCCGGCCGTGCCCGCCTGTTCGGCCGCTGATTTGATCTGCCCTGTAACGCAGCTGCCTGAAATCCAGATCCATCTATTGAAAAGCCACAGCACGGAGATGAAGGGATTCGAACATCTTCCCTACCTCGGGGTCCCTGCCGCATATGCCGCGGCGGTATGTCAGGCTACGGGACTGTATATCGATCAGGTGCCGATTACGGCGGAGGTTGTACAACAGTGCCTGGGAACGTGATCAAGCTTCGGTTCACCCTGAACGAACAGCCCGTGCTGCTGCAGGCGCACCCCGGTAAGCGATTGCTGGATGTCCTTCGTTACGACTTCGGTTTGAAGGGAACCCGGGAGGGCTGTGCCCGCGGACAGTGCGGTGCCTGTCTGGTGCTTATGAACGGGGTGGCGGTCAACTCCTGCCTGGTCCCGGCTTTTACACTGAGCGATGCGGAGATCGTAACGATAGAGGGAATTCAAACCCTCAAGACCTTTGCGGATATTCGAAAAAAACTACCGGGCGCTGAGACATACCGCTGCGGATTCTGTTCCCCGGGAATGCAGGTAGCCTTGACGGCCCTGCTGTTGGCCGATCCCGAGCCGGGGGAAGCGCAGATCCGGGAGGCTCTGTCGGGCAATCTCTGTGCCTGTGGCAGCTACAGCGGGATGATTCGGTCGGTTATCGAGCGATCGAGCAGGAGCCGGAAGTATGGTCGAAGGCGTATTGAAAGAAGTTAGGGTATTTCGTCCCAAGAGTCTCGGGGGAACACTGCGCCTGTACACCCGCAATCCCGGAGCCCTGCTGTACGCCGGGGGGACCGAGATAGCCAGGAACACCCAGCGCGGCAGCGCCATCCCCTTGAACCTGCCGCAGAAGGTGATCTACCTGGGAAATGTTCAGGAGCTGAATCGGATCTCCCGGGGCCAACGCTATCTGGACATCGGATCTGTCTTGGATCTATCCAGGATTCTCAGTATCGGGCGCAATGTTTTTCCCCCGGTTCTGTTCGAAACCCTCGCCGCCATTGCTACCCCCGCGGTTCGCAACCTGGCTACCCTCGGAGGTAATATCTCCTTAAGGAATTGCCGTGGTGACTGCCTGCCGGCTTTGAGCGTCATCGATACCCAGTTGGAATTGCGCACCGCAGGCTCGACACGCTGGGTGGAGGTGGGAGAGTTTTTTGATAGAGGAACCCTGCCGGATCTACGCCCCGGTGAGATTCTTACCCGGATCCGGGTGCCCCTGGAGGAGTGGGACTTCTCCGTCACCCGCAGGGTCAGTGGCGGTAGGGGATTGGAGACCTCCTTGAGCTTCGCCGGGGTGGCACGCTTTCCCAAGGGCAGCATAGAATCGCTGCACTTCTGCGTAGGGGGACTCAAGACTGCGGTATTTCGCATGCCAGTACTGGAGGAGCGTTTAAAAAACGCCAGCCTGCCCATACCATCGAAGCTCATCGATACCCTGTTTCGCAATCTGGCCGACGCCCTGGCCGATCAGGTGGAGGATACGCCGGCAGGACACTACAGGGCGGCGACCTCCCTTCGTCTCTTCCGCTGGTTCATCGAAAAGATCAACCTCCGGAGCCTGGATATGATGTAATACGCCCACCGGGGAGCTTCTCCTTTTCCGGGCAATCGTGATACTATCGATAGGGAAGCTCACGAAGAAGCGTATAACACAACCAGCAGTCAACATGTCAGATTTCGTACACCTTCATAATCATTCCGATTTTTCTCTCCTCGATGGGGCGGCATCCATCGAAAGCCTGGTCGCCAAAGCCAAAGCATTGAATATGCCCGCCCTTGCCCTGACCGACCATGGCAACATGTTCGGGGCCTTGAAGTTCTATTTGGAATGCCGCAAACAGGAGATCAAACCGATTATCGGTTCGGAGTTCTACGTTGCTCCGGGTTCGAGGTTCAGCAAATCCGGAAGCGAAGGCATGGCTCGTTACTACCATATCGTTCTATTGGCAAAAGACGTGGCCGGCTATCAGAATCTACTGAAACTATCCTCCCTCTCCTATGTGGAGGGTTTTTATTACAAACCCCGGATAGACGACGAACTGCTGCAGCGTCACAACCAGGGTCTCATTGCGCTTTCCGGATGCATGGGCGGGGAAATACCGCGGCTGCTCCTGGACGGCCAGATGGAGGCGGCAGCGGAAAAAGCTCGCTTCTATGACGAGCTGTTCGGGCGGGGCAACTTCTACCTGGAGCTCCAATTTCAGGGCATACCGGAGCAGCGTACCATTCTCAGCGGGTTGTCTGATCTGTCCCGGCAAACCGGCATCCCCATGGTGGCCACGAACGATATCCACTATACGGACAAGGAGGATGCCTACGCCCAGGATATCCTGATCTGTATCGGTACCGGAAAAAAGGTCAGTGAGGGTAAACGTCTCAAGTTCGCCTATCCGGAGTTCTACTTCAAGAGCCAGGAGGAGATGGCCCAGGCGCTTCCCGATTTTCCCGAGAGCTTGCACAACACCCGGGTGATCGCCGACATGTGTAATCTGGAAATCCCTCTTCCCGGGCCGCTGCTGCCCCACTACGAGGTTCCTCAAGACTACACGCTGGCCAGTTACCTTTCCGAATTGGCCCATAAGGGGCTGAAGGAGCGATATCCCGATCCAAGCCAGGAGATCCGAGAGCGACTGGACTATGAGTTGTCCGTGATCGACTCGATGGGCTATACGGGTTACTTTCTGATCGTCTGGGATTTTATCCACTTCGCGCGGGAGAACGGAATCCCCGTGGGTCCGGGCAGAGGCTCCGGAGCCGGATCTCTGGTAGCCTACTCCCTGAAGATCACCGATATCGACCCCCTCAAGTACGGGCTGCTCTTCGAACGGTTTCTCAATCCGGAAAGAGTATCGATGCCCGATTTCGATATCGATTTCTGTTACGAGGGACGATCGGCGGTCATTGATTATGTGCTGAAAAAATACGGAAGCGACCGGGTGGGACAGATCATCACCTTCGGAACACTGAAAGCCCGTGCGGTGATCAGGGATGTAGCCCGGGTGCTGGACGTTCCCTACGCCGAAGCCGATACCATCGCCAAGAAAGTGCCACCGGGCCCGAAGATGAATCTGCGCACCGCCCTGAAGCTGGATCCGGAGCTTGCCCAGATGAGTTCGAACGGGGAGAATTACAAGAATCTTCTCGACGTCAGCCTGAGACTGGAGGGGTTGCATCGTCATGCCTCCACCCATGCGGCGGGAATCGTGATCGGCCAGCAGGAATTGACTCACTACGTGCCTCTGTATCGGGACCCGAAGACCGAAACAGTCTCTTCCCAGTACTCGATGGACTACCTGGAAGACTGCGGGCTGGTGAAGATGGACTTCCTGGGGCTGAAAACCCTGACCATCATCAAGAACACGTCCGAGCTTCTCAGGCGGCGGGGGGGGGATGTGGATATCGATCGTATCCCCGAGGATGATCCGGCTACCTTTCGTCTGCTCGGGCAGGGGCGCAGCACCTGCATCTTTCAGTTTGAAAGCCAGGGCATGCAGGAAATTTTACGGAAGTCCAAGCCGGCCTCGATCCCCGACCTGATCGCCCTGAATGCCCTGTACCGTCCGGGCCCGATGGAGTACATCGACCAGTTCATCGATGCCAAGAACGGGAAAAAGCGGATCCAGTATCCCCTCCCCGAGCTGGAGCCGATCCTCAAGGAGACCTACGGGGTCATCGTGTACCAGGAACAGGTGATGGAGATCGCCCGTCAGGTTGCAGGTTATTCCCTCGGGGAAGCGGACATCCTGCGCCGGGCCATGGGCAAGAAGAAGGTGGACGTTATGGCCCGGCAAAAGGTCAAATTCCTAAAAGGTGCGGCGGCCAAGGGCTATTCCGGGGCTCAGGCGGTAAAGATCTTCGAGCTCCTTGTACCGTTTGCCGGATACGGATTCAACAAGTCCCACGCGGCGGCTTACTCCCTGTTGGCCTACCAGACCGCCTATCTCAAGGCCAACTATCCGGCGGAGTTCATGGCGGCTAACCTGACGAATGAGATCAATTCCACGGATAAACTGGCGGAATACATCTCCGAAGCCCGAACCATGGGCCTGGAGGTTCTGCCGCCGGATATCAACGTGTCCGAGCAGGAGTTCACGGTACGGGAGGGCAAGGTCGTGTACGGGCTGCGCGGGATCAAGAACGTGGGCAGCGCGGCGGTGGACCATATCGTGGAGGAGCGAAACCAGGGGGGACCGTTCAAGAATCTGCTGGAGTTCCTGAAGCGTTTGGACCTGAAAACCGTGAACCGCAAGGTCGTGGAAACCCTGATCCGCTGCGGCCTGTTCGACGGTCTGGGCGCCGGGCGATCCGAGTTGATGCACAACCTGGACAGGATCATGGAAACCGTGAGCAGCTACAAGGAAATCCAGAGGTACGGCCAGACAACCCTTTTCGATCCCCTCGAGCAGACCGAGTCACCTCTGGTCATGGAACCCTGCGATCCCTGGCCGGCTCTCGAGAAGTTGACACATGAAAAGCAGAATCTCGGCTTCTATTTTTCAGGCCACCCCCTCGACAAATACCGCAATCACATACAAAATCACTGTAATCTCGATCTGGGCAAACTGACAGCCTTTTCCACCCAGCGCAGTTATACGGTTATAGGCATTCTGAAGGAGATCAAGGAGATTACTACGAGGACCGGCCGACGCATGGCCTTCGCTCAACTGGAGGATTTCCGCGGTACCGTTGAGCTGGTACTGTTCTCCGATGTCTACGAAAAGACCAGAGAGCGGCTGGTCGGGGATAACGTGGTGGTGGTGCGGGGGAGAATCGACACCAGCCGGGGGGAACCCAAGCTGATGGTAGAGTCCCTGGCCGATCCTGATGAGTTAAAGGAGAAACAGGCTCGGGCTGTCCACGTACGCTTCACCTCTGCCGGGGTCAACGAGGAGCAATTCCTGCGTTTGCGGGATTTCATCGTCGGTAAACCCGGGGAGTGCGGCGTATATTTCCACATCCGCGGGAATGGGGCAAGCGGGGATATCGTGATCAAGGCCTCTGCCCACATCACCCTGTCGTCGGAGGATCGGGTTCTGGCGGAGGTTCGTGAGCATCCGCTGGTGGAGGACGTATGGAAAGAGTAAAGATCGGTCTGGTGGGTCTGGGAACCGTAGGACGGGGCTTCTGCGACCTATTGAGCCGCAACGGCAGCCATTTTGCCAGCAAGATGGGCACCTCCGTGGAAATCTCGAGAATCGCAGAGATCGATACAGCTGCTGCGCGGAAGCTCGTCCCCGCAGAGCTGCTGGTGGACGATTACCGCCGCGTCATCGAAGACCAGGAAATCAAGGTCGTAATCGAGCTTGTCGGCGGCACCGGGGTCGCCTATGAGATCATCCGTTCCGCGATAGAAGCGGGAAAACACGTGATCACGGCGAACAAAGCGCTCCTGGCACTCCGGGGCGCCGAGCTGTTCACCCTGGCGCAGGCGAAACAGGTCTACCTGAAATTCGAGGCCGCGGTGGGCGGGGGAATCCCGATTATCAAAGTCGTTCGGGAGAGCCTGGTAGGCAACCGGATTGCCAAGATTTTGGGTATCCTGAACGGGACCTCCAACTACATCCTAACCCGCATGAGCGAGGAGCAGCTTTCCTTTGCGGAAGCCTTGCAGCAGGCTCAGGATGCAGGCTTCGCCGAAGCCGATCCGACCCTGGATGTCGGTGGCGGAGATGCAGCCCATAAGATCAGTCTTCTGGCCGCCTTTGCCTTCGGAGGCTGGGTGGATTACCGCAAGATTCTCTGTGAAGGAATCACCACGGTGACCCCCGGAGAGATCGAGTTCGCCGCCTCGGCCGGCTTTGCCATCAAGCTGATCGCCTCAGCCATTCTCATAGACGGAAAGCCCTCGGTCACGGTGTTTCCCGCTCTGATCCCGGCCCAACACCCTCTGGCCTTTGTGCGAAACGAGGTCAACTCGGTTTTCCTGGAATGCGACTTTCTCGGCCCGGCTCTGTTTCTGGGTCGGGGCGCCGGGGCGAATGCCACAGCATCTTCGGTCGCCTCGGATTTGGGAGATCTGGTACAGAGTCTGGTTCTGCACGCTCGCCGGGGTGGCCTTCCTTTCGACCCCAGCCGGGCTCTGGAGCTGTATCCGGATCAGGAGATGGAGTACCGTTACTTCTTCCATTTTATAACCGAGAACCGACCGGGAATCTGGGCAGCGGTTACCGGTTGTCTGGCTGAGAACGGCATCAACATCGAATCCGTGCATCAGAAATGGGAGGATCCCAGCAAGCCCTCCGACCTGTACGTCCTGGTGGATGAGGCCAGGGAAGAGCAGGCCAGAAAGGCACTCGGCCAGGCGAGCTCGCAAGCCGGCATCTCCGAGCAGTCCCGGTTCTACAGAATTCTGCCATTATAAACCCACTGAAGAGGAGGAAAAGATTTGACGTTCTGGCGTTTTTTAACTGCTATCATCTACTTCTATATTCTGTTGTTGTCCCTGCGTATCATTCTGTCCTGGTTCCAGGGATCCGTCTCCGGGAAGCCGTGGGAGCTGTTGATCCGGGTTACCGATCCGTATCTGTCGTTGTTCAGACGCCTTCGCTTCCTGCGGCAGGGGATGTTCGATTTCACCCCTCTGGCCGCGATTCTTACCTTGGTAATTGTTTTGCGGATTATCGATGCGATCGGGCGTTTTGGAAGGATATCCCTCGGTATCTTCCTGGGCGTAGTCACCAGTGCGATTTGGTCGGCTGTTGCTTTTCTGCTCGTTCTGTTTTTGATTCTGGGGATCTTGAGGGCGATCCTGCTCGCCATATCATCGACCAAAGACTCCCGGATCAGCGGCGCTCTGGGCTTCATGGTCGAACCGGCGGTGTCCCTTGTGC
>Ga0114922_10002644_pt1 | contig 16767 bp, 13 predicted proteins | sample AartaG_FD_100975 | JGI IMG/M metagenome (GOLD analysis project Ga0114922, IMG submission 100975) | Deep subsurface microbial communities from Aarhus Bay to uncover new lineages of life (NeLLi) - Aarhus_00045 metaG | ecosystem: Environmental > Aquatic > Marine > Oceanic > Sediment | place...
GGATAGACTTTTGTTTCGTCAGGCAGAGTAAAAAGTTTTTCCCTTATGCTCTTTAATAATTGTTCCATACTACCATTCGGAAAGTCTGTTCGCCCAATTGAGTCGGCAAACAGCGCATCATCCGTAAAGACAATCGCCTCATCCTCCGAATAAAGGCAGATACCGCCCGGCGTATGGCCGGGAGTATGAAGCACGCTGAGCTTTACGCCGGCCTGCTCGATTAAGCTTTGCTCTTCTAAGGAAAAATCCGCCGGCTCTATACTGAAAGCCCCTCCTGTCATAGCGGATAGATTGCTATGAGGCTCTGTGAGCATTTTGGCATCGAGCTTATGGATATAAACTTTTATATCCGGAAGCTCAGTTCGCAATGCAGCCACCCCTGCAATGTGGTCTATATGGCCGTGGGTGAGGACCACCGCAACAGGATTTAATTCATGTTCCTGAAGGAACTTGATTAACTTACCTGCCCCAAGGCCGGCGTCAACAATCAGACAGTCTTTTGCGGCCTCACCGCTGCGAAGGACATAGCAGTTGGTTTCATACGCACCTAAACTCAAACAGTCTATTTTCATTTTCACCGAGACACATTCAGCAAATTGGTGTGCTTTTTCATCATCCTTAAGAGCATGTACTGGGCCAATCCGATACCGAAAACGATAAACCACATTAAGTCACTCTCAATCGAACCGGTTGTGATGAGCGATGCTGCTTGCTCCATTGTAATAAACAAAACTATGATGAGAAAAAGTGTAGAATGCTCACGCCTCAGAACCATCCGAAGCGAAAAGGGAAGGCTCGGTTCTTTCCAAGAATGGAATTTGGGCAAGAAAATCGGGGTTTGCTCCGCCCAGTCAGTAAACTCTCGACCGAATTTTCGTTGAAGAAATTCCTCCTCGGCAAAGATGATCCGCTCATAGTAAAGCCAATAAATCAGCAGCATAATTAGGGTCAGCCACCAGATACGGGCAAATAAGGACACACCCAGCCAAGTCATAAAATTTCCCAGATACAGTGGGTTCCTGACCAACGAGTACATCCCGGTGGTATTGAGGATGCATGCCTTTTGCTTTGTGGTGTTACGACCGGAGGTTCCTTCGGGTATGTAGCCGACCGTCAGGATGCGAATAGCAAAGCCCGACAGAGAGATGGTCAGGCAAAACGCCTCCCAAAGTTGGTCAAGACGATGGCTGCCGTATGGAAACTCAAAGTACTGCAATGAAACGAAAACAACAGCGATACAGACGATTGGAAGATAACTTCTTCGCCTGAAAAGCCAATTTCCTGTGCTTTCAAAGTGCTTTCTCATATTAATACTGTCCCTTACTCAGATAAAAACTAATATCTTTCGAATATTACGGACTCAACACTTTGCAAATTCTATTGAGATATCATAATAATTCATATTCGGAAAACTTGTCAAGTCCATTATGAGATGGGAACCACTGAATTTTGTTTGTTCTTGACCGTTGGATCTAAGTTTGTTAATTTGCCTGGATTAAAATCAATAGCGAACAGTTTATAGAAGTAAACTATACGCTATATTGGAGTAATCTGTCGAATGAAGGCTTTTAAGCGGGTATTCAAGTATATCTGGCCGCAATGGCACAGACTGGTGACGATTGGATGCAGTGCGCTGCTTATCGGTGTACTTTTTTCGTTCAGCTTTGCAACTATTTTGCCGCTTTTGAAAACTATGATGGGCGAAGAGGGACTGCACGGCTGGATCAACAGGGAGATTAGCGAGGATCGCTATGGGCTTAGTTTTTTTGTGCCCGACAGTATTGAACTTTCCGACCCGAACAATCCCGACGTGGCGTATTTTTTAAGAATTGCCGGTATTAGGAAAAAAAGTTTTGCCGAACAGGCTGGACTCAAACCAGAAGACCAGATTGTCGGAGCCGGCAGCAGTATAATCAGCGGAAACGAGAGGATACCGTCGAGCACGCTCCTTGAGGAACTGGCCACCATATCAAACGTCAAGTCCATAAGAATTCAATACCGCAGGTTCGACCAATACGGACAATTGATTCCGGAACTCCAGGAAGGGGTCCTTCAGTGCGGCAAAAAGCCTTTTTATGCCGATCATGCACAAAAGCTCCTCCGGTTCATACCAAAAGAGCGAACCAGAGAGAGTAAAAGAAAAGCTGTGATATTTATCATACTCGTGATGGCAGCCGTAACAATGGTGCGATGTATTGCACGATTCTACCAGGATTACACTGTCCAGAAGCTTATGCATACTTCACTGGCCCAACTGCGAAGAGATGCTTTTCGACACTCTCTGGATATTCCAGTCAGCTTTTTTGCCGATGAAGGTTCAAGCAATACCGTCAGCAGACTGTATGGAGACATAATGGTAATCGGCAACGGGATTAAGGTATTATTAGGCAAAACCCTGCGCGAGCCTTTAAAAGCAATCGGACTGATTACATTTGCGATGTGGATAGACCGTAATCTCACATTAGTATTTTTATGTGGGGCGCCTTTGTCTTTGTATGTTATCAGCAAGCTTGGCAGGAAAATAAAACGGGCAACTAAAAAATCGCTTGTAACCTGGGCTGAAATGCTTGGCAAGCTGAAAGAGGCGCTGGGTGCTATCAAGGTCATAAAGGTCTATAACCGGCAGGAATATGAAGGGGCGAGTTTCACAGTAATCAACCGCAGGCTCTTAAAACGGCAGTTTCGAATCGCAAAAGTGGATTCATCAACAGGGCCTTTAATGGAGACACTCGGGATGATAGCCGGCTCTGTGGGATTGGTTTTTGGTGCGCACTGGGTTTATAAGGGGACGATGCTGCCGGGCGACTTTTTTACGCTGCTTATTCTGCTCGGTGCTACGGCAGACTCGATCCGCAAGATGAGCGATGTATGGAACAAGATTCAACAGGCCAACGCCGCTGCTGAGCGGGTATATGCGGTCATCGACCAGAAACCGGAAGTCGAAAGCCCGGAGGCTTTTGAACTTGAGCCACTGAAAAATACAATCGAGTTCAGAAATATCGTATTTACTTACCCGAGCTCAGAAACCCCCGTATTAAAGGGAATCAACCTTTCAGTGAAGGCGGGGCACAATGTTGCTATAGTAGGGCCAAACGGCTCAGGTAAAACCACACTTGCAAACTTGATACCGAGATTTTATGACCCGGATGCCGGCCAGATACTGATTGACGGCAAAGACATTCGCAACACAACTCTGTTTAGTCTGCGAAGCCAGATTGGAATGGTTACGCAAAATGTCGTAACGTTCAATGATACTGTAGCGGCGAATATCGCTTATGGTAAGCCAGGAGCAACCAGAGAAGAAATAATTGCAGCGTCCAGGCGTGCGTTTGCCCACGAATTTATTTCTCCTCTGCCCGAGGGCTATGAGACAATCATCGGCGAGCAGGGTTCCGGCCTTAGTGGCGGGCAACTGCAAAGAATTGTCATAGCAAGAGCGATTTTGAAGAATCCCGCCATCCTGATTTTCGATGAGGCAACAAGTCAGATTGACGCCGACAGTGAAGCGAAAATTCACAAAGCCATCGAGGAAATTATGCAGGACAGGACCAGCTTCGTAATAGCCCACAGGTTCAGCACCGTTATTACAGCAGATGTGATTGTGGTAATGGATGAGGGACGAATTATCGCTAAGGGCCAGCATGAAGAGCTAATCCAGACCTGCCCGCTCTACCAAAGCTTATACGAAACACAGTTAGTAAAAGCATAATATATAGAAACAGTAAATTGTGTACTTTGCCCGGAAACACAAATTATGAACTACAAGGTATGCCGCCATTACTCAGATTTGTCCGGCAAACCGAAAAGTTTTTTATGCGGGCGTATCTAAAATTCGTACTTTCACTTACGGTAAATTGGCCATCTTGCCGATTAAATTAGTTAAGGTTTACTAAGGGTGTAAAGCCGGAACCTTTTGAATTTCGAATTATAGTTTTTCGCCCTTATTTTTTAGTATAGAAAAGTTGATGTTTTGAGGCCCGAAACTATGCCCGAGCTTTCACGGCAACAAAAAGCACACGAACTCTTTAAGAGATACGATGGCAATCCAATAATGACACCGGAGGATTGGCCTTATCCGACAAATGCCGTCTTTAATCCTGCGGCTGCCAAGTTAAATTCAGAGGTCTTGCTGTTAGTTCGCGTCGAGGATATGCGCGGCTTTTCCCATTTGACCGTTGCCCGCAGTGCCGATGGATTCACGAACTGGGAAATTGACTCTGCACCTACTCTCGAAGCCGACCAAAGCTCTCGAGAGGAAAGGTGGGGGTTGGAAGACGCCCGTATTGTCTGGCTCGAAGAGCAGAAACAATTCGCTGTTACCTATGTCTCCTTCAGTGAAGGTGGCCCGGTAGTATCGCTGGCAATTACCAAGAATTTTAAGGCATTTGCCCGGCTGGGTGCTTTGCTGCCGCCGGAGGACAAAGATGCATGTTTGTTTCCGCGCAGATTTAACGGACGATTTGCGCTGATTCACCGCCCCATTGTCCGGGGCGAGGCCCATATGTGGATAAGTTTCTCACCCGACCTGAAGCACTGGGGTGACCACAGGCCGTTGATTAGAACAAGGCATGCTTATTGGGACTGTCACAGAGTCGGGCTGGCCTGTCAGCCAATAGAAACACCGCACGGCTGGATGTTGTTCTACCATGGTGTCCGCAGTACCACTGCAGGAGAAATATACCGTGTCGGGATGGCACTTTTGGATTTGAATTCACCCTGGAAGGTCTTACGCCGAAGCGACGAGTGGGTTCTGGGGCCAAGAGCACCTTATGAACGTATCGGTGATGTCAGCGATGTCGTATTTCCCAGCGGTGCCGTTGTTCATAAAGAGACCAACCGGCTCAATCTTTATTACGGTGCAGCCGACTCCGCGGTCGCTGTCGCAACAGCTAAGTTAAGTGATTGCATAGATTATCTTCTGTCCTGTCCGCAAGTTAAAGAATAAACTTCTCGGCAGGTTCAGCGTACCGCAACTCCAATTCTTTGGCTTGTCGATAAGCTCCCGGCAGCGTTTATTTAGAGCCTGTCCGAATAAACCTTCATCCTTTGTCATTCTGAGGCGAAGCCTGTCCGGCGGCCAGACGGGAATCTGGCCAACGAAGAGTCACAATACATCGGGATTCACTTCGCTGCGCTCCGTTCAGAATGACAGGCGAGAGCGAATAGTTATTCGGATGGGCCGTTAATATTGCTTTGCGGCACAATCGGTTCCCATTGCACTTTCGCAGCACCCAGCAAAGTGCCGGTCGCATAGGACAAATCGACAAGTGCTATTTGATACTCAGCCAGCGCGAGGATTTCGGCGCTTTGGGCATCGGCAAAATTCGTTTGGGCCTGAAGCACATCTGTCGATGTCCTCAGGCCGAGTTCAAACTGACGCTTCTCAGCCTCAAAAAGCCGGCCGTCCAGAATTGACCTTTGTCTGCTGGCCAAAATACGCTGCCGGTTCGCCTCAACCTGGTCGATAGCGTTCAGCACCTCAAGCTCAATAAGTGCTTCGCGATTATCACGCGTGGCCAATCGCTGCCTGCGCTGGTAAAACGACTGGCGCAGCCGAGACTTTGCCGCCTCATTTCCCAACGGCACAAGTAGCTGCACTCCAAAGCGGTGGTCCTCAAACCTTTTGTTGAACATCAAATCAAATGAATCGTCTCTCGAATCTCCCAGACCGTTGATATTATATCTGTAATCCATTGTAACTAAAGGCAGGGCTTGATTGTGCATGTAATCGATAGAACTTATATCCTCAGCGATTTGCAGCTCCAGCTCGAGCATTTCCATGCGATTGTCAAGAGCTATTGCCACTAATCGCTGCCTTTCTAATTCATACCGAACCGGGTCAGGCTCGGTAGCGGGTACCAATACGGTAGGTGTCTGCATTTCCAGCCCTGTCTTATTAAGAGTCTGCTTAAGCTCGCGTTCTCGGTTGCGCAAATTATTCTCGGCTACGATAATAGCCTCAAGTCTTTGTGCGACACCGGCCTCGGTGCGGATAACCTCTACCTGCGCCTTGTCGCCGGCAGCAACGAACCGGCGAGCTTGCTCAAGCAGGGCTTCAGCCAGGTCATACTGTTGTTTCCGCACTTCCAGTTCTTTTCTGGCCGCATAAAGCCGCCAATATACACGATCCACAGCAGCAATAACCCGTATGACCTCAAGTTTTGTTCTGGCGTCGGTAATCTGCCGTTCATATTCGGCGATGCGAATGGCGTGAGTATTAGCACGATTGCCGGCACCTCGAAGAAGCGGCTGACTAATCGAAACCGAAAGGTCCGATACAAAGTAAGGATTAAACGTCAATCCTGTAGCATCTGTTTTAATACGGTTGTCAGCTAAGTCAAATGTTACCGTTCCGCCGGTTCGCAAAGGAACCTGAACACCAAGACCCGTGTATAAAGCGTTTACTTGTGAGCCTGAAATTACATCAAGTTCCGAAGCTGAGGGAGTATCCGTCGTGGAAAATGTCAGATTGGTGGAAAAAGCTGACTCAAACGCAGCCTGTTCTTCATCGACCCGCTCAGTGGCAATAGCAGGACTGATAAGCTGTACCTTAAGGTCAAGATTATTCTCTAACGTCAGGGCACGACATTGCTCTAGGTTAAGTTTAAGCTCTTTGGGCGGCACTTCATTGGCATCGATACGGGTGATTTCTTCAGTTTTGGCTTCCTGAAGCTCAAGCGTTTCCACTTGTCGTAATTTTTCAGGCGCAATCTTGATTTCGTAGAATTTCTCATCACCCGGAAACGGTTCACAGCCCCCCATAATAGTGCACAAGAGCATAAGTACACAAGAGCACAAGATAAAGGATAACAACTGAAATCTGAAATCTGAGCTGTCTCTGTCATTCCTGCGGAAGCAGGAATCCAGGAACGTAACAATAGTATGGATTCCCGCTTTCGCGAAAATGACGCTTTGAAACCTGAAACCTGAAACCTGAAATATGAAATATGAAATTTTCCTATTCATGTCTAAGTGCCTCAATAGGGTCGAGCTTAGCGGCCTTAATGGCCGGAAACATTCCAAAAAATATACCCACCGTACCTGCGAAAGCAAACGAAAGTCCTATCGCCCACAAAGGAATATACGCCAAATCAAGTACACTTTTTAGGATACTGGATAATGCTTTGGTCAGAAGATGGCCAAAACCAACTCCCACAAGCCCCCCGAAAAAGCACAAAACTATCGCTTCAATCAAAAACTGGGTCAGAATTGCAGTTTTTTTAGCTCCTACTGCTTTGCGAAGCCCGATTTCCCTGGTACGCTCCGACACTGAAACAAGCATGATATTCATAATACCCACGCCGCCGACCAGCAGAGAAATACCAACGATGCCGCCTGCCACCATCGTAGTGTAAAGTGCTATCTTGTTAAAAGCCTCCAGCGCGTTTTGGAGCGACATTACTTGAAATGTGTCTGGTTCGCCGGGCTTTATATTCCGTGTCCGGCGAAGGAAGAAACTTATCTCAGCCAGGGCATCATCCGAAACCTCAGAGGATTTGCTTTCAGCAAGGGCCATTATGAACGGATAACGTTGCATCTTGAGGCTGGTCTTATAAGGAATAAATATCTCAGAATTTTCCTGGTCACCTCCGCCAAATAAGTTTTCGGGGCGAGCTTCGAGCACGCCGGCAATATAAAATGTGTTGTGACTTATAAGAATTGACTGGCCTATACAGTCGCGGTCAAGGCGAAGGTCGTTACGCAGCTTGGGATCAATCAGGCAAACCTGTCGGACTTGCATTTCATCAATAACAGAAAGCTGTCTTCCGATTGTAACCGGACGGCTTTCGATTTTATGGCATGCAGGCTCGACACCGCGTACAGTAACACCTTCGACGGACTTATCACGGTGGCTGACGGTGTACCTTCCAACAACGGTCTGACGGCCAAACCGCGCTACCGAGGGGCAGTGTTCGAGAAGGTTATCAAAATGTTCAGGCTTAAACCGAATACTCCACCATGAGGCATGTTGCAGAGGACCTGTTTTAGGAGTTCTTGGTTGAATAAATATGCTGTTTGTTCCTAAAGTCTCTACCTGGGTCAGCACTTTTGCTTTCAGACCGGTAAGAGCGGCAATTACGGCGGTTACCGAAGCGACACCAATTACAATGCCGATAGTTGTGAGTATCGACCTGGTCTTATTGGCCCAGATTTGCCCAAGCGCAAGATACACACTCTGATAGGAAAGCCGAACAAAAGCCATAGGTGCCCGTATCAAAGCTCTCATATCTTTTCCTCCTGTCAACTGCTTTGTGTCATGGATTTATCTCGCGGATCACGGTCATTCTGCAGATCGCTGCTAATTATCCCGTCTTTCATGTGAATGATTCGCTTGGCATGATGCGCGACAAAATCTTCATGGGTTACTATAATAATGGTCTGGCCTTCTCTATGAAGCTGGTCAAACAGCTTCAGGATGCCCTCGCTTGTTTTGCTGTCGAGATTGCCGGTCGGTTCATCGGCAAGCAGAATACTCGGATTACAGACAAGTGCCCGGGCGATAGCCACTCGCTGTTTCTCACCTCCGGAAAGCTGGTTGGGCCTATGTTTTATCCGGTCTCCCAGCCCAACTCGCTCAAGGACGTTTTTGGCACGTTTGTGCCGAGACCACCAGCCATTTTTTGAATAAATCAACGGAATCTCAACATTCTTGAGCGCGCTTAACTGTCCGAGCAGCTCAAACGACTGAAAAACAAAGCCGATTCGTTCATTGCGAACACGGGCTAATGCTGCGTCGGTCATTTTCGTTGTATCCTCACCATCCAGCTCATAGCATCCAGAAGTAGCTTTGTCCAGACAACCCAAGACATTCATCAGTGTGCTCTTGCCTGAGCCGGAAGAACCCATCACGGCAACATACTCGTTTTCGCTTAGTTCCAGGTCAATGCCGTCAAGCGCATGGATACGCTCCACACCGACTTTGTAAATCCGCTTAACATCCTGAAGGCGAATTATTAGTTTTTCATTTTTCTTCGACATTGTTTGCGTCACTGGCATCATTTGCATCAGCCCCAGCTTCGGCGCCGTCCGCCTTCTTTTTCTTCTTCTCTGCCTTTACTTCTCGCTCGTCGCGTATCTTCTGGTCATGCTTTAAGCCTTCGAGCTCTTTGTACGGCCCTACTATTATCTTGTCGTCTTCGGTAATCCCTGATAGTATCACCGTATGCGTCAGGTTGCTGGGTCCTATCTTGACGGGTGTTACTACTGTTTTGTCGTCGATGTAGCGATAGACCACGGGCGTAAATGTCTTCTCTTTATCGACCTCCGGATTGTTCTCCCGGATATCCAAAGGCAGGTCATCGACAGCTCGGCCTAACACAGCCTGGCTTGGTACATTAAGAATGTCTTCGTGCTTGATGGTCTCAATATCCACGTGCGCCGTCAGGCCCGAAAACAGCTTTTTCACTTCACCCTCAAGCAATATCTCGGTCCTGAAGTATTTCGTAGCGGTGCTTGGAGATATCCTGTGTGTCAACGCAATCGAATCAACCACCCCTTTAAATTCATCGTCGGGAAAGGTCTGGACGAAAACTGTGGCTTTCTGTCCAACTCTCAATTTGCCTACGTCGGCTTCGTCCACCTGTGCGACCAGCAGCATCGTAGAGAGGTCCGCCACCTCTAAGATTACGGTACCCGGATTATTCATTGTTCCAAAAATCACAACCTCACCAACTTCCGCATTGATCCGTGTTACTACACCATCGATAGGCGAGGTTATAGTCGTATAGCTAAGTGCTTCCTTCGCCTGGGTAACCCCGGCACCGGCAGACTCGAGGTTGTGTTGCAATACCACCAAGTTTAGCTCTGCTGCATTAAGCGTATGCTTGGTGGAGTCGTATTGCGATTTTAGCTCATCAAACTTTAATTGAGACTGGTCGAAAGTGGCCTGGCTGATATCCTGCGATTCCAGCAATCCTTTTTGGCGCTCCAGATCACGCTGGGCCTGTTTTAACGAAGCGTCAAGGCCGATAAGATTGGCCCGTTGACCGGCAATCCTTGCTTTTTCAACTTCGATCTGTGCCGACTGGGCGTCGTAGCTGGCCTCGGCTGAAAGCAACCGGCTCTGCAAATCCTTGTCATCGAGGCGTACCAGCACCGAAGCCGGCACCGGTGGATTCGTGTCCGTGCTGCCGCAGGTTACAATGTCTCCTTCCTCATAGGGCAGCTCTATAATTCGTGCCATCGTTTTTGCGCTTATCTCCACATTTATCCTGGGTTCGATTTCGCCGGGTGCACTGACAAACTCTATCAGCTCTCCCCGCTGGGCATTTTCGATGCGAACTACCGTTGGTTTACTCGAGGAACCGGTTTTGACTTTATACACTATCGCGAACACGGAAACAACCACCAGCGTTATAATGACAGTGATAATGATTATACGGGACTTTTTCACTCTTAGACCTTTCCTGAAAACAAATTACTGCCGATTACAAGATTCAATTACCAGCTATATAAATATAACGCCTAACTCGATGATTTGTTACGCTTTTTTTCTAAAAAAATCCAGTGTACGCGCTGATAAGCCCTCAGACAGGGCTGTCACTGCCGTAAAAAACGGTGCTCCTTTCAAATCGAATAACGAAAAACGATTACTTTAACACAGGAGAGATTATGCCGAACAAACATTACCGTTTTGTTACGGTTTTGTACCTTTTTCGTTATTTATACGATTTTTTGACTTATTATGAAAAGGATTTTAAGAAAAGAGTTCCATCGTACCGCTCAGAATGACAAATCGTGTTATGTTATTGTTAATAAAATATTTATAGCTATTTGCGCGACCAAAACGGTCAGTTTGAGTATTTGAGATGGTTTCTTAAGATGTGCTATGTTGCCAATATTTCATCCCAATTTAACGCAGGCAGCATTCTTGCAAATTACCTATTTTGACTGCCATAAAGATAAATAAAGCCAGATTCCTATTAAAACAGAATCTGGCTTCGGAGGAGGGTGATGAAAAGCTGATAATAGCTTTCAAAAAATTTAGTTCATCTAAATTTCAATACTCCGTATAACTATCTAATCGAATAAATACCAAGAATTTCTTTAAAGAAAAGGACAAGAATTACAGAAATTTACACTTTTCTTATCAGGAATCAAGTTTTTAATTGGCAAAAAATGTGATTTTTTTTTATTTTTTAGAAAATAGCCGAATTTAGCCATAAAAGCCAATTACTTTGCGCTTGATAAATCAATTTTATTTTCATATTTTAACGGATAGACTGTTATTTCTTTTTCTTTCTTTTCCAGAAAGACTGATATGGATACCAAAATTACGATACAAGACTTGTTGGATGCAAAACACCAAAATCGCAAGCTCGCTGCTATCAGTTGCTACGACTATACGACAGCTCAGCTTATCTCGCAGACCGATGTGCAGATGATATTGGTGGGTGATTCTGCTGCCCAGGTTGTTCTCGGCTTCGGTTCAACTCTACCGGCAACGATGGATTTTATGGTCACCATAACCTCTGCGGTACGTCGAGGGGCACCGAATGTATTTTTGGTTGCTGATATGCCATTTCTATCCTATCAGGTTGGAAAAGCTGAGGCGATAAAAAATGCCGGCCGATTCGTTGCCGAAGCTGGGGCACAAATGGTCAAAATCGAAGCTACCGGCGCGTATCTCGATGTAATTAAAGCAGTTAGCGATGCCGGTATAGCTGTTATGGCTCATATTGGCATAAGGCCGCAGAGCATCAGTAAGGTTGGACGATTCAAGGCTGAGGCGACCACGGCAGAGATGGCTGCCGAGCTGGTAAGTCTCGCCGAGCAAATGGTTGATAGTGGTGCAGCCTCACTGCTGATTGAAGGGACCGCTGCTGAGGTAGCCGAAATTATAACAAAACACTGCGAGGTGCCGGTGATTGGCTGTGGTTCCGGGTCGGGCTGTGATGGACAGATATTGATTGCACCTGATATTTTAGGGCTGACACAAGGGCCGAGACCAAAGTTTGCAAAGAGTTACGGTAATCTGGCTAAAAATACTATCGACGCATTCAACGCCTACGCCAAAGAAGTGCAAAACTGCCAATATCCCGGCACCGGGCATAGTTACCATATGAAATCCGGCGAGCTGGACAAGCTCCAGCAATTGCTAAAAGATAAAAATTAGAGCCTCTAATGCTCTGCTGAAAACGTGGACCGTCAGTCTGAGCCCTAAAGTTCAAAGCCTGCAATCTCCGTCCCGCAATCGGGGCATTTCGAATCTTCTATATTATTTACAGCAATCCTGTAGCCAATGCGTTCAATCAACATCCGCCCGCAGTTATAACAGAAAGTGCTTTCGAATTTCGCCCCCGGCACATTACCGAGGTAAATATAATGCAGCCCTGCGGACTGGCCTATCTCGAAAGCCCGCTCCATACTGCTCATAGACGTGGGAAGCGAATCCAGATATTTATACTGCGGATGGAACCTGCTGATATGCCACGGGATATCAGGCCCGGCTTCCGAAACAATAAAATCGGCAAGTCTTTTCAGCTCATCCTCGGAATCGTTTTCACCCGGTACCAGCAGGGTGGTAATCTCCAGCCAGATATTCGTTTCCTTGGCGATATAGCTAATCGTATCAAGCACCGGCTGCAATCGTGCCTTGCATAGCCTTTTGTAATAATCCTCGCTGAACGCCTTCAGGTCAACATTTATTCCATCCAGCCACTCGCCGGCAAAATCAATTGCCTCGGTCGTCATATAGCCGTTACTGACAAAAACATTCGTCAGGCCGCGTTCTTTGCCTAACCGCCCGCAATCATTACATAGTTCCATAAAAACCGTCGGCTCAGTATAGGTATAAGCGATACTCTTACATCTGCTGCGGACCGCCCCCTCGACAATTTGCTCCGGCGTTATGGGCTCTCCATTGATTCGTCCTCTTTCTATCGCCGCCTGGCTTATCTGCCAGTTCTGGCAAAATTCACAGCGAAAATTACAACCCATCGTAGCAACGGAGAAACTGCGCGTCCCAGGCTGAAAATGAAACAACGGCTTTTTCTCAATCGGGTCCGGATTAGCAGAGCATACCTTATCGTAAGTTAGCGAATACAGCACCCCATCCATATTCTTGCGCACACAGCACCGGCCTAATTTACCATCACCAATAATGCACCGGTGATTGCACAGCTTGCACCGAACCTGCTTATCTTCAGCGGTCTCCCAAAGTACTGCTTTCTTGAGATTTTCCTTTGGAGCTTCCATTGTAAATTTTTCCGATAAATAAGTTTTATTTCTACAAATTAATATACATAATAGATAAAGTGAAATCAATAAATATGCCAGCTCTGTAATGAAAAACGAAGCATTTCAGTTGTATAAAGGAGGTATCGAACTATGGCGACTCGCGTAAAACTCGAAGATATAATTGATGGCTTAGAATGCCAGTCGGACGAAAGTTCTTCATTTCTCGATAAGACGACCGGCAAGGTAGTCCTTATCAGCGACTATGAGATGCGCGCCGCTGAAGATGATGAGCCAATCGAAGATTTCCCGGATTGGGAGCAGGACCTGCTCAGAATCGCTAAAGAAATAGTAGATGAGACAGGAAATTACATTGCCTTGCCCACGAAATTCGACATCCATGAATACAGCATTATGGAAAGGTTTTGTCTGTCTCTTGATGATGCCGAAATGAGCGACACTCTTTATAGCTTAATAACAGGCGGCGGTGCCTTCCGGCGTTTCAAAGATGCTATACATGAATATGGCATTGCCGATGACTGGTATAAGTACCGCAACGATGTGCTAAAGGAAATCGCCATCGAATGGTGCAAAGAAAAGGGTATTGAGTTTGAAGAGTAGGGGTAACCCCGCGTGGTTGCCCTGATACGTCCCCCAATGTAGCGGCAACCCCATGTGGTTGCCCGGTAATCCTTCTCCCCCAACGTAGGGGCGGTTTGCGAACCGCCCTTACACAAACCATATATACACGAACCACTCCTGATTTTCTAAATCTTGCCTTTTTAACAAACTCCCCAATCCTCTAATCCTCTAATCTCTAATCTTCTAACCCCCTGAAGCACTCAATTAGTATCCTGCCGGCGACGGTGGTTCCGATCGCGGCTGGGTGGACTACGTGCAGTGGACAGGGCCAAGCCCGGCCCAGGATCCGGCAAACTGGGAGAAGATCACATACAAATACGACACGGGCGGCAGGCGCACCGAAAAGAGGGTCGATGGCTACTCCACCAGGTATGTCTATGACGGCGGTAACGTTATCGCTGAATACGATGGCAACGGCAGCCTCCTGCGCAAATACATCCACGGGCCGTGCGTTGATGAGCCGGTCTGTATGTTGGAAAATCCGGCTTCAGACGGAATAGATGTGGCCGATAGTAACGCGGTCTACTACTATCACTACGATGCCCTGGGTTCTGTAGTGGCCTTAAGTGATTCTAACGGCGATTCCGTCCAGACCTATGAGTACAGCATCTACGGCCAGGTGGCCGCCTCAGACCCCAACTTCCTTGCCAATCCCTACATGTGCACCGGCCGCAGATTCGATATCGAAATCCGTCGACCCGGCACCGGACGGGCAGGTCTTTACTTCTACAGGGCCAGATATTATAATCCACACATCGGCCGGTTTATGCAGACCGACCCGATCGGATACGAGCCTGACATGAATTTGTACAGGTATTGTAAAAACAATCCCGTGAACTTAACGGACCCCAGTGGCGGCTGCGCAGTGCCCGGTTTTTTATCCGATGTTATTGACCAATACTTTGCTACCACCGAACTCAACCAATACTGGGCTACCATCGATCCCTATGATATTGTGTCTGTACTTGTTGGTTTCACTGATCCGGGTGAGGATATTATTCCTGATCCATGTGGCTACAAGGATTGCCTTTATGCGTGCGATGAAATATACCAAGGTATGATAGCACTAAGCGGTTGTCATAAACACTGTTTTAAAAAAAGCAGTTATGCAGTCGGCTTATGCAAAATAGCAGCAAAGAAGGGGCTTGAGGCATGCACCCAAGGGTGTAATGAGAGCGATGATGGGTTTGATCCGCTACCGCCTTACATTTATGCAAAGGGGCGTGATGCAACTTATAAGGGTTGCGAAGCGGGCAGTACTTTTTATGATAGAGTTCTAATGTTGGTCGGCATTCTGATGGGCTTTACCTCTTTATTAGGATGTGTGGTGAGTATTTGGAGGGAGCGCTTTGTCAATAGATTCATATAGGTGTGTAAATTGTTACTATAAGTCGTTAAAACTTCTGGCAGAGAAAGCAAAGTAAGGTTTGACTGTTGCATTCGAATGGCCAAAGGAAGTGAACAAAGCAGTTGGAACTGTTTTGTTCTAAGAGAATTCTTACTTTCACAAAAAAGCTTTTGCCATTAGAATAATCATCACGAAACAATTTTTATACAGTAGGAGAATGGATATGTGTAGAAGAATTGGAATATTTCGTCACATCTTTGGTGTCTCAATGTTACTTTTATTTGTTGCGTTTGGTGCCTCATGTGGAGATTCGAAAACACATGAACCTCTTTCTTATAGGCTTTCAAGGGAGGGGTATTCTCCAAGTACAAATACCTTTCTTTTAGCCATTCATGCTGATTTCGGTGAACTACAGAAACATACTATCTTGGCCACTTACAATAAAGAAAAAAGATTGTTGAAACACCTCTTCCCAATAAGTCCCGGCCCATTCGACTTTGCATGGGCTCCGGGACAAGCGGCGTTTGTGGTGACTCATAGTGACCGGATGACTCTTTTTCGAAAGGATATCTCTGGCCTTAGCTATAGGGGAACTGCTATTCGATGTCCGGTGGATTTCAGCTACACTTTTTGCTCATGGAATCCAAAAGGAGAGTGGCTGGCCGTTAATTGCTTCGACCTTAGAAAACCTTCTGGTCACAGATTAGGAATGTACAAGTTGAAAGAAGAAAAGTTTGTGATAAGCGATATAGTTATTGATCATCGCCCTCTAGTTTGGAAAAACGATGCTACACTCTATGCTTCGAATGGCGATAGCGTTGTTGAAGTGAAATTGGTATCTGGGGCTCCAAGGTTGGTACGAACCATTCCAATAGAGAAAGGGGCTCTGTTCTTTTATGACATATTCGATGATCATGCTTTGGTTCAGAAAAACAAGAATATAAAGCTTGGCACTAAAACGTTGGTCGAATTGGATCGGGATCGCAGATACGGAGTAATCACGACGAAGACAACTATATTTGTGTCAGCATCTTCGACAAACTTGGTTGTTTTTGACCATAAAGGCCGTGAGATAGACAGAACTAACCCAAAGAGCACTATTCGCTTAGGCTCGATTGGCAAAGATCCAAATACTGTATATGGTCTATCGGATAGCAGTCTTCTTCGTATTTGTGTAGAAGATGGGGGTCTTAATATCCAAGAAGTTTGTGAACTGGCTAATTTCAAATGAAATAAGCATCGATTTCACATGGACCATATCAGAGATAAGCTGATTCAAGTTAAAAAAATATGTGTTTATATCTTCCTGTCTTGGCAAGGTATCTTGACGTTTGGATTCTGCTCCCTTGGGATATTTCTATACTACAGAATTTCTTGGATACCATTGCAAACTATTTTAGCCAGAATATTAGTGGTTACGTTAAAATTCTGGGGGCATTCCGCATCACGATTGAGAAACTAGAGAAACTAGGGACAGTCACGAATGGCATGAAGATAAGCGTTAACATTTTATAATGCAAAGACTTGAAAAAAAAGGCCTCCTATGTTTTAAGTGGACTGTAGTAACCAAACATTCACTTAAAACGAAAGGAGGCTACGAA
>Ga0114922_10002645_pt1 | contig 16767 bp, 15 predicted proteins | sample AartaG_FD_100975 | JGI IMG/M metagenome (GOLD analysis project Ga0114922, IMG submission 100975) | Deep subsurface microbial communities from Aarhus Bay to uncover new lineages of life (NeLLi) - Aarhus_00045 metaG | ecosystem: Environmental > Aquatic > Marine > Oceanic > Sediment | place...
CTGTTAAAGCCCCTTCTGATAAGAAATGTTGCGAACAGCTAGAAGCACCCCAAAAATCCTATGAGGAACAGGAAATTATCGTACCATCGCGTAATGAAATTCAAACAGTTCTACCAGATGCAGTTTATTGCAGTGAATGTGGAACTCAATACACTGAAAGAATGCTTGAGCAACTAAAAGAAAGCGGAATTGCTTATTGCGTTTATTGCGGAAAAGGATACAAATCTACTAAAGCTGAAGTATAATAGTTATAACTTTTTTTTCTTTTTTTTTAATCTTTTTGCATCTTTGTAAAACTTAAATAATTAATTACATTAGTATTGAATTGATGTAATTTCTAAAACTACATCTATGAAATCTAATTAAATTACAAATAAAATGAGAAAATTATGAGATTTATATCATATTTTGAACTTAGTCCCGAATTTGATCCCTCTGTATTAGCTGAAATCGGAGTAGATCTTATGAAAAGAAAATTATACCCTGCGGAAGGAGTTGAAACTCTTGCGTGGTATATGGCCCCAGGATTATGGGGGATTTCAATTTCAGAAGCAGAAAGCGTTGAATCTTTAATGAATAATGTTATGGCTTGGAGAATTGCTAAACCAGGAATCTTTAAATTCTTTAAAATTGAACCTGCAATGGATACTAAAGAATTAATCCCACTAGGTATTCAATTAGCTAAGAAAGTTAAGGGCTAGGGCAATTTAAGTCTTTAATTTATTAAATTAACTTTTTTTTATTTATTTCTATCTTTCTTGTCTAAGGTCTTTCTCAACAAGAACAACCGCAACGGGTTCCCCTTCCCAGGACGGATCTTTAAACCTCATTTCTTTTATATTTGTCAATGCTTCAGCTTGGCAATAAACTACAACTATATTAATTTCGTCTTTATTTAGCTCGTGTTCAACCGTATAAGATATTAATTTAGATGAGGCTGCAGGATCACCATATACTACTATCCATACTTCGTTTTCTTGGGGTTTTTCAGGAAGAGCTCGACTCATCATATCAATTTTCTGTAAAATTGCGTTTGAATTCGTTACCCATAGAGAATTTTTATCTTCTAAATTGGGTAATGGAATATAAGACCAGCCTATATTTAGCTCATCACCCGGACCTATATCCATCTTTTTATAAATTTCTTTTGCTTCTTCGTTAGAAATTTTCCGAATTTTAGAGAGATCATACTTCTTCAAATATATATCATTGATGTCGCTTTCTAAAACTTCTGTCCTCTTTTTTTCCTTAAAACCATGAAATTTCGCTAGTGATAGAGAGCCAAAATTTCTTGAGGATGTGTCATATTGAGCGACTCTAGCACCAACTTTAATTGCGTAATCAATAGCATATTTCAGCTGAATACGCCCAATTCCTTTTTTTTGGTGAGACACCTTTACTCGACCACCTTCTAACCAAGCTACTCCATTAGGAAACATCTTAACTCTTCCAAATCCAATTAATTCCTTCATATCTTCATCAAGAAAAGTACCATAAGCTAGGTTTCCTTCATCATTTAACCATCTTTCAATAACATCAGGAATGTAATCTTCACCTTCCCAAATGTCTTTACTGATGTCTAAAATCGCTGGAATATCATTAACAGTTAAATCTCGAAAGTATAATTCCATATTTTAAACTCAAAATATTTATTCTAATTATAAAAGTAATAATCTGAGAACATTAAGAAAGTTTTTTGTAAAGACTGTAGTACAAGATAAAGACCAAAACGATATGAACTATTACACATGCGAATATTCCAAGCGTTAAAAGAATAAACGCGTTATAAATTCCCAGTAGAAAAGAAGTTATTAGATAAGTAATTAAAATTTTAAAATTTTTAAATCTAAACCATATATGTAAGTGATAAAGTGAAAATATCACACTCGAAATTATAGTAACTAACAATATACCTACATTTAACTCGTATAAAAATAGACCTATGAGATAATAGCGAAAGATTAATTCTTCCATTACCATGGTTAGAGGGAAGAAAACTAACAACACTTTTACATCATATCCATTCAATAAAGCTTTAACAACATCATGTTCTTTCATTAATTCTTTACTCGTTTCACTATACATTAAAAATTCCATCAATTTTCCTAATCCAAATAGAAATGCAAAACCAATTAGCAAAAATAACAATACTTCTAAGGATATTTCGCGCACGACTAGAAAATCAATGTAAATACCAAAAAAAATCGGAATAATTAAAAGAATAACGGTAATTGTTATAGCTAGGTATTTTTTTCCAAACTTCAAATCTTTTGAAATCATTAATATTATTAATATTAGATTTAAGTAGTTGAAGCTATCTATTATATATTATTTTACACAATAAAAATTAGGATTTAAGACTTGACAGAATTATACCAAAAGCTTGAAGAAATAGTTTCAAAAAAATACCTCTCCAACAGTCTTTATGTAAGGCACGCCTATTCGAGGGTCGTAGACCCTGTACTACAAGGAGTCCCAGATGTAGTAATCAGACCTAAGGACGCCCAAGAAATCTCTGAAATTCTTAAGATTGCAAATGAAGAGAATATAGCTGTTATACCTCGCGGAGGTGGGGACTGTGAATTCGGAGGCAGTAAGCCCATTAATGATAGTGGAATTGTTTTGGATTTAAAGCGAATGAATAATGTTGTAAATCTAGACTTAGAAAATCTTATAGTTACAGTCGAAGCTGGCATATCGTGGGGAAAATTGAACGATTTTCTATGCAATTTTGGATTATATACCGGATGTTTAGGTCCAGGATCTGGACTGACAGCCTCAATTGGAGGTGGTATCTCTCACCAATCAGTTGGAGGTGGGGGGTGTGCTCAATATGGGTCCTGTACAAATCAATTAGTTTCATTAGAGGTCGTTCTACCAACGGGGGAAATAATTGAAACAGGTTCACAAGCAAATAAATATTCTAAACTTCCATTTAATAGATTCGGAAACGGTCCTGACTTCGCAGGTATTTTTTGTGGTGATAACGGAATTTTTGGCGTAAAAACCCAAGCTTCGTTACAAGTGTTCCCAAAACCTCCTTTTGCGAATTACAAAACATTTCTTATGCCTCGTAAATCTGAAGAAATATCAGCAAAAATTTTTACCGAAATAAGGCTTAGAGGGATTGATGTTTACGATTCGATGTATTTTATGGATTTATTAGTAAGAGTGGGAACAGAAAAAGGAATTTTTCCGTTATGGGAAAACTTAAAGAGAAAAAGGGGTACGATGTTTTACACGGTTGAAGCTAATTCCGAAAAAGAACTTGAAGAGAAAGTTAGTCAATTAGATAAGATTTTCATACAAAATAAAGCAGAAGAATTAGGTCCAGAAATAGCTGACGGGAACATAGGTAAATGGCACTATGAAGAACAAGGACACTGGTTAATTGCTCATAATTTATGGGGGTTAATTCCTGGCTTTACAGCCTTAGACGCTGAATGTCACACACCAATATCCGCTTATCCCGGAATTTTAAAAGATGTAGAACTTTGGGATATAGAACACTCTAATGAAATGGAACAAATTCTAGAAATATCAGGAATGAGGCCTATAAGTGGAGCGGGACCTATAATTTTAATCGGAGACCACAACGTTGAATTAACAACCGGAGTAACAAGCTTCGAAAGCTATATAGATGGAAAAAATTATGAGTTTATCGAAGAATTAAACATTAAACTCTGGAAATCGCTACTCGAAAGAATAACTAAGCACGGGGTAACTTGGTACATGTTAGGTGATATTCTTAGTAGGCTATTGGTTGATATTGGAGCCTTTCAACCAGAGTATTTGCAATTCTTAAGGTCTATGAAAAAAACGCTTGATCCTCGATTTATTTTAAGTAGAGGAAAGTTTAATTTTTGGGGTGAAAAAAATGTCTGAAATATATCAAAAATTAGAAAATATTGTTAAAGAAAAATACATATCAAATAGCCTTTACATACGACACGCCTATTCAAGAAATGTTGATCTCGTTTTGCAAGGAGTACCAGATATAGTAATAAGACCTAAAGACGCTCAAGAAATCTCTGAAATTCTCAGGATTGCAAACGAAGAGAATATAGCTGTTATACCTCGCGGAGGTGGAGACTGTGAATTCGGGGGTAGTAAACCTATTGGAGACGGTGGTATAGTATTAGAAACTAAAAGAATGAACCGAATCCTAAATTTAGACCAGGATAATCTAATTGTAACGGTTGAAGCGGGCATATCGTGGGGTAAATTAAACGAGTACTTGTGTCATTTTGGGTTATATACTGGTTGTATGGGTCCTGGATCTGGCATGACTGCAGCTGTAGGGGGGGGAATATCTCATCATTCAGTAGGTGGTGGAGGATGCGCTAAATACGGTGCCTGCACAAATCAATTAGTCTCTTTAGAAGTAGTTTTACCAACAGGAGAAATTATAAATACGGGTTCTCAAGCCAATAAATATTCTAAATATTCTTTTAATAGATTTGGTAATGGTCCAGACTTAGCAGGTCTGTTTTGTGGAGACAATGGCATTTTTGGAGTAAAAACAAAAGTTTCATTGCAAGTGTTCCCGAAACCTCCCTTTGCAGCCTATAAAACGTTCCAATTGCCTCGGAAAGAACGCGTGGTTTCAGCTAACATTATGAACGAGATTAGACAAAAGGGAATCGATGTTTATGATTTAATGTATTTAATGGATCTTGTAGTTAGAGTTGGGTGCGAACAAGAAATGTTTCCATTTTGGAAAGCCTTAAAAAAGAAAAGAGGTGTTATGTTCTACACTATCGAAGCGAATTCTGAGGGGGAATTATACGAGAAAGTTAAACAATTAGACGAAATTATGCTAAATAATAAGACGGAAGAGTTAGGTCCTGAAATTTCTGATGGTAATATGGCTAAATGGCACTACACCGAGCAAGGACACTGGCAATTCTATCACAATTTATGGGGCATGTATCCCTCGATGCAACCATTAACCGCTGAGTGTTTTTCACCAATTAGTTTGTATCCAACTGTTTTAAATGATATCGATCAATGGGACATGGAACATAACGAAGATATGCAAAAAATATTCAATATTACCCAAATTAGACCAATAGCAGGAAGTGGACCTGTAGTTTTAGTCGATGGTAATAACGTAGAAATTACGTGTGGTTTCACAAGTTTTTGGAATTATCATGATGGTGAAAGTTACGATATTATCGAAGAAACTAATTTTAAGCTATGGAAATCATTATTAGAAAGAGTCACTAAGCATGGAGTTCAGTGGTATATGATGGGGGATTACATGTCAAGATTAATGGTAGACATGGGTGCGTATCCCGAACAATTTTATAATTTTATGAAATCAATTAAACAAAAACTAGACCCAAAAATGATTTTAAGTAGAGGAAAATTTAACTTTTGGGGGAAATAAAAATATGAGTGAATTAAAGAATTTGAAAAGTGAATGGAAAGCTGTGATGAGCTGTATGGGATGCGGTGATTGTGGATACGCCATACGACCCGCGGTGGATAGATATTTAACATGTCCCGTAAAGGAGGCTAAAGGTGATGAAGGTTTTGAAATATATTTTTCTCGTGGGAGAATGAACGTTCTTAAAAGTTTGTTACTTGGTCAAATTCCTCTCTCTAGGGAGCTTGCAGATTTTGTTTACCAATGTAGTGAATGCGGGAACTGCACCGAGGTGTGCCATATGTCTCAAAGTGAACATATTGTCCTTAATACTTCTAAGTGGATAGACCACGTAAAAGTATGGGACGCGGTGAGAAAAGATTTGGTTGAAGCTGGTTTTGCTCCCCTTGATAAACATGGCAAGTTGATCAACTATATGAACAATGATACTATGAGAAATCCTTATGGTGAAGAAGAAGCTAAGAAATTTGAGTGGGTATCTGAATTTCCTGAAATCAAGGACAAAGGCGACCTAGTGTTTTTTGGGGGATGCACGATGCCATTAAGGCAAGCAGATACTCTTAAAAGCATGATGAAAATTCTAAAAGCTGCCGGAAAAGATATCGCCATGTCCAAAGACGAGTGGTGTTGCGGTTCTGTAGCTATAAGAATTGGAGACCAAAGCTCTCTTACTAAAATTATTAAACATAACATAGAAGTTTTAAAGAATATGGGTGCTAAAACGATGTTTACTGCATGTGCGGGATGTTATAGGACTTGGAAAAAAGACTATCCAGAACTGCTTGGAGAAGATTTACCGTTTGAAGTAAAACATATAACAGAAATACTAGTTGAAATGTTAATAAATAACGAGATACCGTTTAAACCTGTTGAAGGCTCGGAAACAGTAACATGGCACGATCCTTGCCATCTAGGAAGGCATATGAACCTCTACGACATACCTAGAGAGGCCTTACTTGAAATTCCGGGAGTAGAATTGAAAGAAATGAAGAGAAATCGAAATAATGCTTGGTGCTGTGGTGCAGGAGGAGGCGTAAAAAGCGAATTTCCAGATTTAGCCCTTGACATTTCAAAGGAAAGGATTAATGAGGCAATAGATACGGGAGCTCAAATTTTAACTACAAGCTGTCCATTCTGCATTGGAAATTTGAGAGATGCTTATAACGAAATGGAATCCAATATTCAAGATAAAATTCAAGTAATTGATATAATTGATTTAATCGCAAATAAAATCTAATTTCTTTTTTCTCTTATTTTAAATTTTCTCTAATAATTACAAGGAGGAAATATTGCATCAGAATAGTACGTTTGGATCTATTCAATTTCAAATACTTCAGTGGTAACCATTTTCTGAATTTTCATGATTCTTTTAATCTCCTCTTTATCACTTGGGTCCATCATGATAATCCTAATTAAGATTAACCACCTTTTGACCTCAAATAAGAATTATAAAAACTAATAATCACTAAAAAGATTAAAATCAATCGATAAAGTTGATAATTTGGATACCTATAATAAACAAAATTACTTGAGATTTTTAAAAGAAATAAAATTTCCTAAATAACGAAATTTAAGTAGCTGGAAGAGCTCAAGATTTATCCCATATTTTATAAAAAATTTATAGAACTATGGCTTAACATTTATAATCTTCCAAATAATGATTCTTTTATTCTATTACGTAATGTTATAAATATTCTTTTTATTAGTACTGAATAATAGAGAAAAAGGTGAAATATTATAAACTATATAAAAAATCATTATGTAATAACGGGTTCATTTTTTTGGTGGTTTATTGCGTTCATTACCTCCGGAGCTGCCATCACTTGGGGTTTTATCCTCTTGCCATACGGAATTCCCCTACTTTTTGTAGGTGCTGTTATTCTGACAGCTCAAACACTTGGGGCAACCAACAGGAGTAAATTACGGAGAATAGTTCTACACGAATTACAAACAAGTCCTAATGCTTCACTAAAAGACATCCGGAAGAGCACTGGAATTACTAAAGGAGATGCGCGCGCAATTATTCTAGATCTTAAAGCAGAAGGGTTATTTAATGACGCATTTTCAAAAAAGACAGGGCAAGTGGAACATGGATCAGTACAAGAAGAACCTATTGACTCGAAAGAAATTATTCAATATTGTCATAATTGTGGATCACCTGTAAGTAAAGATTCAGATCAATACTGTTCCTATTGTGGAGCTACTTTATAAATTTACTTATTCATGATTCTATGTTATTTATTTATTAATTATAGTCAATTCCTATCTCAAAATATATATTTGTAAAAAAAATTTACTTAGTTATAATGAAAATTTTAGGTATCTCATGCAGTCCCCGTAAGAAGGGGAATACGGTATCCTTATTGGAAGAGACACTCAGAGGTGCAACCGAACATGGAGCTGACATAGAACTTTTCAGTGTGTCGGGTAAGAACATTAGAGGCTGTGATAGCTGTTATTCCTGCTTTACAAAGGGTGAGTGCCATATCCAAGACGATATGCAACCTCTTTACGAAAAAATGATAGAAGCAGATGGTATTGTCTTTGGTTCCCCTATCTATATGTACGGCATGGCAGCGCAAGCTAAGGCTATTATGGATCGTACTTTTGCATTGAACCAACCGGGCAAATCTCTGATAAATAAAGTAGGTGGTGTAATTGTTGTGGCAGGCAGTTTAGGTCTGATTGATGTTCTAAAGGACTTCTATTTCTTCATGGCTATAAAGCGCATGCTCCCAGCCAATTTCGTTGCTGCGTATGCGACTGAGAAAAGGGATGCTAAAAAGCTCGAAAAGGGTATGGAAGCTGCTTATAGGCTGGGTGAAGAAATCGTGCAACTCGTCGACAAAAAGTTTGAGTTTCCTAACGAATTTCCCCGCAACTTCTTCGCTTTTGGTACCCATACACATTAGTTACCCGTATCCGAGTTTAAAAAAGGTCACAATTTTTTATTCAGTGTCGAATAATTGAAAACTAAACATTTTTCAATTTTAAGATTCCGAAATAGAATGATAGAATAATTAATTCAAATTCCTATCTATACATAAACATGTTTTAAAGTGATCAATTTGGTTTAGAAAGCGATGGTTAATGTTTATCCCATAAGGTACGAAAACGGTAATTTAGAATTTCTTATGATAAAAAGGGCTACCGTTAGTTATAATTGGTAATACGTATCTGGTTCAGTGGGGGATACTATGGGGGCATTAGATCACCCAAAAGGAGAAAGTCCTCTTGAATGTGCAAAAAGAGAACTTTTTGAAGAAACAGGATACACACCTAATCTCCTACTCCCGCTTAGCATTCCTCAAGAATTATACACCGAAAATGAAGAAGATGAAGGATCTAAATCTCCTCCTCATCTTCAAGAAGAAATTAATCAGATTAGATTCTATAATTTCATAGCTCGTATAGATCAGCTTCAGGACCCTGTATTGAATCCTGCAGAACATACAGATTGGAAGTGGTGTAGCTTTGAAAAAGCCTATAATATAATAATGTGGGCTGTGGAAAAAAAATTGCTAAAGTATGTCCATAACTACCTTATAAAAAAACCATTTTAATTAGTAAGAATACAAAATTTCCAAATTTCCTTTGAAATTGAAATGGATTATCTCAAAAGAAGAGTATAATAATAAATTTCTTTATAAAATTTTAAGTTAGAGAATAAAAAAACTTAAGTAAAATATTGAAATACTTACGAAAAATTATTGATCAACATAGAGTGGGGATCCTGCTTTCATAAAACGGTTCATATGACGCAACGAGGCAACTTTTTTTCCAGTTTCCTTTTCTTCTAAAGTAGTATCGTGCCAAAAATACTCCGTTTTGCGACTTACGCCTACACAAACGATTTTTCCTTTAGCAATATAAGGAATCCCAACCATAACGGGACCGTTTATACTTCGAACTTCAGTAGCGCCAAAAAATGGAACAGCTTTGTCTTTTGTGAAATTGTTTTTATTTGAGCCCATTGCCATGGTAGTAAACATCGCAGTAGGAGATAAAATCGCATTACCCCATGGTGACTTCTTCTTATAATACTTTAAATGGTTTGCTATTGCTCCTAACCCGCGAGTGGCACCTTCTTGAGTAATAAATACTTCTTCTGTTTCAAGAGAGTCGCCAACCTTATAACCAGCTAATATCCTTAAATCTTCAGGGTTGCTATTTTTTAGTTCAATGGCCTGTAAATATGATGGTTCCTTTGAGTCACCACAAGAAACGGTTCCTGTCATAACTGGTTGCCCATTTGTCAATTCAGCCCAAGCTTTAACTTGTATATCATTTTTAATACCATCAGGTGGCAATTCAATAATAGCTCTTACTTTTTCTTTATCGGTTGTTGCAAAAGTATAGTACATACTCACAGAACCTCGCTCAAACCAATGATCACCAAAAATTTTCTGCGCTAAAGGTGCAAACATACTTAGATGTACAGTGCCAGGGATGGTCCCACCTCTCATTCCAACACTTTTCGCAGTGTTGTCGTCGTGGATTGAGGTTTTATCGCCTCCATATAGATTTTCAGGAGCTCTCCAACGACCAATAATTTTTCCATCCTTAATTTTTATTTTATCAGACATCTATCGTTAACCTTTAAAAAATAGAAATTTTCTATTTAGATTGAAAAAAAAACCCTAGTTAGATATTTTTTGTAGTTTCGAAATCACTTCCTCTGCTTCATTCATCATCCTATCCAATAATTCTTTAACGGTAGGGACATCTTTAATTAATCCTACTCCTTGACCGCAACTTACCATCCCAGCGTCAATATCTCCTTCTTTGTACATTTTTTCAGCTTTTTGACCAGACGCAGCTTGAATAATTGTCTCTAAAGATGCTTTTTGAGCTTCTAAATCAATAATTTGTTGTGCCGCTTTATTTCTCCACATTCTATGGGTATTACGAATAGAACGCATTACCAAACTGGTATCCGTTTCCGCGGCCTGAACAAAGGCTTGTTTTAGATTGTCGTGAATAGGACACTCTTTTGTTGCCATCATTCTTGTTCCAATTATCACTCCCTCTGCACCAAGTGCTAAGATTGCAGCAATTCCTCTCCCATCTGAGACTCCACCTCCGGCTATTACCGGAACATCCAGCGAATCAACGACAGATGGGGTCATTACGAGAGTTCCTATGTCTAGGGTACCAGTAGCTCCACCATTTTCATATCCAACAATTGTTATCATATCTGCCCCTAAAGATGCTCCTTTTATAGCATACCTTACTCCAGCACATTTATGAATCCAAACTGCGCCTCCTTCCTTAAACTTAGGAACTAAATGTTCTGGAGCTTTATGGCCGCTTGTTTCTATGATTTTAACGCCCTCATCTAATGTAGCATCGACATATTCTACTAACTTCTCTTGAGGCATCAAAGCGGGAAATAGATTAATGTTTACTGCAAAAGGTTTATTCGTTAGAGATTGAGTTTTTTTTATAGCTTCTCGTAATTCATCTGGTGATTTATAATTAGCGCTGGCTAATACAGCGCAAGCACCAGCATTACTAGCTGCAGCGACAAATTCGGGATTTGAAATTCTTGCCATTGTTCCGCCAATTATTGGATATTTACATCCTAAGATTTCAGTAACTTTCGTTTTTATCATATTAATCACAAAAAATTTAGTTATCTATATTCAAAATAATATATAGCTCTTTTGTTTTCATATTTATAGAAAAGGTATCAATTCTTTATTTACTTCCTTTGAAAAATCTCTTTTAGCTCTTTAATTAATTAAGCGAGGTTACTTCGGAATAAAAAATATATTTGTTGATTCTAATAAAAATGTTTTTGAATGCTTCTATAATTGCTATATTCAACCTTCTCTTGTGAAATCAAACAGATCTGCGGTTTTAAATATCGCTTTAGATGCGTTCATGTCACTATTCTGAGTTGCCCAAAAAGTCTGAATACGCTTGACGAGATCTGGGGGCTTTTCGATTTTCCAATCTTCTGGAAGAACGCTCCTATAATAGGATGTGCTAAATCTATGCCCAATTAACATCACAAATCCGCGATCAGTAGTAGTTCTAAAAATTCGGCCAGCCGCCTGAATTACTTTCATCATCCCCGGATTTCTATATGCATATTCGAATCCCTTTTTCCATTTAAGATCATAATATTCTCGCATTAATTCTTGCTCCTTTGAATACGCAGGGAGCCCAGGCCCAATAATAAATGCTCCAATGGCCATATCTCCCGTAAAGTCCACACCTTCACTAAAGATGCCCCCGTGGACAGCCAGAAGAAGATGCTTCTCGTCAGTACTTTGCAGTTTCTTTAAATAATTTCTACGTTTAGCTTCACTCATTTTTCGCTCTTGCACTATGAGCTTAACTGAGAGCGATAACGCTTCAATCTCGTTTTGAACAGCTTTAAGGTAAGCGAAAGAAGGAAAAAAAGCCAAATAATTTCCTTTTTTGGCATTTACGGCACTGGAAATAGTTGATGCAATGAGATCATACGATTCTCGACGGTCTTCATATTTAGTGGAGAGATTGGGCATAAGAAGATAAAGTCGGTTTTGTTGAGCAAAGGGGGAGAGATATTGAATTTTCTGTGCTGAGGAGGGATACCCTAACATTTTTTGGAAATACTCTAATGGAAACAGAGTAGCCGATTGCATGATTACCGAATGAAAGCCTGAGATTTGTTTTTTGAGTTTAGGAGCTGCCGATTTGCATAAAATCTTGATTTTTTTATCTTTTATATACATTAATTCACTAAATTCAGGAGAGTTACTTTCTTTTAAGATAGTCGTGAACTGTCGAAAATTTAATACAAATTCCAAAACTGCATCTTTTTTTCCGGGTTGAAATCCTTGTCGAGAAGTGTAGGCTTCAATATATAAAAGGATAAAATGTTCCAGATCTTTTAATGCTGCTTGAAAAAATTTTTTATCAAATTTTGCCAGAAAAGGTTTTTTCGTTGTCACATCTGGAAATGGCTTAATCAAGTCCAAAATGTAATTAGCTATTTGTTGATATATGTCTATTCCCTCTTTCTCAATAGATTTTGGCATACGAAGTGATTCTAAATAATTGCTGGCATCAGATATGGATTGTAGAGTAATTTCTGGAGAATAATAAGCCATTGCTCGAAAGGGTAGATTATGAGCCTCATCGACAATCAATATGATATTATCATATGGTTGGTCAAAATATCGCTTCAACTTGATGTATGGATGGAATACATAATTATAATCGCCCACAATTACATCACAATGAAGAGAAAAATCTAAAGAGAGCTCAAATGGGCAAACAATATGAGCTTTTGCTATTTTTCGAATATACCGCGCATCGATGACTTGTTTAGTGAGCATTTCAGACACGATCTTATCTATTGAAACCTTAGCGTAATTATCGAGGTAAGGACATAATGATTTTTCACAAGTAAAAGCACTATTTGTGCATAATTTCTCTTTTGCAGTGAGAATAATAGAATTAAATTGAGTCTTCTTCTTCGCAAATATCCGCAATGTGTCCCTGTAGATGTGTTGTTGAGTAGTTTTTGAGGTAATCACGAAGACATACAAATTTTTCTTTAAAGCATATTTTAACGCCGGAAAGAGCGTCCCTACCGTCTTTCCTAAACCAGAGGGGGCTAAAAGCATTAGTCGTTCTCTTTTCTGTATACACTTCATCGCATTTTTTATTATTTCCTCTTGATTATCTCTATAGTTCTCAAAGGGAAAAATAACAGTTTTGGCACGTTTTCGTAGCTCTGCTTTGATTTTTTGTGTTATTTCCCACTCGTTTAAGATCGTTTCACACTGTTTTATAAGATATTCTGACATATCTTGAGGAGGAACATCAATAATTTTGGTTACTTCGGTGAAAATGTCAATTAACACCAAATGACACTGAATCTTTTTCCCCAACTGGAGAAAATGATGCCCATATAGTAATAACTGTGAACGATATTCCTTGGCCCTTTCAGATTCAAGATCAAATTCATCAAGATTCGTTACCGACTTAATTTCTTCAATGACTAAGGATCCTTTGCTTTCATAGGTGATGTCAGCACGACCTGAAATTGTAAAGTTCCACTCCTGAATCTTTGTCTGAAACTTTACGAGAACCTCTCGTTGGAAGCAACTTTCAGTATTTTTTCTCTCTTTCTGGAATAATCGGTGAATCTCAGTTCCTTTTGAGGTGCGAATGCTAAAAGGAATAATAGAATTAGATAACCTAAGCTTTTTCGTTGCATAAATGACATCTTTTATTGAAATTTGGAATTCTTTACGCTCCTTGATAACTTTCAATTTATTTGATCACTAGCACTAACTAATCTATTTTTTATATTAAAAAGGAGCCCCTCAATAAAATTATAAATTATTAATGGGAGATTATATCCATAATTACCTATTAGCGGAAAGAAGAAAGAAATTAAACCTATTAACAAATCAATTGAATAAAAAAGAAATTTTTATAATCCTCGAAGAAAGTCAGGACGACGCATGTTTGGATTTTTAATAGCGGTTTCAATTATTTTGAGAAATTGCTTTTTGTCTTTGCTTAACTCTCCTTTTAAATTTACATAATTTGAAGCATGATTTGAGTTAAATATACACTTTTGCAGATCATCTGATGTGTGTTCTATCATCGTATATAATTCTTCTAAAATTTGAGTGCTATTACTAGGTTGGAATTCTCCTGTTTCTTTTTGAGTCCACAATTCCGTTCCCGGGGTAATACCTAATGTTAGAGGAGAAATATACCAATTAATTGGTGTTTTTGGGGCCATTCTATTAATTAATTTAGCAGATTCAATTGCATGTTTTCTACTTTTTTCAGGATCATTTCCTGCAAGTCCTAATAGAAAAATACCTGACCAAGATATTCCTGCTTTATAACACTTTTGAGCTGCAAGAGTAAACTCATCTTGTGTAGTACCTTTATTACACGCTTTTAGAACCTCATTATCTCCGCTTTCAATACCTACGTAAACCATAGTAAATCCGCTATCTGCTATATTTTTCAATTCCTCATCGGATTTTCTTAGGATGTCTTTAGCATGGGCATACGCACTAACTTTTTTAAGATTTGGGTGAATTTTATAACAATACTCGGTTAATTCGACAAGAATCTCAGGTTTAACTACAAAAGCATTTCCATCTTCAAAAAATACTTTACGTACCCGATCTCCATAAATAGCTCCCGCTCTTTTAATATCCTGTTTGATTTCTTCGATATCTTTACGAATTGAAAATGTTTTTGATCTATACATGGAGCAGAATGTACATTTACGGGTACATCCATTCGTAACAGCAATCAGTAAAGCATCCCACTCAGAAGGCGGTCTAAATACGGGTTCTTCTAAATTTCCAACTACTAAATTCATTATTTCTTCTACTACTACAATAATTTTCTATATTAACTACAATTAAGTTTATTTTTTAATTAGTAGTTTATTTTGAAAATAATGAATTACTGAAAAAATTTTCGACAACCATAAGAAGTGATTCCAGCAGAATCTTCATAACATTTTATTTCAATATTTCCCGCAAAAAGATGAAAATTTTCTCCCAATTTCTTGTGAAATTGGAATGGAAAAGTAATATTCAAAAAGAACTAAAATTTTTTATATTCATGGAGAACCTTGATATTTATCTGCAACCTAATGAATTTTTCAACTTCGACAAAAAAGTAGTTAAGGATAAAGCTTTTGAAATTACAGCTGGTTTAGAAAGTGAAAGTGAAAAGGCTAAAGTGCTCTTTTATTGGGTTAGGGACGAAATAAAATACAACATGCACACCTATATTCCATCAGTTAAAGCTAATTTTAAAGCTAATGTGACTCTAAGGAGAAGAAATGGTTTCTGTGTCTCAAAATCAATTTTATTATCCACTTTTGCACGAGCTGTTGGAATTCCTGCCAGAATTCACTTGGTAGATCTAATAAATCATAAAATATCCCAAAAAATAGTAGATTTCATGGAAACAAACGTCATGCATTATCATGGTTATAGTGAACTTTACCTTAATAATAAATGGGTTAAACTAACTCCCTCGTTTGATCAAAAAACTGCTATAAAAGGAGGTTTTTTTCCAATGGTTGAATTTGACGGTGAGAATAACGCGACTTTTGCCGCTTTCGATAACGACGGTAATAAATTTGGAGAATATGTTAAAGATCGGGGAGTTCATGCGGATTTACCTCTTAAGGATATTGAAATTGTTTTTAAGGAAAAATATCCGAAATTTTCGGATATGAGAAATGGAAAGATGATATTACCGGTAAAAGATAAAACACTTACTTAAAAAGAAATAAGTTGAATCTAACTAAAATTACTTTCTTTTAAACCTAATTCTCGTAAATATATCCTATATTTACCTAGATTTCCTCCGTAATTCCCAGTAGAGATTTTAAGCAATCCCTCTATATCAGTTATACCTTCTATTGTTTTCTGCATAGCTAATTTTACATCGTCAAGCTGGAGCCCATTGAATACTATTTCCGGTATTGATTTCACTCCGGTAGGAACTTGAAATTCGTTTGGTAATAACTTATCTTTTAGTGTAGGGCAAAAAGGGTGATTTGTCGAGGGACCTATTTCAGGATACTTGGCATCAGATGGAACTGGTTTTGAACCTGCAGAACAGATGTCAAATGTAGTACATACATTATCGATTTCAGTTAATATTTTTACACCCTCCCTTCCAACTTTAATCCCAGACTCGACTGAGTTACAAAACAGCCATAAATTTCCTCCCATAACGCCTTGAGCGTAACTTATCTCTTCTTCAATTAAAAAATCGTATCCCATCATAATTGGGACATTAATCAATCTTCGATTAAATTTTTCAACAATCCACTCGTATCCATCGCCACAATGACCTACATTCTCCATCGTTTTAAATTTTCTTTCAGTTGTTTCGGGATAATAATCAAAAACTGCCGTTGTTGGAACAACAAGAATACCCTGTCTCAATCTACGACCAAGTTGTTCATAAAACTTTGCAGTGGCCTTCTTTCCTGTTCCGGTTACCCATAATTGAACGATTGCCCCCAGTCTTCCATCGATAGTTTCTTTTTCTGAGAGCCAGCGAACAATACCTCCTTCTGCATCTCCAAAAACGGTTGAAGGAAGCGCAGTAAATGCGTTCACGGCCCGAGTTAAGAACTCTGCATCTTGGGCAGTTACCATTAATTGAACTACTAATCCTTCAAATGCTTCACAATATGTATCTTCAATTTCCATTTTTCACACTTAAATGCATCTAGTACAAACAAATCTATTATATATATTACATGAATTATTTGGAACAAATAAAAATATAAAATTAAACGCTTATTAACTAGTAATTAATAATAAATTTAATCTGTAAAATTATATAGAGAATCAGTACTATGCCAGTTGGAA